>JGI24021J15306_10009102_pt1 | contig 12265 bp, 5 predicted proteins | sample Ectturendosymbi1_FD_15306 | JGI IMG/M metagenome (IMG submission 15306)
AACTGTTGACAGATCGAATAAACCGGGCAATGTGTTATTGCGCGTTTTGAGCCTATCAATGTGCAGTAGAGGGCAGAAACGAAGTTCTGCTGCAACAACCAGACAAACCAAACGTTCGTTTATTTTGATAAACTTGGTGTCTGACAAGAGTGGTATGGCATCACAGACAATAAGAACCAAGAAGGGTGTGAGCCGGTTTACGCAAAAAATAATTTTCTTGAGAAAACTCACCTTCGCCAGAACGTGTCAGAATTTCACGCACTTCTTCTTCGCTGACATCCCTTGAGAACTTATTTGTCCAGTTTGTAAGCATTCGCACGTATTCGCGGAATACCGCACCACCATTGAGAGACGCTGCAGTCAATAAATCGTATTTGCCAAAATAGGGGACCCTCGTCACGGGCGACAGTTTTTTGCCTGCGAAGAGCAATAATCGCTCAACTTTTGAGAAAATAGACAACAGCACTTAACAAAGCTGCATAATAATGTTCTCACTGTGGCGCTGCAGTCACTTGCCTAACAGCGAATGGCGTGATCTGCCATAAGCTTAAAATTCAAATCACCTGTTCCGTAAGTGCAGCAGCGTTAATTGCAGCACGCTCTTTTCCATTTGCAAATGCTATAATAACTATAGTGCTTTATATGCTATGGGATTGCTCAAATCGTTCAGTTCGCAGTGAAGCTATGTTGAATTTCTGCGAAATGAAGGGATAAAGACATACGTCCGTGAGTTCTCCCAAAACAAAAATAAACAAAAACGATTATAATAAGGAAAGAAAAAAACGTACTGGCAATGACGTAGCGTTGCAAAAACGCTCACTCTGTCAACAAAGTTGACGTGTAATTGACGTTATCCGTTGCAACCTTATATTCTAGTTATTTCTTAGTGAAGCTTTTTAAAGCTTTGCGAATTTGACGCAATTTACGATCGAAAGTAGCATTGACCTATTTTATATATTCGCTGAAAGTTTTGAGAGGAGTTTGGGCATTTTTCCCTATCCCTGCCGTTTCTAACAGCTTTGTCTCATTGCAACACTTTGGACCGCATTTGAATGGTCCTGCCAGTAACAAAACCTCGTGACGCGCCTGCTTCTATGGTACATTAGCTTTAATGTGGCAGATCTTCGCAACTCGAAGTGTTTATCACAGATTGTACAATCTTTTTTTAAAACTCCACAGTAGCAGATATTCCCTAAATTTCTTCCTGCGCTGTTACTATAAATTGACATTTTGGTTCAAATTACCTACGACGTCTAAAAGTCCTTGGTACCTTGAACGGTATACGCGCTTTTCGCCTTCACATAATAGTGATATTCAACTGCAAAACTACTTACAGCGATTGATTAGAACAGACGCGTAACAAGGTTGCCATCGGCCCTGAGGCAGCAACGGACGAAGAGACTCTTTGAAATACTGCTGAGAAGTTGTCTTTTCCAGCACTTTTAGCCAGAAAACTATAGGCTGCAGAATGCTTCTATTTGTGAACTTTACAAGACTTAAAAGTATTACATAATTTGCTAAATGAAAAACGCGCCTTTCGTTTTGTGGACCCCTAGGCAATCAATGGACCTGGAGAACTGCCCTAAATAGTGTTACTTAAGTCACTAAATCAGAGCCATAACTCTTCTGCCATGCTGGTTTCCACAACATCTTGGCAACCCAATGGCCAGGAACACGTGCACTATCGAGCTGGTAGGTCTTAGGTTGAACATCGTACCAAGATCTTGCACATTGATAGTAGGAAATGGAGCACGGAGCAGAGGTACACCTTCGCTAAGTTATTTCACACTCAACGTCGTTACCAGTGAAAAAAAATGAAAAGAAATGTCAAATTGCGCAGCTTTGATCCGAATAGGTAATACAGCTATACCGTTAAAAGAAACAGCTCAGAAAGATGCATTCAGAATTTGAAGACTTCACTACGTTCGCTTCCACTGTCTTCATCAGAAAGCGGACAAACTGTTGCCACTAATGTCATGAGTAAATGTAAACTTAAGATAGACCTATACAGAAACAAACTCTATTGTTTCAGCAAACATACAACTCTTTTCATCCGACAGAAACTGTTTCAGTCAACAACAAAAATTCAAACCCACAATGTAAACAGGAACAGGATATAACCGGCGAAAAAAATACGTGTGGCAACATTGGTTGTTGGTGTTTGGATGGTGCGATATGCATTGTTGCGATACAGCTTCGCTTCAAAAATGACACTTGATGAATTCAGCAAAAATCAGCACGCCACTGCATTTGATCTTACGCTCACTTCTAGTGCTTTGTGTTCCATGCATCTCCGGCAAGGAGGCTAATACTTCACCAAATTCGAAATTCTTTCCGCTATATTAGATAATTTTCTGAAAAGACCTGTTGATCTCACCATTTCTTTTCACTCTGAAATTAGTCCCAGTGGAAAATATGTCTTGCTCTTTTTACAAAACTTGAACGTTTTGCAATATCAACTGAGATGCGAAATTTTAAAACTGATGTTGGAAACACTCAGTTTTAATTAAAACGATGCACTAACATAACACTTCATTTTAGAAAAACTAATCTAAAAAAATAATTTTTCGGCGATTGTTCGTAAGTTTTGACACAGAAATTGCAAAAAATTTTTGTGGCAATGTTAAACCAATTTTTTCTGGCGGCTTGAACTTGCCTGCAACGCATTTTGCTTCCATTAATTATATACACGCATTGCGTATATCAAACTTTATACTCAGAGCAACGGACCTTTACTTACTTCTATTCTATAAACTGTACCCTTTGCACTATCAGTAGCTTCGCCCTTGGGAGGTCTGAAGCCTAAATGAACTCTGTTTTTTCGCAACCTTTCACCCCCTCCCACTTAATTGATCTACTTGGAACTCATTGCAGCACATCTGCAACGGTGCTAAACATTATAGTAACCTTGTTCGCGCCATCCACGCGTGTGCTCTTCACTAGTGCCACATATCTATGCTTGTGTTTCATCAAAGTAATCGTGGTAGCGCCACTAAGCGTATGCTTTTCTATTATTGCCACACTTCGTGTTCTTTCATGTATCTGCGCGTTCCTTGTCACTGCAATATATGCTTAGGTCTACTGCGTTGCATGTGGGAGTGAAGACGTTATAAAATACAATCACAGTTCAAACACTGGAGGGAATTGCGATAGGTACAATATCGGAAAAGCACCCAGCGGTCAAAATTGCTTCCGTGTAAATAAACAAACTCATGCAATTGATCACCATTCACCACGGCAAGCTTTAGCAACAGACGCAAAATTTTTCGGTGTCATCCACCCTCTAGTGATTACAAATTGCAAACTAAGAGTAGAAGAAATGTTAACGGATTTCGTGGGCTCTTGGGCATACGTAACAAAAACTTTTTCCTACCATTTTCGCTCATAACAGGACAGACAGACAATGCTTGTTTATTTTACTACAGGAAGTAAGAAAACTTCTTTCGAACTTTCCTTCGTTTGTCCAAGCGCGCATTCGAAACTGAATTCAACAATAAGAAAACATTTTGGAAATTATGGCATCTAAGCAGGATTTTTTTTAAGGTATGACCTTGGTGACCGTTAAGGCATTTTGAGACCACAACAATTTCATCTGAATACTGAGATTGTCACAAAACGACATTTTAGTGTATTTTGACGGTGCTTATGCATTGAGGTTCTACTGTATTTTGAGAGACCGTTGGAAAATTTTGAGAGGCCGTTTCAGTCCCTTAAAAACACCTTTGAAAAACATTGCATGTATTTCGCTTTCGCGTGAAGGCCGTCACCTACGCGGTGTGTGACACTACACAGCTTTTCTGACCAAATTTTACACAGTGAGGCTTTTACTTTTGCCCAAGTTACTCACAAAGCAAAATTCCAAGAGCAGCAGAGAGTGAAAAAATTTCCGAAGTTTTTGGCCGTCGAAAACTTTGAACACTGGACTCAGGCCCGTATGCTGTTTATGCCGCCATGCAAGCAATGACCGGAAAGAATATGTGAACGTCGATTTTTAATTTCGATTTTCAGGTTCAAATGTCAAGAAACAAAGACAAAGTTACGGGAAAGTCTGATAGAATTAGTTTAGGTTAGGCAACTTAATGCTACGCCACTGTTGATTTTCGATGTCACATCATTTACAACTTCTTGGCTTATGGTTATGATTTGTTAACCTGAACCGGACACAACAATTTCCGAATAGGAAAAGTCGAGTTGAGAACTTGACAACCACGGAGCTCTACTGTATGTGTCTGGCATTTGTTATCGTTTTCCCAGCACGGTCAAAGTAAAAACCTGATGGTTAGCTTCACAATGCTCGAAATCCAAAGACAAACCTACGACGACATCTACATAAAGTGCGATGGCATGGTTAAACTTAGCGTAGGTTGTAAGTTACCAGATTTATCTGCAACCTTAGCGCGAGATTTTTGTCTGAATAAAACACCACTATAAACACGTTGTTTTCGAATTTTTGCAATGGTTTTATCGTATTCACGATGGACTTCGTCTCTGGCGCGCAGCAGCAACAAAAAAACAGAAAATTGGACACTGGCACTAAGACAGAGATTCTATTTCTGTGGCTAGGAATAATTAAGTATCACGGAGCTAGTGAGCGCGGCGGTATTCACTGCTGCAAGTAGCTGTGGAGAAAATCGTGGTGACTGTGACCGGCATGACTCCGGGTAAGTTTAGTCCTGGCGAGAATAGATACTGCATTTATTTAACAAAGAGAATTTGGAAAACATCGATTCACACTGCACAAAGAAAATATGCCACATGAAAGAGTGCTTCTAACAGCGCAGCTGCCAACAAAAACCACGCGATAACACAGCGTTAAGGAAACGTAACAACAACGTAGCTACTTTTACACAGAAAGGATGCGTCAGCAACAAAACTCTTTCGATAAGGACTACTGCAACAACACAAAGGAACATTTTACGGCAAAACATGTTTACAAAAATGCTGAAAGGAAAATTGCACTATTTTCAGTTTTGACTGCGACAACGAAGGGTGTTGCCTTTTGCAGTGGAACACGACGCGCCCTTACAAAGACAAAACATGGGCACCGCGGTACATGGGTTGTGAGGCAGCTCGGGTGCAAAAACTTTGAAACGAAATTTTGGAGTTACATTTACTGTGATTAGTTTTAAGTATGCAAAAATGGTCACCAATAGTGTCGGTCATACGCAACCAGTACCTTCTGCCTTTGCAAATAGTTTTCCGCCGATTAGCTATCACTGCTCCTAACACGAAGCAAGGTAACACGTTGGCCAACCGTGGCTAAATCTGACCGCTCTGTGTAACTAGGGTGTAAAGCCACAGTAATCTTCACAGCTAGAAAATTTTGAAAATCAATAACTAAGTGCGCTTAAAACTTCAGAAAAAGTTCTGTTGGGTTTTCCTCACTTTTTTACAGCTTGGGGAATCATTTGATACCTCCCACACGGCTATTTTCACGGTGTATATTAAGCTACACTTTTTAACAAACGCGCATTTTTAACTGAATCGCTAACAAGTTTGCTCACTACCTTGGGCTTCAAAGCTACACAACCGTTCTGTTCTGTCTCACTTTAACAAAATAATGGACGAATCAGTCTATTTAATGTAAAAGCACAAAACTTTACCTGTATCATTTTGCTGAGCAGTTGTTTTGAAACGCGGAACCAACATTGACAGCTGACAAGATGTGCTTAGATTCAATACTGAAAAAACAAGCAGATTCGTATAATTCAAGAACGCGCAATTCAGGAGACCTAAGCGATTTAGCGCGATTCCGGGGTGCTAGAAATATTTAATCCATGTTGTACAACATAGTGTTTAAACAAATAGAAATATCTGCATTATGAATATACAATGTTTCCAAACATTCCTCAACTATTACACCGGATGGCGACATTTCAAATTGTCCAGCCTGCGGGTTGCACGGCTTTTAATTATTTCGTTATCTTTTATTTTGCAAACTTTGAACGCCCTCTTATCAATGCCATGCAGGATTTGAAGAAAATTACGTTATACTAGAGCACCACATCAATTCACATTTTGTACTTCTCATAAAAATGCAACAAATTAAAATGTCTTATAAAACTTTTTTGTTGTTTAAAATTGTAACATCACTACGTGACGAAAGGCTCCAGTTATTTTAACACATGTACCCACAAGTGCGCGCGTGCACAAACAAATCATGCACAGTTCGTACACTAACGGCTGACTGTCTCTATAAGTTTCATGCACGAAAGCCCGTACAGTTTGTTTGTGGCATAACAATCAAAAGCTCCAAACGTCTTTACATTCGATGATTTATGGGTTATCCAACATTTTGCCATGACAAAATCGTCACCTATAAAGTGAAAGGGCACAGGCGAGAATATGTACACACCATACACACACAACCCGTTTACTCGGAAAGGCGTGCATATTGATGTAAAGTGAGTGCGCACAAACAAAGCAATCCTACCCTTGTCTAAGGATGGACTATAACCCTCATAAACTTGGAAAATTGCAATCAATTTCGGTTGAGAATTTGTGGAGTATTTCGAAGAGTTTGGTAGTTAATTTTGGCTGGTTCTTTACCTATTCTTTTAAAGACAATACTCCAACATGTGAAACATTAACGTATTTGTTATTCAAGCAACTTACTTTTTGAGCGAGCAATGAAAACTATCATTGGTAGGCCATACTTCCGCATTGGCACATTATTACATGTGAATTACCTCAGAACAATGTACAGGATTTTGGCCCTGTAACTTCCCAAAAACCTTTAGTCCATATCTCGCAAGAGCTGCAAAGTTGTAATAGCAAACGGTAAACAACCAAGAAGCTGCTCAAAGCACTTGCCTGCTTCGTTTTCTACAACTTCACACGAAAGCACGGAGCACTGCATGTCTCCCAAAGCAACGAAGACATTGGCTTTTTCCGAAATACCGCCAATAGATTGAGCTAGAGTTCCCACCACAGTCTGAGGAACCACAACACGAGGAAGTCTTTCGGTAGGAAACTCAGCCGCCTCCATTCTTGAACATATTATTAATCACTAATAAGAAATACTGCTAACATTTTTTCAAGATAGCAAAAAACACGAAATCAATCACGCCATAAAGATAAAGAATGAGCCAAACGTTGGTGAGTGACTTGCACATCATATTTGCATATTCTCATTGTGAGAAACCTAATGGCAAGCTACTTTTGTGCCAACACCACAGGTGTCGCTAAGATTTGAAAATGGAGCTGCTGTACCAAAGTTAGAAGATGTTGTCAATTCAGCTGCCACACCACATAGCATCTTGGCCTAAACAATAACTGCTTCAGACTAACAGAAGTAGGAAGCATTAAAATATAAAAGTACCCAGAAAAGCTCATTTCACAATACAACTCAATATTCCATGCTCAATATTCAATACAATAACAGGTCATAGTAGGATTGGAATTTATCATCCAGAGCTATTAATAAGATGAGCTGTTCCTTACGAACAAACGAGAGGAAATTTGTTAAACGTAACTCACATCTGCATGTCCCATTCTCCCATTTGCACATTGAAGTAGCCCCAGCTATTGGCAACTTGGGTTGACATGATGGGTTTTGGCAAATTGGCAAGCAAACTAACAACATAATCAGCAATTGTTCCACAGCAATTGTAGCAATGCATATATGCCTCATTGAACTTGTTTAACCACAACAACGTAGCACAACCAAATCCTGTGAAACAGTGATATGGTCAGTTGTCAGTCTGCGGAAAATGTCACTGACTTACAAGCCTCAAATATCAATTTCAAAAATGAAATAATTAAGAACCAAGAGCGCAGAAAATAGACAGTGATGTCACAAATGTCTGCAGTACCTGGGGAAAAGACCTGTTGTGGTTTTCTCAGGTCATGAAGTTAAGATTTTTTGCAATACAAATGACTCTTCAGCATTCCACAAACATTTTAGACTATCAGTAATAAAAAAACTGTTAATTTTATGTATTTCTTAATTTTAATCTGCATGTGTTATAAAGTAACTGTCAGTCACCACATAGCAGTTACAATGATATGCACTGAGGTTTGGGTCAGGTGATGCACAATTGGAAAGAGCAAAGATATTGAATGGAGGCATTGATATTGCTATATCCAAAAAATAGACTGTGGGTCAATCATTGCCCAAGGTGTTATACAACACATGAACTTTGCCTCAAAAGGTGTTTGCTTGGCTCACAGGAACAAACAAAATAGATAAGGAAAAAATAAAAAAGATCTAGTTCAACATGGAATTCCTTTTTTAAATTTATGTTGTAGAGCACTTCAATGCTTCTTTGTGAAAAGAGTTCAATTACGGTACAAAAAACAAATCTCATCACTGCTGTCTATTATTTCACCAGCCCAGTGACATACATTCACAAACACACATGCATTCTGCAAGTACACACCACCAAGTGAATGTCACAATTTACGTTTGCGTAAGCAATAAACATGCCCTGATCCTTCAACTGACATGGCTATAGAAAGTCCAAAACGAAGGGTGTCATATCAAGGGATCAAGAGTAAATGATAGTCACAAAGACATTTGATGGAGCATACATTATGAAAATAAAAAAGGTGTTCAAGCAAATATAAAAGTTCATAACAATGCACATATCATCCACTGCTATGCTCACCAACTCAATCTGATTAAGAATAAAGCAGCAAGTGTTATGCAAGATTGAAGATTTTTCTTTTCTAAAGTTTTACGTATACCAGCATTTTTCTCAAGATTCCCACAATGTTTATTGTTCCATGTCCATCACCCAGAAAATGGAACTTCCACTCACACACAGTGAACAGAATTTATGAAAATTTGTAGCCTTTAAAAATTTCTCAAGGAAATCCAGACCATAGCCAATGGAGATTAAACCATTCCAGAAGCAAACAAAAATTTTGCAAAACCTGGATAATGACAAATTCAGGTTTTGGCTACCGCTTCCACAAAATTATGCTTCATGTTGAAATGATATAAATGCAATCTCAAGAACTTCAGTGAGACTAACGGCCCAGGCAACAAAAGTTTGTGATCATATAGTATGTGCTGATACAGAACTTAAGTATTCTTTCACTGCACACTTAGGTCCAGTGCAAAAACATTCAACAATAAAATTTTCTCAACTTTGCACTTTCAGTAATTTCAACACAAAACAATTTCTTTGACAGGACACCTAACATTGCAGTGAAAAAATTAATAAATTATATTTGTACATACTAAAACATCAAGAATGGATTTCATAAGTAAGTAAAAGCATTCTAGAATTCTTTGATCTGTATAGTATTTGAAGCAACTGCATTTAACAGTGGCATTGCCTACAAACAAGACTAGCAAATCAGACTTTTCATTGTTATGTTATATTGCCATTTTAGTTTGCTTGCCATCATGCAAATACTCATAAGTAGGCTTCAGCCTTTTGCAGCAACTTCTCTGATTTGTAGTGTGCAATGCATTTGTTCCAACTGATTTTCTCAGTGCTTGATTGAAAGGTTTGTTTTTGTAAGTATTTTAGCTTAATTGGATTTTACTATTGCGTTTTAGTTTCAGAAAAGTGTTTGGCTTTATTTTTGTTTAACATCTTTTTGATGAAAGTTTTGAATCTTTTATTGTGTCTTTTTATTCTTGTGTAGGTTTGTTCAGGTGATGTGTTTGTAGCCAATGCAATTTGGATATATGTACCTAAGATAGTTTTTCACTGCAAATAATGAAAACATTGTGGTTAGGGTGAGTAAGACTCTTTCACTATAAATATCAATGATGTCGCTCCAATCATCTGACAACATTTATTCTCCCCTAGCTTCAATCTTATCCCTAAAGTTAAAAACAAGAATATATCATTATTTTTGGTTCAAAGAAATCTTCATATCACAGATCCAAAACAGCATCTTGTTGTGTTTGTGGATTTGAGTTTGATGAACTTGTTTCACTGCAGATTTTGCACCCAGATAGAATATGGTTCTTGGCAAAGGTCCTGGGTGATAACAAACTAATGACCATAAGGGCAGGGTAAATGCTATAGGGAGATGAAAAGGGGGCAATTCTCCCTACTTCCTGAGGATTTCCTGCAACTGACCAAGCATTTTGTGTTGCATCTAACTCATTTGTCCTCCCTGTTTAAAACCTTTCATGTCTTGAAATTTTTTTATTGAACAGGCCATGCATAAGGATTAGCCTCCTGGGTGTGGCTGGAAAATCCTTATTAGTTGGTACAATTTTTAAATTATATAATACTTTTGTAATGCTTATTTCCCAAAAGCTGTTCAAACAATGGTGATAATTCACTGGGCAACAGCAAAAAAATTGTCTACAGTTTTTCTGCTGATTTTCCATAATTTTGATATGCTGATTCCAAAAATCACATTGGTTTTGCTCAATCAGGTCAATATTTTTAGCTATTACTACATTACGTTTGCATATCCATAATGACATTTAATACATATTATAATACCTCTTCCATATCTTATGTTACCTTACTGCAAGGATGGCCAACCTGTGGCGCAATGGATGCTTAGAAGTGGCGCGTTGCATCCTTTTGATGACAAGAAAGTAAGCCACTTCTGCTCGTTAATTTTAGTGATTTTATTTTTCTTGGACGCCCTTTCTAGCAATGCTATGTTTCTTTCAGATCAATCTGGCTTCACAGTAGTTAACAATACAGTATGGTCTACCTCGCTGTGAGAAAGTAGTCCAGGAACTAGCGCTGTGACGTTTTAACAAACCCGACGTAACGTGATGATTTCAACGTCTTTGAAGAAATTATTGGATTAGAGAAGGCCCGCACAACATGCGGCCCGCGAGAACTTTCTCACTTGTAGAAAATGTTACAAAAGTGTGACTTCGAATAAATAATTGTCGTTTCAGAACTTCTTCCATACTACAACGAAATCTCTACATCGAAATGAAAAAAGGCTTTTGCGACCCGCGGCAAATTTATGTTGATAATTTGGCTCTTTGAGTGTTCTGAGTTGGGCAGGCCGGGCTTTGAGCCCATCCATGGAAAAACAAGAGGATCATACACATTGGAGAAAATGAAGTCATGTCTAGGAAATCAACAATTAGATTAAGTAAACGTTTAAAAGTATGCACTAGCGGAGCACCATCAATGATTGGTAAAGCTGTTGGAGCTGTAGCCTTGCTGGAAAGTTTTTTGGTCGTCCCTCTCCTAAAATATCATTGCATTGTTCAACAAGATTCTCTGTGTGCAAAAGTTTTGAATTTGCAGCATTTTATGGTACCAATTGTAAAGTGTGTGAACAAAATTAGAGCAAAAGGATTAAACAGAAAACGATTCAAAGAATATTGTGAACTGCTAGATGAGGAATATGGTGATTTCATCCTTCACTGCGAGGTGTGTTGGCTTTCCAGAGGACAAGTTCTGAAACCATTTTGGAAACTGAAACACATTGTGCGTGATTTTCTAGAAGAGAAAGATGAGCTGCCCAAGAAAAGGGCCCTTTTATGTAGTGAGAACTGGTTGTTAGCAGTAGCGGACACAGGCTAATTTGGTGGGGGGGTGCGATATCGATTTGCAATGAACCCAATGCTACACAGGACCATATTACGTACATAAATCAATCACTTTCGTATACGTGCATTTACAAGGAAACAAGACTGAGCTTGATTTAGAAGAAGCTGAGTGAAACTGGTGAAACTTTAACACTCCACCGCTACGGAACCAACAAGCAATGTAGAACATAACAGCGATCTGACGTAGTCACTGGCGTCTGTGCAGGTACATCGAGGAATCGAGATAAGCAATTCATGTGATGACGTAATACTTATTCTCATTGTAGGTTAGGTTTGTTACAGCACAATTACCGGTGACAGTAGCCAGCATACTGCAGTAGTGCTGTTTGATTTGTATGTTGCAGCAAGTAAGCATAGTCACTTGGGTGCGGTTTAGATCAGTGCTTTTCAAATGGGGAACCTTATACTTTTTAACTGTCGTTTGGAATAGTCTGCAACACCCATAGTAATCTGTGTATAACATTTGTTATTGCAGGTAATTTTGATTAAATAACAAGAAGCAGGTTGATTCTGTTAAATATTTTGCAACCAAAATTAGGAGAACGGAACGAAACAAACAATTCGTAAAGAGTGACAGCACTAAAGTAACGAAAAAACAAAAGCGAGAAAGCACGATCATTCATGGGCGTATGCAGAAATTCTTCCAGGTGGGGCAACGTCGACATTATGTTTATCATTTTCAAATTGCTGACGATCAGTGTTCCCTCTAAGATAATTTTACACTGAGCAAATATTTGTTTTAGTGAGTATGATTATTTTAGGGCTGAG
>JGI24021J15306_10009103_pt1 | contig 12264 bp, 10 predicted proteins | sample Ectturendosymbi1_FD_15306 | JGI IMG/M metagenome (IMG submission 15306)
GGTTCTATTTTTAACATTTATCATTGGCACTCCGATTTTATGCTGCACCACCACAGATTTAGGGATTTTTTGGTACTGTTCTAGGGATTTTTGGAGTTGCATTTGTGAGAGCCCTGTTCTCATATTGCACAAAACATGCCGCGCACCAATTTTAGGATTTCGTGGGAGTTCACGTGTATGTGGAACAAAGTCACGTTTTTTGTTGCTAATCTGACACAGTAGCGAGTTTATATACAATACTACCGCTCGATGACATACGTTGCACCAAGAGTGCAACTCGTAACTCGATGCATATGGCAACACTAGCGTATTTACGGGGGTGTAAGACATTAAACCAGGCTCGCTTTAATTTTCAAGTGTGTGTTTTTTTCTGCTCTTTCATTCTTGCTTAATGCTGTAGGTTTCAATAAATCTGCCCGCCCTCTTCTTTCTACACGTCACAGCATAAACGTGGTTTGGAAAAAAAGCAAAGTGAAAAAGACGATGAACACAAAGGAAATGAATCTTTCGAGTTTGTTGCTCATGAAAGCTTGGACGCAGTTCCCCAGTTCGAAAGGTTGAGGAACGATTTAACATGTATAGTGCGAGCGCGAACGGCAAAGTCGTCCCTGCGCACCTGAAACTATACTCAAAATGGAACATCCCCCCCTCAATGAAGCTTGGCTGAGTCAAAATTCTTAGGTAAGCAACTGGATGAGAAACTCTTGAGTACCTGAAACCTATTTTTTTTCGCTGAGACATTTCGGTCATACGACCCGTAATAGTATTAAAACTCGCCGTAATAGTATATCGACTTGATTTTTTCGATCATTTGAAATAAATTCGGTAGAAATTCGCAAGCACCGCTGGAGGTTGGGCGATTCACTTGTATCAAGAGCTCTGCTATTTTACCACAGCTCACCCTTTCGTCCATTACTTGCTTGCGAGCACCATCTCCCGACGACTTTACGTCGTTCTCGACAGGTTTTTCCGACGTCACCGATGACGCGTCCGAGAGATCGGGCTCTGTGGAGCGGACGATGTTCATCTCTATGTCGGTCAGGCCAATCGGATAGGACATTGGTGGACTTAGGTACTGGGGGGCAGACATGCCACCAGGCACGAACATGGCACGAGAAGTTTCTACACAAAATCGAACCGTTTTAAAATTAATCTAAAATTACGAAGTTCTCTTTGTTTTAAAGACAGTCATCTAAGAATACATGAAACGCTCACTTAGGTGCTATGGCCAGACGAATTGCTGCAAGATTGAAATTCACTTATTTTGCAGCAGTCAAACCATCACTGTTCTTACAAAATCACCAATCTAAAAATACACAGCAATACAACCGTTCATTCCGTGGTATCATCTCAGAAATGTTGCTTGAATATTCACACATGAAAATTTCAGTGAACACCGGCAACATTTTTAGATTTATTTCAAAAAGTATAGTTTTATACAACAAAATCGTACGGACACGCACGCAACACAAGAAAATCATGCTGTTTGACCACGAATACAGAGTGTATTACGCAACAATTTCATCAGCTGGTTGTCCGGGCAGCAACAAGCAGCAACATAGCATTCCTTCGCTGTTGTCTCACACAGACGCATTTACTTAAGTCACTAGAGCAGCATGGAAGGTACATGCACAGAGGTATAACTAACTGTTAGAATCTTTCTTGCTGCCGGCCACGTGAGGTTGCATCGGGGAAGGACCAACGAACGAAGGTGTGCAAACGACAGTCGTCGGTAAGGCTGTTGGCCTCACTTCGCCGATGCTTTGGCCGGGGGCCATGGAACCTGCGAGGTCCATCATGTGTCAGATCGACTCAACAGACAAAAGACATTTGTAACGGCAGCAAAGTATGTGCATGGCGGTCTGTCAATACGATAAAACGTTTTTATTTATTACGCTTAATATCAGGTTTTGTTCAAGGTAACAATTTTGACCTTCGGCTCCAGTTTGCACCGACTCTTCTCCACACAAGTGTCTGAATGTTGAGTATGGCGAAAACACATGCATGTGTGTATGCATGACCACACACACGCAACAAAGATCTCTTTGTTCGTAATGAACTAGTGTAGCATGGTTGAAATCCGATGAAGTCAACGGGAAAGAAGCTAGCCAATGGGTTTTCATTACGAGTGAACATGGTGCTCTTTATGAAATATTTACGACGATAGTAGTTCACAATCTGCTGCAACATGGTCATGAAATTCACGAGAAGGTTGGTATTTCACTGGATTTCCAGTTTTCGAATGTTTAACAACAAATGCAAAACTTTTTCACTGCACTGCTGCAAGAAGATACTCTGCGATACTGACTTGGTATCAAAGGCGTCATGCCGGCGGACACCTTGCTGCTGGAGCCAGCCACCATCATGGGAGCAGACGCTAGCGATGCTGGTGAACGCATGTTGGTGCCGACTGCCAGCGAGGAGCTCGCAGATACCTGCGAAGAAAGCGGAAGTCGCTTTAACTTCAGGTGACAAGTGACGCCGTTGAACACATTGGTCTCAGCAAAGAGCAAGAAAATTAACAACTGTCACCTACCGCGCATAAACAATGGCTTACCGGCTTACAGATGGTGTATTAGTAAATGTTTGTGCTTTTACGTCATCGGTCCAATGGCTCCCCAAGGCAGACGGTGAATTTTTACTTGTACGTGTGGAGTTTCAGCCAAAGGCTGATGACGTTGCTCTACAGGCAACGCGGGCAGGCATTTGAGTTGTAATTAGTTTGTGTGAAGTGGCAAATTTTGGTGAAAACTGCTCAAAATGTAACTTGAACCTTTTGGCTATTACAACCACGCAGCTTTTTATCTAAACATTTTCCAATAGGAGTCGTTCCCCACAGTGCAAAATATCCCAAATTCAATAAGATAAATATGGAATGTACACAACGCTAACTGGAAAAAGCAAATTTCCATTGTTGAAGACAGGCCGCGAATTACCAAATACACCCTCTACAGCAGGGGTCTCAAACTCAAATTGCGCAGAGGGCCAAATGAAGACTTATAAAGTAACCCGAGGACCGCATTATGACGCTGACTCAACAATGGCGCTACTTGAACCTCGCTAGGCACAGCTTTTACATCTTATTTCCTGCGAAAGGTATCATGAGTTCCAGGCAAATCATTTCTAGCCGTTTCTAGTACGTTCAAAAGGAACTTGTTCACTCGTTGGCCGAGAACTTTAAACACCAGTGAATAAACTAAATAACGTAAATGTTAATTATTTGAAAATTCCCAAAAAGCGTCGCGGGCCGCGTGTTTGAGACCCCTGCTCTACAGACAACACAATTTATGGGCTTACCAGAGAGCCATAAACGGGTTGACCGCCGAACGAGGTGCGGCCTGCAGTGGCGCCTTGCACGGGAATGCCGAACTGGGTCATGGCTATTGGGCCACCGCCGGGTATGAAAGTTCCAGACGACGGCACGTGGCCAGGCATCGACACGCCATGCTGTGACGCCAGGACCTGGCCACCGCCGGCCAAAAAGCTGCCGGGCACTTGGATCTGCTGCATGGCTTGGACCGTCGTGGTGGAAATAGAGCTTTGCGGCGCTTCCACAGATGGCTTCTTCTTTTTCTTGCGTTTGCGTTTCGGCTTCTGCAACAATCGACACGCTCGAAGATTCGAGAACAAGACGGTTCTTGCTACAGCGACGCGTATCATGAACAGCGGGGAATTTTGTGACACGACGCGTATCAGAACAGAGCAGCACGCAACGTGTTGCGAGATCTTGAGACCTCACGAATCTTGACACATACGCAGCAGCTTGCCCAGGCCCGTAACCAGCTTGGGACATTAGGCGGGGTGAAGAGTTTTCTGAGAGGGGCCCAAATTTTTTATACTATGTCTAACACATTTTTCCAGGGGGGAGGGGAGCGAAATATTTTTCGAAGCCCCCATCCCTACTTTCGGGCCTGAGCTTGCCACGTACCTCGATGAAAGGTCACACTGGTTCGGGCGTTCAAACATGCGACGCACGGTTTACAAATGTAATCACTTCACTTTGATGAACCGCAAGCACAAAAACAGGGCTCGTTCTTGTGTGAAAAAAAGCGAGCAGCGAAAATGCTTCAAAACACACTGACGGTAAACACAGGACACTTCTCACCTCTTCCGTCATGTCCACGCGCTGCTGTACAAGCTGCGGCTGCACTGGCATTCCTGTGACAGCAGGAACGGGGGCTGGTGATGGGTGACGAATAAACGAGGCCTGAGTGGGAGCCACGTTGCACCCGGCAGAGACATTAACCGAAGCGACTTCCCCCTGAGGCATGTCGCCGGTTGAACCCCCCGGCAAGGTGCCTTGAGGCCCTGCGACGCCGACAGCGCAAAGTTGCGGCCCATGTGAAGTCATTTTGACAGGGTTTTGAGACTGGGCGGGAACGTTGGCCACGTTCGATGGGCCCGATGTAGTGGATATGACCATGCCGTGTTGCACTATCACTTGCTGTATTTGCGCTGGGTTCATTGGCCTGCAGCAAATGTATTAAGGATTTCTTAACTGACCAAATCTAAGCACGACAAAAAGATCGTTGGTCACTGATATAAAGACTACACCACGAAAACATTAGACCTCCACATACGACAAAGCTTTAAGTCAGGTCGGGAAAGGCTCACCTGAAACCTTGCGTCTTCTGCAGTTGAGACAAAAACGCTTTCTGCTGATTGGCAGCCTGGCCAGTGCGAGCAGATACGTCGACAGCTGAAGGTGCTTGTCCTCCCTGAATGAGCATTCCGGCGGTAACGGGCATCGGCACCATATTCCCAACACCTGTGTTCGGCGAATGAAAAACAAACTTAGTCAGAGGCGACATCAAATACGTTCTAAAGTCTAAACAGACGAACGAAAGATTCCTCCGCGATCACACTCCAGGAAGAAAACACACAGGCCTGATGAGCTTACACAATGCTCGATTGGTCACTACGGCACTTTCTGGGCATCCATCTGGTATCAACGAATTTGTTCTCGTTACGAGCATCTTCGCGAAGCAACGCTTGAGATACTGACGTACGTTGTCATCAGCCACGCGCGATGTCAAGCAAAATTATGTCATAATGTCGTCATCACTCTTGGCGACTTACGCTTCCGGTCAATTAAGCTCCAACACTACGTATGGATCGCGATTACCGTAATTGTAATCAAAAATTGCTTCATTTTCAAAGGCATGCCATTTTACTTTATTCTTTTCCAACATGCTTTCCCGCAATCACTTCATAATTCTCCCCACCGCAGCATTCAGGTGATTTTCGCAAATAAGGTCATTTCTCACAGTGAGGCGAGCAAGCCCACACAGGATCTACATCAAAGCATCTACTTCGCGGAGAACCAGAAAACAATCTCAACTCCAGCTCAGCTTCTGCAGCAATCACCAAAGTCATTCCAGCTTACCTGGTCCAGGAGTGATGGAGCCTGATCTGGAGATTGGCTGGTTCATGGGCATGGTCAGAGGCCCCGGGGCAGACTGCTGTCTCATCACAGCCGGTGTCTGGCGACGAGGTATAGCTTGGCCGGGGGGGTACACTGCGACCATCCCCTGCTCAGCAATGCATGCAACAAACGACTCGTTCGCACATCCACACGGAAATATGAAAGACAAAGCGCGCTTTGGCGTCGCTCTCGCGATGTCGCAACGCACGCCAGNAAATGTTAGACAGAGTTGCAAAAGTCCGCAGTCAAACTTACCGAAAGTTTTCACTAAAAACAAACTGTCTGCGCAAAAGATCCGGTAGAACCTTACAAGACCAAAGAGCGGCGGGCCCACCTGTTGTTGCATGCCAGCCATGCCACCATACTGAATCGAGCCTTGCGTGATGTTGTACTCTTTCACTCGCTCGCTGTGCTGCATTTGCTCCTGACGTACCTGGGCACAACGCACATCAACAACGATTGGTGAGGTCAAAAGCGATAAATTTCACGCAATGCACGAGGGGACGTGCGCGGTACGACCTGGTGAACCTTAATAGCGTGAGTGTGGCTGCAAAGCTGAGCACAAGGTAACCGCGACATTCAAACCGATCCTGGGCAAAGAACAACAAACTAGATCTGCCGACGACTGAAACTAGAAGCAAATGAAATTCCATGTAAAGGATCCGCTCAATGTGCGTTCGATCAGAAAAGCAAGCGCTAGCCAAGATAGAAAAGCCATTTGCTTGAATGTAGATCATTACCTGCTCGAGACGGCGGCGAGTTTCACTCTCCTGGCTACTGACGCTCATGAGACTTTCACTGTCCTGAGTGGAAAACTCTTCGCCGTTCTTCTTGCTCTGGCGTTGCTTCTTAGTGAGCGCTTGTTTGATGGACCGCTGCTGCTTCATCGCTTTCTCAAGCTCTTTCACGTTCATCTGAAGCAAAAAGCGCAGATTTTTACTTAACGAACAGCCACAACAGCCAACGTGATTTTTTAATCAGGCGCACAATTTTCTAATTTCAAGTTTTTAAAAATCAGCGTTTGTCAAATACGGAACACTCGAGCGAATTCCACCACGATAGAGCACCGCTCACTGCCACCTGAAGCAATGCTTGATGTTGATAAAGCCACTCCTCATATCTTGCCTTATTTTGTTGCGAGGCGACATCGTTGCCGAACGGAGGATCGCACAGCAGGCCTGCGTCAACAAAAGCGATAATTGATGCAAACACACACATTCATATAGATGTATGTATATATCAGTGCAACTGAGTCAGAGAAAAAGAATCCCACCACTTCGTTCGGAACAAAGAAAATCACCATGTTGAAATGTATTTCACAACTGACATCAGCCAACGACTGCGGCGATTCTACAGAGCAAGTGCTGGAGCTCAGCTCTCTATTGTTTATCAGCTTGTTTTTTTAATCTTCACATTTTATTCTGATCCCATTCCATTGCAGTCTGGCACAATTAGACTTTGCTTGCACCCCTAACAACGTTTTGAACCCAGAGATCCCACCAAACGTTTCAAAAGTCACCAGCTCTTCTTGCCGACACTCTCATAAAGCTACAGTAGTTGATACCAGCAATCTCTTAATGTCCCGTGTAAAGCACAAGTCTTAATTCAAGGAGTGCTGCAACAGAATTATCTATTTATTTAAAAGCAGCTTTCAGTTAAACACCACCGTTTGTATCTGCCGCCTTAGTTTCCGACCAGACCCCAGCGAACATCACTGAAATGGTTATTTTGGGGCTTACTTGGTTCACTACCTTGCTGTCCGCCAGGGCCTTGTTGCCATGCAGCGCTCCCAGTGCGCTGCACCAACTGCCCGGGAGGAGCAGGAACATCGTTTTGGGTTTGGTTGTTATTGATGACCTGCAAATGTACGATCAAACATGGTAAATTTGCTGCTACCATAGCAGAAAGAGCGCATCTCGTACTGAACGACTTATGCAGGAGGTTCTTTAACACATCCCAGAGTCAAGCGAAAATACAGTTGTTGTTCTTTGCTTGCTCAAATAGTGACGAGAAAGTAACAAATGCAGAAAACGTCTTCAACGGCTGTTCTTTACAGTTTGCCATAAGAGGACATTTCTAGATACAAAAGCAAAGCGAAGAAGGGCTTGGGATACCTGATTAATGCCAGAAAGAACTTTGATCTTAGCTTGTCTGATCCGATCAAGCCCAACGTCCTGCGCAAGCTGCTCGTCACGTTCCACACCAGGAAAGATGGCGCCGGTTTGTGGCTGCTGCTGTTGTTTCAGCAAAGCTTCTGTTATCTTTTCACGCCTGCTTGTGAAAAAAATGAATCAAGAATGTTACGGACAATCACAAGCCTTGCATATCTTCCAACGCTTTTCACTGAAATAGATCCACAGTAAAAAAGAAAATGACCGCGAAGTCGGTCTATTTAACCACCTGAGTCTTTCTTGCTCTTTTTTCTCTTCATCCAGTAAATCTTGTATCAACAAGGGCTGTTCCTTAATCAGTAACGTTTTGGGTTTTGTCGCAGCAGCGCCTGTTTGGGCGACGGGAGGTGCTCCAGGAGCGCTCGGCTTTGGGACACCGTGGTAAGGCATGGTGGTCGCTTGCGTAACGACAGGCATCCCAGTCAGCACAGGACCGGTAGCAACGGGCTGGTTGGAGAATGGCAATGTCCCTTTGGGAAAAGATGAGGCTGCAAACAAGTACATTTAAGCGTCGATTACATCATACAATGAAACGGAAATGAACACAATAGTTTATATAGGGTTGTTTATAGGTATTTTAGGGACCCGATTCGGGTCCCTAGAATCAGCGAAAATTATCATCGGGTCCCTAGAATCAGAGAAAATCAGGTCCCTAGAATCAGAGAAATCCGGTCCCTACAGGTCCATACCAGTACCTAACATTTTCCTTTAAAAAAAACCTGGTTTATGTGTAAACAAACTGAAGAATGAGAGAGCTGACATAAATTCGGCAATGCTCAAAAATTACACAATGAAACAGTCAAAACTGAAAACATCACTCACCAATAGGCATGTGAGTGACTTGGTGGGAGATTGTGACAGATGAGATCTGAGTTGTGACCACAGCGGACGTACTAACGACCATGCCCAACACACCAGTGCCACCCGCCTGAGTCAGGGTGGAGCTTTTGCAAACACTCGGAGCAGCTGGCACGGCGCTGACTTGGTAACTCAAGTCCCTGCAGCGAGATTCAGATTGCGAGGAAGCTGTGGAGGCGGGATCAGAAACACTGCGCGCAGCCATCGGGTCTGTCATCGTCACACCGATTGGCGTGGCTCCGACAGGTGCATCGCTACTGGCAGGCGACGCGCTGCTGGATTTTGCCAGTGTCGCGGAAGAGTCAGCCAGGGTAACCTTGGAAGGAGCGTTAACAGTTGCAAGTGCAGCGGGCGCTGGAGTTGTTTCGGTTTTAGGAGCAGTCTCTTTCAGGTAGACTTCATCTCGGCCACCGTCCTTCGCTTCAGGATTCTTCGTTGCCGGGTCGACAATGCCTTTGTCCTCCGACGTCAAAGGTTCACACGCGCTTGGTGCTTCTGCTGTGGACATTGCTTCGCTTGTCAGCACTTGGCGAGTAGCAGGCGACACACGAGCTTCTTTTGCTTGCTCGCCCAAGTCTTGTTGCTCAGCGACCGCAGATGCCGCCGTCTTTTCCCCATCGTCCCTTTTTGCTGTGGAAGTGGAAGTTCCTGCAGTGCCGTCAGAACTCCGGGCCTCCTGAGGCCTGTCACCCCCTTTGTCAGGAGCCACTGTTTCAGATTGAAGCGCCGACGCTCTGTCGTCATCGTTCAACGAAGGTACGGGCGGCCCTTGCGTTGCATCGCTGTCCGCTTTAGCAGGATCATCAGAACTGGACGCTGCTGCACTTGCTGCAGAGTCAGCCACACTTTTGTCGGATCCTTCCTGTGCTTTATCTGCAACCACGTCAGAAACCTTTTTTGAGCTGCCAGCGTCATCAGATGCCTGGGGCGCGTCACAGACACTGCTTTCCTTTGGTTTGGCAGAAGCTGAACCATCGACGACAGTGCTTTCTTCACCATCAGAGTGTGTTCTACCACAGTGCAAGCTTTCCTTGTCCGCTACCGAAACCTCAGCTCCTTTAACAACTTTACTGCTTTCTGCATTGGCTTGTGCCGAGGAGGCTGCAGGAGCGCCGACGTCACTCTTCTCTGCGCTTGCATGCCCAACTTGGCTCGTTTTGGGAGCAGCCTTGACGTTGCCTTCTGGATCAGCAGTTGATTTTGTTGATTCTGCTTGTGATGCAGCTACTGAACCATCAGACCGAACGGCAGTGGCGTGTTGTCCGCGGGACTGAGTGTCTTCAAGCTGCGAGACGGCTGTTGATATTTGGCCATCATCAACAACAGCTTTCTTAGCAGCCAGCTCACAGCTGTTCGGATTGCTTTCGGCCATTTTTGCATCACCGCTTTTCAGCGAAGCTTTTTTCGGAGAACTTTCAGCAGCTGCTGCGCTGCCACTGCCGTCGTCCTCCTTGCCAGAACCCGGTGTCGCCCCCGCAGTTGAAGAAGCAGCGCTGGTTGTACTGGCGCTTGCACCTGAAGAAGGAACCGCAGTGGACGATGGATCAGCAGAATCTGATGGCGACGCTTGTTTTTCGACAACAGAGACGGTGTTTCCAGGTTCGGTTTTGACAGCAGGCGCGTCTGAAGCGGGTACAGGTGGCATGGCGCTCGATGCCGTCAAAGCAACGTGCTCCACTTTCGGTACAATTTCCTTCGGTGAGGCCGTTGCTGTCGACGACGGTGCGGCTCGTACTGCCTTCTGGCCGGTCGCTGGTGCTGTCGTTGGTTCAGATGTAACCTGTGATACGGTATAGCATCATTGAGCATTGCTCGCGAAAAGGCGAAAAAAAATTATCGTTTTTCTCGCGAAAAACAAATTACAGTATCTTGCTTGCAATGTCAATCTGCGCAAGTCATGTTCGGCGAAACAAGTAACGCTAATTTGTTCGCTCGGCTCGCGCCTTCTACGCTTGCCAGTTTGTCCAACACAATGGGCAGTCAAGCTCTACTTTTGAAATCGAATTGGACACAGGCTATTACTTTATTTGTAGAAGAAACAGTTTCCGTGGCAGCAGAATTCATCTGCATGCCAGCACCAGCTCTGATGATTTGCTCGCGGCGGATGGCGGGGTCGGGTTGTTTCGAGTGCTTCAATTCAATGTAACCGGCTGAGACAGGAGCCTGACCCTGCACAAAACACACCGCCGTCGTCAACGAGATTCAAGTTGTGAAAAGAATGGCGGTATTGGAAACCCGACGTAGAACACAAGCGCAGAACACGAGATATGCTGGTCGAACGCGTTGCGAGTCACCTCCTTACTGCAAGCGATATTCGTAATGAGCGACATTTTCAGGGTTTTCTAAAAATTTCAACAACACAAGCGTTTCCACAAAAGCGACATCTTGCTTTTGACGTCGCAACTAGTTGCGTCACTTACAGGCGGTGCGTTCGGGCCATCTGATGTGGGCAACCTGAAAGAAGGGTATCTCTCCACGCCGAACGGTGACGTCAGACTAGGTGAAGTTGCCGTCAAGCTTGAATGGACTGATTGGGAAAATGTGGGAGATGGAGGTATGCCTACAAAAAGAAGTCAATGTAAATACAGCTCATACCACAACCCACCACGTGTCTACAGCGCAGCGAACGATCCAGCAGCTTTCTTAGTTGCTTGCAAACAAAAAACAAACTGCCCCCAAAGTCCTCCAGGTGATATTTAAGCTTCTATCAATAACTAAAATCGACGATTCCTCACTTGTGCGACAATTTTCCGTAGCTCTGCTTTTTGAGCGCGCAGTGCAAACAGTGGCTAGTTCTGGCACCGCTTAGTACTCACTCCTGTGCTACTCACGTAGTGATTCTAACCCACAGCGATATCATCAGTCAAGAAGACGAAATAACAGACGCCTGCACAAGCGAACTGCCGACACTCACCAGGCCTGTAACCCCTGATCGCCATGTTTTGCATTTGCGGTGCAGAAAAGCGAGGATGAGCGTAAGTGTTCTGCGACACCGACTGTGCTGCCGACGATTGAGAGGGGTACGGTGGTGGCGGCCTGGTTATACTGGCCGGGGAAGGACCAGCCCAGGGCCCGCCAGGCATGACTTGTTGCTCCACTATCTTGAGTCTAAAACAAGAACCACTGGTCAACATATGACTAACAAACGTACACTAGACGCCGAGTAGCGGATCTTTCTAACCACAAGCCTGCAGAAAAAAATTCCACCAAATGACGTAAGCGGCTGCGTTAAAAACTGATTGGCTACCTGCGCTGTGACGCGTGATGATGCAAAGCTTCCCTCACAGGGGGTCTTCCCAAGCTGCCCTGGATCATTCCAGTTTGCTGGGACGTGCCGATTGGTTTGTCGGCTGGCTCCGTTTTCACGTCAACAGCCGACATACGCATCGCTGGCAAGCCTGGAATACGACAAGATTGAACAAGTTAAGCTTTCCAACTGACTTGACAAAAACTCTTGACTGGCACGTCACGAAGAGCGGTTCAGTCAAACTGGTTGTGTCGTCGAACTGCGCAGACACAGTCTTGCCATCAGAGTTGCACTACTGCTGAGGTCAAGAAAAAAGCGGCACTGCTGCTTGCGTTTACGAACCTGCAACATCCGGGACATTGCCGGGTGAGTGTGGTATTGAAGGGCTTGGCGCACTCATCTGCATGGTTGAGGTGTACGCATCGGCGGCGGACAACCTTCGCTGGAGAACCTTGCCGTCTTGAAATGGGTCCCGCATCATCACCGGTTGGGGTGTGAGTGGTTGTGACACCACAATGCCAGTGGGAGCCCTGACGCCAGACGGGTGGGGGCTAACAGCGGTG
>JGI24021J15306_10009105_pt1 | contig 12264 bp, 6 predicted proteins | sample Ectturendosymbi1_FD_15306 | JGI IMG/M metagenome (IMG submission 15306)
CGCTGTGCTGGTAGTGGTTGACGCTGTGCTGGTGGTGGTTGACGCTGTGCTGGTAGTGGTTGACGCTGTGCTGGTGGCAGGCACTGGTTCGAAACTCGCTGGGGACTGTGAAACGAAATATAATCGGCGTTTTGCACATGCAATCAAACAAAAACTTAACGTATTAGTCACAGAATTACTAAAAAATGCCGCAATAGTGCCTTTCTTCGAGTTGATAATAGGAGGATTTTTTCAGTGTGACAGAAAAGGTTCTGTGTTTCAGTTAATCACATTACACATTTCCCATGAAGGTTAAATTTGATGTAAAAGCTGTGACATGAGCGTAAAAAAATTTAGATTGATCATTGAAATGGAATAAAAAACTAAAGTAATTTCGTAACTGTAAAGTAATTTCGTAACTGTAACGATGTGAGACTTTAGAAGAGCTTAGCATCGCAAAAAGTCGGAAACATTTGCAGCATCTTGCATTGACATCTCTTTGCATTAGCTGTGCTTTTCGCTTCCTTTCATAAGCAAGACAGCATCTAAAATTGGAACATTTAAAAATTGTGCGATGAAAGCTTCTGCTTGATTTGTTGGTAACAAATAAACAAAAATCAAGGAATTTGGTCACAGCAAAAACAAATGCAAGTCTCACATCCTTTCATCAGTGGTCTTAATGCTCACAGCAACAAAAGTATTGACATTAACGAAACGTTATGAGATAAGAGTGTGACGTTAAAGAAAAGAAAAAGCTCAGAAACCACTACTTCAATTTAGGACAAAATTTGTTGTTGAAAAAAATTACCGTGCGTGCGTGGATGGTGGTGCTTGGTCCGTTCCCGCCAGGAAAGACAGGCGCAACGTTGATGACGTAACTCGTGTCGGGGTTTAGCCTCGTAAGAGTGACGTAAGGCTGTGACGTGTATCTGATCTGAAAAGATCAAAAAACGTATTTCGGCTTATGGTCCGTAGAAACGTAAACCTGACATTTCTATGGAAGCAGAAAAACTTGCGCAACTGCGAAGGTGACAACTTCCAATCTTTCCCGCCATCCTCTCCCACAGGAACTCACCGCGTTCGGAGTGTCATCTTCTTCGTTCTTGTATTGGATGACGTAGCGAAGAATGCTGTCGTCGTCCACGGGCGCATCCCACCTCAGCCCAACCTGGTTTGGCGAAACATCGGTGATTTCCAGATGCTCCACATGAAGCGACGGCTCTGGTTCTGGAATCTGTGACGTCAACATGGTGAGAAAGACAGGGATTCTTAGCAATATAATCCGCACCAAGCCTTCGCCTTAGACTTGATTTAACGCGTCAGGACGAACATTCCGCGACGGTCAGTGATTTGGTGCCGGGCTGAACAAAAACAGGATACGTGATCAGACACAATGCGCATGATATCCTTCAAAAAGATTCAAATAACTTTTATTGAAAGAAAGGATAGACGTTCGGCGCCATTAAGAAAAGATTAAAACTTGCCCAAGTGAAACCCGCCAATGTTCACTGCAATATTATCTAAAACTCGGAGAGATTATTGATGCCGGTTTAATTGAATGAATGGCAAAGTGGTCTGTGCGAACCACTTAGGTTGCTAGCTTCAATAGTAATTATCGTGAACAGAGCTTGATGTATTTCTCTCAAGCATTTGCGCATGATTGTGCTGAAGGAACATTTTCCCTATCAGTACTTACAAGTGCTTCCGGCAAAAAATATTTTTATGGGTTTTCTAGGTTAACTAAAAACTTGTGAATTAATAGTGTGGCGGCATCGATTCTGGCAACAAAGAGCGGGGGNTCAGGCGAAGACATGAACCTGGAGCTTTCTTTCTTTAGCAACATGAATTTAAGCAATATTAGCATGTAAGGTCGAACTTAGGNTAGAAATTAAAAACAATTACATTTTTCAGACAAATGCGAAAAGTTAGGAATATCTTTACAGAATATCAGATGGCCTTTACCCCCCAGCTAAATACGTTACGAACAGTNACATAGGTAGATGTTTGGGCCAGGGAGGAAACTTAGTTGAATGGGGCCCACTGGCCACTGTAAAGCGTCCACTGGCCAACATTCAGAAAAAAAACTTGAGAAATGATGGTGAATCCGGATGTGGACGGCTATACTAAAACTCTAAATCACCGGAAAAACGCAAAACACATCAATCTATTGAAAACCAAAAGAATATTAAAGCCGAAATATAAGCTAAACGAGGTCCGGTTTTTACATTTAGCTTGCCACTGCGGAGATTTGTCCCTCTGCTACGCCTTCAGTTACGCCACTGGTTGCGACATGCACTTGCCCAGCGAGGCACCGAAATGAACTTATCTGTTTGACGTGGGCGGGCTACTTGTCAGTTGTTTCAAATGAGAAATTTTAGTGCTCGGTTGACATGATTTGGCGACATTTGCTTGTGATTTGGCGATATTTGCTTATGATTTGGCGATATTTGCTTTCAAAACATCTAGTTGCTCGAAGTACCGAAAATTTGCAAACTTTGAATTTTGATAAGAAAACTTGATGTTGAGGCCGACTGTCCCTGTCGACAGACTCGCACCTATTTGCAGCACAATGAAATTTCTACTTTCCAAGATGATCTACTCAAGATGCATCATAATCCACAAAGTAACAAAGATAAGGATTCTTCGTTCGTGTCACGACTGTCCAATCAGCGAAATGTAAGTTTGCTTCAAAAACCTTCGGAGCAATTCACGCCAACCACGCCACGCAGTTCTTCACCTTCTCTGTTATGAAATAACTTTGGATTGGGTTTGACTCCAGTCCTCCAAACACAGACTTCACTTTCAGGAGGTACCTGGTCAAAGGAGCCAGGCCATAGATGGTGACGGTACTGTCCGGACCGTTAGTATCGAATTCCTGGGAAGAAAACGTTGTGGGAGAGGATTTAAGAAATGTGAAAAAACGTTTCAGAACAAATAGTTTCACTTAAGAGTAATGCAAAGCTAAATGTTGCAACCTGCTGTTAGATGTGGTTAATACATCAGCGTAATGCACATAACACCATACAGCAGAAATGAAGTCAAGTTCTTGCTCTGTGAAGGCACTCATCTTTTACACTGTTTCAGCTTCTACGTAACGTGGGTGCGCAGGGCTTTGAAGAAATCAAGTTGCGCAAGTTGCTCTTTAACAGCAGCACAGGTAACTCACCTGAAGAGTCCCGTATTGATTCTGCGGTTTATAAGAAATGTGATAATAATCCACGTTGTCATTCGGGCCCTCGATTTGAATGGTGGCTTGATTGGGAGATTTATCGAGCAGACGAATGGACGTTGGTTGCGATGGTTGCACTGGACGAATTATCTGAAAGGATATAAAATCTCTAAATGTCATTAAAACTTGATGAAAACCACAAAAAGTAAAAAAAAAAACTTCGTAAAAAAACGTTTACGAAACCTGATTCTTCTTTTAACGCACCAACAAGATTGCAAAAAAAGGTGATTTTCACAAAATAAAACTTTGGGTGGTTTTGCTGCGAGGACGATGAAAAATATTTAAATTAGAAAATCAATTCAATTTTTCGACTGTTGTTGAATGCTGGTCATGGAAAAAGTTTACTGACGCTTGTACGACGCTGACCACTCCCGGGTGGTCAACCACTTGCAAGCGACGGCTGGCACACTCCCAAAAATGCAGGAAAGAAACAAATCTCCTTTTTCGAAGTTGAGGCCCATATTTACATTTTTCTTGAAGATAACACTCTAAGTGATCTTAGAAACGTCTTGCTCCTACCTCAGGCGCTGTTTCTATGGCAACGTCCACGGGCTCGCCCTGGATACCATCATGCATGGGAATGATTGTAACACTGTATCTTGTTGAGGGAGCCAGACCTGTAAGTCTGATGTTCGAAGGAGTTGATCCACCAGGAAAAGTGGTAGATTCTGCTTCCTGCGAGAAAAAATCATTTATGTTATGAATTTCCGAATGCCAACACTACTTTCGACAAGTGTACACCCCCCTGCTTAATTTGACATGACGCATGATATATTGTATCGTCGGTGAAAACTTAATACTTCAGAAAGATCGATAGAACCAATGATGTTTCTTGAAAAGTGACAAGTAGTACTGGCAGTTGTTTAAAAAAGCTGGACGAAAACAAAGATAGTTTGTTTATGTGTTGGATGGCGTTTTGAAGTGGGCAATGGTTATTGTCTGATCTTGATTTTTTAAATATTTTCTTTGTTCATACATGAGCTGTGACGTCATGTCTGCACTGCTTTTTGGTGCATTAAAGTTTGTTGATCATGTATCTCGTTTCTACGCATTTATTTGTTTGTTAGACTGTGGGTCATTGATTTTGGGTAGGCCATTGTGCTACAGTATGTTATCGAAGCTTTGCATGGATAAGAACAGTGTTTCCAAATAAAAATGGAAGAGACTTTTAGCAGTGAAAGTGTTTCCGAANTTTGTCTGCATGAAAAATGTGCAGAGTGTAGCAATTTCCTTTAGCACTGTCAAAAAGTTATTATGAAGTAAGTGGTTGGGCCACAAGCTGCTATGCTAGCTTTATGTGCGAGTACCTTTGGACTGCGATGTTAACTTTCTGAGAGCTGGCATGTTGTATTTTTGAGAGAATAGCTTTGTTGTGGGGCATGTTTTATTCAGGCTGAAGGTTTTGGAATGCGTGTTGTTGCGGTTCTAAACTGTATTTCAAATTGATTGAATTCAAATATGTCTTTGCTTTGTTCATTTCATGGTGTTTCATTTTATTACTGTATTTACGTCTTGATCTTAATTCTTTATTGTAACGTCTTGATCTTAATGTCTTTATTATAACGTCCTGATCTTAATGCATCTTGACGTACGCAAGTAATCAAAAATATGTTTAAAAAAGTTGAAGTTTCAAACTCACCGTTTCACCTTCCGGTCTGTACTGCACAATGTAATAATCGACGTGATCCTTTGGAGTCAACCGAAGGATGGCTTCGCTCGGTAAGGACCCCCCGACCGGAACAACATCATCCTGATCCAAGACAATCGACTAAAAGAAAAAGAAAACCGCAAAATATAAGCTGTGGAGTTCTTCTAGCAAATACGGGAACATTGGAAAATAAAAACATCTGGCAATTGCTTGCTGCATCGCAACTATAGTCGAAACTGGATATACAGAGAGTCTTGACAGAACTATTCTAAACTGAGGCAATACTGCGAAGAGTGCAATGCTCGGATCACTTGCGACTGGACGTAATGTTTTGAAGTAAATTTTGAAACAAGCAATCGTTTGCTCCAATACGATTGGGGTTAGCAGAGTGTGACGTGAACAAAGCAAAGTTAGCAGGAATTGCACCAGCAGATTGAAATTCAGAACCTGGAAATGTCAATGACTCGAAATGTTCAAGAGGTAGCTGTCTATCGCAAAGAATCTTTTCCCATCCACGAATCAGACACTGCGATCTTAGCAGAGTATCTATTCGCTTACAGAGTAGGCATGTGTGGTTCTTATTCAAATAGAATCCGGGGGGCAGTTTATTGCTATTCACTTCTAAAGTAAAGAATAAACTCATTTCGGATTTTTTTAGCTAACGTCACAACTTGTTGCAAATCAATCTGTTCATCAACGGATGATTGTACCTCAAACAAAGCGGTTTTTTCTTCGAACTCGCGTTAGCTCTCTAGAACGAGGCTAGCGACTGTTATTTCACGGTTTAAAAAGAGCCAGTGAGGAGTTCTAGTTTTGGCGTACGTTTATGCGACATAAATTGCAGTTTTAAAGCACTCTCGTTCGCCCAACTTCCATAAAACTAAACACACCCAAGGGAAGCATGCGTCGAAAGTCTTTAACCTTTACGTAAAACACGAAATGTGTAAAACATATGACAGCTCAGTTCGAGTACAAAAATTTGGATTAAAAGCTTAATTCAAGTAAAAAAACTGAATTAAAGTCATGGATTTAAACAGGAAGCGTTGTAAACATCATTAATATTTACGTCGCTTTATACTCTCATCAGAAACAAAAAATAACAGGAACCACGTCGCCAAATGATAGTCTACAGTCCACAAAGATTATATCCATGAACCTAAGTGTTTCTGCGCCAGCCAATTGCTTGCAAGCAGTTTCAGAGCATGTCGTCCATTCGATGCAAGGTGTGATTTTCTTGCACTGCATTGTCTCATTGATTGTCACAACGGTTCATTCAAACGCAAAATCCAAGTTTTTCAAATGTTTTCAGAAATTTGGTTTCGGTGAATTTGGATCTCGTTTACATTTGAAGGTGCAATTTTGAAAAAAAACGCGTTAAAGTAATGATAAGTTTTATAATATAATCCAATGATGATTTTTTCTACTAGAATCAATGATGGCGTTACGAAAGCTATACGACGATTGCATCTAAACGTAGACCGAGAAGCATCGCCCAAACTGGAGCTCGATTTCTCAGAGAATCGTACTCGAGGATATCACGTTGTTAGGAGGCGCTCAACTGCTAAGCTATGAATATATGCAGTGGAAGATGGGCCTTAGGCAATGCTCTGGTCTGCGTTTTTGACTGACTGCAAAATTACGGTGTGCAACTTTGTATTTTCCGTTGAAATATCCTACAAAAAGTAAAATGCTTATGATGTAACACTAAAAATGCTTATGATGTAACAAAAAGCAAAATGCTTATGATGTAACACTAATGTTATCTGAGCATACCAGGGTTCTGAAAGAATCAGTGGCCTTGGCAGAGTGACCACCTGGTCCAACAGCTTTGACTGCAACGGAGTAGAGAGTGTCGCTGACAAGATTGGGAATGGACACACTTTGAACCACACCTCTTGTGTTCGTTACCTGTTGAAAAAGTATATTTAAACAAATGGACCTGCAAACTTTGTTGTCCTTGGAGTTGCAAAGGATCTTTCGATTGTGGGTCACAAGTTTATTTTTTGTTAGTTTCGAATAAATCAAATCGGGCGCCATGACAACAAAGACTGCGAAACAGCAGAGTTTTTGTACAATTGCAGAGTCTGTACAAAACATCAGCTTTTGCAGAAACTAACTTCAAATACGATTGTGTTCAAAATAGAACAAAAGTCATGTCCCGTGTTTTGATATAAATCTCCTGGATATTTACGCAACGTTGAATCTTGTCTCGCCCATGCCACGAAAATATTCCAGCTGTGGTGGACCATGAAGAAAATGCCTACGTCTGAGTCATCGTTGCAAATATTCATAGAAATTCGAATATTTCGATTGCGTTTATATAATGCTTTCACTGAGGTTATAAAGCGCCTTGAACAATGCCACAAAAGCCAGAGCTAAAATATAAAACGCCATGTAGTCACTGAACACTCGTCAGGAAAGCGCTATTCTCCTTACTGGCAACACAAACGTGCAACAAGCTCCCTGCAGTTTATATTTAACATTAATTATGGTGGCAGTGGTTGACGAAATGTACACGACGAGTTTGACTTTATTCGCTTTAACCGTTATCTGTATCGTTGGACTCTTGAAAAAAAAGAAGTTATCCACTTCACTCCTATTCATACAAAAAGCGGAAATGCTGCCACTGTCTAAAAACTTGGGCAGCTCAGATTTTGGCGCACGCTAACCAGTGTGAATGAAAACTGAGTAGTTTAAAGAAATAGGGTTTTAAAATGCAGCTGCTATGAATGTAACGCAGAAAAAGTGAGGTTGCTTTCAATGAGATAACGCTGTTGCAGGTGCTTACCGCTGGTTGTTGATCGCGAGCTGCTTGATATTCAATGACGTAATACTGCACGTCATCGGTCGGGCCAGACCAAGACAGGCGGACAAAATCGACGCCGGGCAACGCCCTGAGATTTGTTGGCTGAGATGGAGGAGCGCTTTCCTACGTCATGAAAAGAGTGGACGCTTATCGCCAACCAATCACGTGATAACAATGATGCTTAACACGCAACAGCAGACGATACGTTGCTGTTAGCGGTTGTGTTTCGCAAATGTCGGTTTATTTCGCAACAATTATTTTAAACGCATAGAAATAAGTTGAAGATTTGAAAGCAAATCTTTCCATGCAAAGTGTTGCTTCGCAACAAAACATAAACGAAATTCGGGCAGAAAAAACAACGCTTACTTCGACTTCGTGTGAAATAACACGAAAAACATTTTTTCAGATTTATCAGTTGGGTTCTAACAATAGCAAAATATTTTTCACGTTTGGAACTATTCCTGCACCCTTATCACTGAAGGAAAAATGCAACAATGGAAAAACACCACTACAGATTTCTTAAAACAGAGCAACAACGTATGAGCGTGCGTAAAGTAACTCTTGGCGCTACAAAGTGACAGACAAACCTGTGGTGTTCGTACAACCGCTTCCAGCCCGTTTGATCGCACTCCGTCCCGAACAGACTTCACGACCACCGTGTATTGAGTATCCGGTTGCAAAGGCAAAGTTACTGTGCGTTCACCTTGGGTGGTAATGATGGTCTGCAACGAAGACCGGCGATAAAAGCAATATGACCTTTTCAACCGTTCGACCTCGACTGTATGTCAAAATCAGTTGTTTCTTACGCTTTGGGAAAAAACGTTGTTCGCAATAGAAAAAGTAATCGCCTGAATAGCTTTTCTGGTAAAGCAGGTTTTTTTGTCTGCAGAAACTCAAAATATGAATATCTGAAAAGCAAGCTTATGGGTTCCAAACATCAGTGCATTTGCAACTCGATCCGTACGAAATGGTTGTACAGCTGTTAATTTCTGGACATTTCTTCGCAATACGAACGGATTTATTTTAAATCGCAAACGCGCGTAACAAAAAACAACGAAAACAACAATTGCTTTACCCTCTCAGGCTCGTCCTCATTGGGCAAAGTTGGCCGGAAGGTAACTTCGAAATTGTCAACAGCTTCGCTCGGTCCTTGGATTGACAGTCGTATCCGGCGAGGCTCGCGCAGTTCCTCAACAATGCCGGTTGGGGGAGGAGGGCGCGGCTGCGTTGCGGAGAAAAACGTAAGCGAACAACTTCACTGGCACGTCATCAGCTTACGTCTGATAATCAAAAGCTTTCGAAAGAGATATTTTATCCATCCAACTTTTGTTGCCAATAGCAGTTTATCGCGCAAACCGGCGACATGTACACTGGAGCTTGTTGAGTGTGCACAACGCACTCAGTGACGGGTTTCATGTATGTGTGCATCTCCAATGCGAACAATATCGTTGCTGGCAACGCATAAAAATACACTGTCGCAATAAAACTGATACTAAAGTCGGGACGTAGCGGTATGTTGCGTTGCTATTCAACGAAATTCGTCTGGTAAGCCGTGGAAACATTTCTTCAGCAGTATATGAACCAACCTCCGGGGAAGTAAACACTCCTCTGATGGGACTTGATTCGCCGTTACGATTGACTGCAGTCACGGTCAACAAGTACTTCGTACTGGGCAACAAGCCCGTCAGTGTCAGTTCGTCGTCCGGAGACCTTCCACTAACGCTCTGCAATTGAAACAAGCCACGGTTTCAGATCGTTGCTTTAGAGTGGTTGGAGGTGAATGTTTTTAGGAGTAAATTGAGATGCGTTCAACGTTATCTGTTCGACTTAGGCTTCTTGTTAGAAATCACTTAAAAAGGGATATTTCGAAAAACTGTAGATAAGATGAATTGAGACAAAATACCTCGTCAAGACATTGAGAGCATAATAAAAATATTCAAACGCCTGCAACGTGGAAGTTCAATTAAAATCAAAACAGCTAATCTGTTGTAAAGTAAACATTGAGTACGGGAGCGATCATTAACTCCCGCAGTTGCGCAAAAAACAGCCCTACCAACCCGCAGCCAATCAACCACATGCACCTTTTCAGGAACATTCGATGGGTTAGGCATTGGTGCGTAACGAATCCTGTAGTGGTCGACTCCGGTCTCGGGCCCATCAACCCGTACTGTCACCTCGTTCGGAGATGCGTTAGCGATTCGCAGACGCTTAGGTGGGTTTGGCTGGCCCTGGAAAAGCACATCAAGATACTTTAACAGGCGTAGATGAACACGTGAGCAAATAACGCTCTATTTGGGTCAGCTGCTTCATTAGCCAAGTCCAGCTTGTATTATGCACTCAATGCAGACTTGCTCTTCCTGCGACAATGTTGCTAGACGTTGGCATTCACTCGCGACCAATCTTTCGTGCGCTCACCGATGAAGCCGTGGTGAAAGTGAATGAAGTGGGGGGGGAACGCCCGTAGCTGTTCACGGCCACTACGTTCCCTTCGTAGGTCCTTCCGGGCCCAAGGCCTGAAAATCGGAATGATTTGGCTCCACTTGGGGCGCGGAAAACTACGGGCTGGCGCGAGGAACCACGCTGTAAAGCAAAAGGCAAACATGTTCAAAAAGCGCCGCGCAACAGCGTTTTCACAAGATCAGTGGGCGTCATGGTCGAGTAACTCCTATACTGTTTGTTTGCAGGCGCTTGCAGGTGATTCGAGCGTCAGTCAGGCGTGTAGTACTTGATGACTGAAAAGTCTCCAGGCTTGTTTGGGAAAAGCGAGGGCAGAGCAAACAGGGAGAGTGAATGCATTACCTGGACCACTAATATGAAAATGGCGTTGTCAGCTGTTGCCAGTGATGTCTCAACCGGGGGCCCTGTCCCCAGTCCACATTGATGATTCGTGCTAGTTATTCACAGTCACCACCCAAGCATAACCACCAATAGTAATAACCGATTACGGTATGAGGGAGCGCACACCCTTCATTGAAATAATAATCTAACTCAGTTTTTTTTTAACGAAAATGTTAGGTACCCGATACGAACCTGTAGGGACCCGATTTCTCTGATTCTAGGGACTCGATTTTCTCTTATTCTAGGGACCAGATTTTCAATTCTAGGGACCCAAATCGGGTCCCTAAAACACCTTAAAAACACTGATCTAACATCACTAGTGGGGGGAGCTCCACCAAGTGCAGTGGTGCTCTTAGCTTAGCCTTCAAATACGGAAAGTTTCTTCACATGACAAAAAAAACGATTTGCTGTTTTGCGGTGGACCTATTCCATGTGAAGACGCACCTGCATTTTACATGCGTATGTTTTTTTTCTAGATATCGTTTGTCAAAAATTGCTACATCGATCATTGTTTTAATCTGGAAGTAGCTCACCCTTTTCACAGCTATTTCGAAGCGGTCAGGCAGGGGTGCCTCGCCCGGCTTCCAGCTCAGAATGTAGACTCTCTCCTCGGGACCGACAGCCGGTGACGTCACTGTAACCTGAGGACGATGCAGAAGAATAGGATGGTTTCAAATGCAAGGCAAGGTGAGGCTGACGCCACGGAAACGCAAAAAAAGATGATGACACAATGCGTTTTTGAAAGCGTTTTTATAAAATCACTGCAGGTTTGCCGGTAAAAAAAATGAAAAGAAAAAGAAGTCGTCGTTTCAATCCATTTTAAGCTTTCGCGTTAGCTGCAAACACGTTTGGCGTTCGGGTTTCACAGGGCGTTGAATTCTTGTGAAGGGGGGTCGCTATCCCAGTCACTGACCGCGTTGGGTGGTCCAGCCACTGATAATTTCGTCCTCCCAGATCCTCCACCAGTTGGGTAAGTAACTTTGCATTGGTAAACACCATCGTCGCCGCTTTGCAGTTCGCTGATGACCAAGGTCCTCGTGTCCGGCGCGTCCAGTCTCCCCTGGTATCTGTCCTGGTTTACCGTCTGTGAGCGAAAACAGTTGTCATCACGGATGTGCTACCAAATAAAAAATTCGGTGCATCTTCTTGGGAATGGTTTGTGTATCAAAAAATCAACAAACAAATATGCAGCCAAAGTCTCGAAGAAAATTTCCTTTCCCTTAACATTTTTGGTTAGAATTGGTTTTAAAGTATCAAGGTCATCACATTGCACAACACGTATCAGATGGGTTTGGCAACTACAGCAGCGAGGTACTTTTCTGAAAGCAGGGTGGGCGGCCGCAGATTAAAAAGTGATCGAAGAAATTGAGTTTGTCAATGCTTCGCATAGCCGCGCACCTAAAATAGTGATTAGATGTAAGGGTGATGGCATGTGAATGATTTTGCGATTGACGTCATGTTGGCTACTGATCAACAGGGAATAGAAACCTGCACTGTAAAGTTTTGCTGACTACGAGGTCTGAAACAATGCCCAAAAGTAGCAGGAAAAAGTGGTTGATTTTCAGGGCACATGACAATCCAAGTCCTCGACTCCGAGTCACGTTCGAGTTGTGTTTTTCATTGTATTAGGTGAAGTATTTAACAGCATATGACCATGGGCATCGGAAGGGGGGGTCAGGGGGGGCCTTTGCCCCCCTGGATTTTGTAATTATCAGCAAAAAAGGTTGTTTTTTCAATTTCGAGGGGTAAAAACCAAATTTCACC
>JGI24021J15306_10009107_pt1 | contig 12263 bp, 8 predicted proteins | sample Ectturendosymbi1_FD_15306 | JGI IMG/M metagenome (IMG submission 15306)
GGTGGGCCATGCACCCCCCACATTTTTGGCTGGCCTCTTCTTGCCCCCCCCATTTTTTTGATCAATTTCACATTCAACTTCCAACCAACAAAAATTTTTTGATTAATTTCACGTTCGTTTGATAGACATATACAGCCGACAACTTCCAACCAACAAAATTTTAAAGGATTTGAAGACTTTCTGGCGACGGTTCTGGCGATATTCGCAAGCCCATGTTGGGTTTGATAGGGTCAATCATAGCAAATCAATCTTCATTACAACGGAAAATCACCATACCGGAGAGAAATTTATTTTTATTTTATTTTATTTAACGGCAAACGACGGCAGGCCAGAGCCTGGAGTGCCATCTGCTGGGACCAGTTGCGACATCATTATAGTAAAAAGGTAACACATGGAGGCGAAAAAAGATACATCAATAAGACATTAATAAATAAAGACGCAAAAAAAGAACGACAATAGAGCAATGACAAAGAACGTTGAGCCCCCAGCGCAAGAAACACGAGTCGTTACAAATACGTCGAAGCTGTTGAAAGAAAATTACAAACTGCGTCATATAATTGCAAGATGGAAGGGCGATTTAGTTCAGCGTGGCCAAATAAGAATATGCGCTTCCATGCGGCTTGACTGAGTCTATTNAGTTGAGATAATGAGAACACCTGTTCTTTCGAAAGAATATTTCTAATAGAATTTAACATAACCTAAAGTGGAGCTCTGGTTAGGTCGCATTCTAGCAAAATGTAAGTCTCTGTCTGGGAAAGGCCGCATGAACACAAACGATAGTGTTTACATTCCGGGTTCAACGGACTGTGACTTAAGCAAAGCATACATAACCAAGACGTGACTCGCAGATTCACACCACAGAGATGTAGTACTTGATGTGACTTTCCACATATTAAAACAGTTACTTTGGAGGGAAATAAATTTGGTCCCAGCGATTGAACAGATGTGGGTAGAGAAGTCCACAGTCACGAAGCTTTTAAGAAAAATGAACTGTGGAACAACGCAGTTCGACATGACGGTGGTTGAACGTTCATAACATGACGCAGAGAGTGATTACTCAGGTCATGAAAGAGTTTAGGGGTTAAAGTGGCTAAAAATATAGGGCATGGTCCAAGAAGAATTTTGTGGAAAGCAAATAAAATGTGGCAGTTTCGACGAAGGTGCAGAGGTGACATCGAGAGTTCGTTTAGGATTTTCAAGTTCGAAGTGGTTTGCATACAACCTAGGATAAGTTTAGCAGCCGTTGTTTGTACTTTTTCCAGGCGACAACTGTCTGCAGTAGAGATATTATCGCAAATGACATCACCGTAATCAAGAAAAGGTAGAATATAGGAACGATATAAAATTAGAAGTGCGTACCTTGGCACGGATAATCTAAGTTTTCTAAGAACGTTCAGTCGTGTGATAGCCTTGCGCATGGGCGCAATTTGGTGGGGGACACGGGGGACGTGTCNCCCCCACTTTTTCAGACGGGGGGGACATAATATGCCATGTCCCCAACACTTTTTTCTCTTTAGGTTTTGTATTTGAAGAGATTTCAAAAACAAAAGTGGTGTTTGTCACGTTTTGTATGAATAGCTTTTCATGTTAAATGGTAGGCCGTACATAGCCAAGTTGATGTTGAAACAGAGTTTGGTGTGATATCACTGATTCTGTTAGTTTATAAATTTTAGCTTCGACAAAATACTTTTTAGCATTTTTCAAGTTTCTAGAGACCGTGAAAGATGTTTAACTGCTTCTGTCCAACATTTTCCCCTGTGTGGTATGCTGTTGGAAAGGTTATTTTCCTGTAACAGTGAGAGTATTACAGCTGCACATGTGAGAGATCACAGTACAGCCATGATTTGTTCCGTGCAGAAATGTAACTGACTTTGCTGCAACATTGGTTGTCACGTACTCAGAAACAGACAGCGTATAATTTGATGATGCTAGTGTATATAATGTTAGAAAGTTAGATTTTCAGGCAAATCTCTGCGAAGCTTTTGCCGAAGACAACCAACAGGACTATTGTCGAGATTTAGTTTTGGGATGGGGAGTTTAGCAAAAGACTGTTTTCAACCATTAGTGAACAGGATTTCAATCAAAAAGTTGGAGACGGAGCCACAGTATTTACCTAGCTGGATATTGACCTATAGCTCAAAACGTAGGGAGTTGGCTCGGAAATAAAGATAAAATATACATTTATCCTCACATCTTGTAATTTCGCAACAATGGCGACCAACAAACCCAAAAGATATTTTTTCCTTGACTCTTACACTTTTTGCTTGTGCTGAATGCATTGGTTCGTAAGTCATCTCATTTACTTGAGTTTAACCAAACCCACAATGCAGCAATGTTTTCATCCAAGTGCGAAACATATGCTTTGCAGATACATCATACCTAATTTTGTTGGACATTCTTTTCGTGTTTAAGTGGAAATTTACAAATTTGTATGAAGCAGTAGTACTGGTAAAAGTTACCGTACATCAACTAGCTTTTGTTTGGGGAAGTGAAATTTCAAAATATTGAGAATTTTCTAGATGTTTATGTTATTACTGATTTTATTCATGGTAATTTACAGTTTTGTTTAAGCAGTGGTACTGCAAAAGCATGTAGTAGCTCATCTTTTCCACTAGTTTGGGCACGGGTAATGATGGACTTCGATAATAATTTCCCAATGTTTTCCATCATTAGAAGTTTGTGATTTGCAAACCTAATTTTGAGGTTGTTTTTCATAATATGAAATCGATTTTTATGCAAAATCTTGAATCAAACCGCGAATTAATGATTGGACGACAGTGCTCTCTAATGTAAATTTCATTTGGTTCCATCTTTAACAGCTGGAAATCAAATGCATCACATGAGACAAACAAATTTCACAATGTCTGAAGCGGAAGATGATCTGATGAACCAGTTCAGTTTCATTGTAACACCCCAGTTTGAGGACAGTGCTGTAGAACTCGAGGGTGATTTGAATCGCAAATACAGTATTAACAGGAGTCTTGGACGTTGTTTGAAAGCCAGGGGTGAACTTGAGCAACTTTTTTACGATACGTCATGCACAAACGAAACAATCCTTCGAGTCTACCGCGACATATCCTATAACGCGTGAGGAACTGGCAGGTCTTAAAGTCTAAAACAGAGGTCGGTAACCATCCATCCCCTATTCGCTGGCTAAAAACAAACTCTGCAAGGTATGGCGGGACGTATTAATTTCCAACCAACAATTCCGTACATTTTGCCGTTTATAATGTTGATAAAACTTGAGATTTTATAGAATTATAATCAGATTAACTCCTAATTTTCACAGTTCATAACGAAAGCACAAAATATTACATGCAGTGCATTTATAGCACAGTGCGGTTTCTCACAAGTGGTTCCTCATAAGTATGCATTGCAAGAAGTTGCATGGAGCGCAGATTAATAAAATAAAATACAACTAGGTGGGCCATACAGTTACTACAATTTGTAAAGGGGATACAGGCCGGATGATTTTGCTTGGCGGGCCGCATTCGGCCCGCGAACCGTAGGTTGTCGACCCCTGGTCTAAAATATTGTGATGAGATTCGAGGAAGATACATACCTTGAAAAGTAATAGCCAATGAAATGAGAGGTGGAAAATATCCACATTTTGCAGATGTGGTTCAAAGGAGAAACAAGCGATCAGACCATAAATGTAAGAGCAGGCAAATTTTTGGGCGTGCGAAGAATTTTTGCCCAAATATCAGCAAACTTGCTCGAAAAAAATCCAAAGATAAAACAAACCGGAAACGACTGCATTTCACTGGGCGCAAGGCAGTTCAAGCACCATGCCCAAATTGCACCCAAGCCTGCCCAAATTTATCCTAACTTTCCTGAAAACAACTAAATTGAAACATGACCTCAATTCACTTTCTTTTTGGGTGCCATTTTTGCAAAATAAAGGCACATACAGCGATTTTGCGATAGTTTGCACATATTTTGCCCGAATGTCTTCACATTTTGCCCGGATTTTAGGGGACTTTGCCCGGATTTTCACCAATTCAAAACTTTGGGGGTGCTGTTGCCAGTGATGGAGTCTCGAGACTTGGTCTTGGTCTCGAGTCGTGTCTTGAGACCCGTTTCTTCAAGTCTCGGTCTCGAATGTCTCAGGTCTCGTCTCGGTCTCGAAGGATTTCGGTCTCGGTCTCGAGCTCTTAGTCTCAAGGCTTTGCATGAGTTATTTTTTATGAAGTCTTGCAAGAAGCAGCTCCCTAAAAAAGCATTTGTACAGTAATTGTTCAAAATTCAGCCGTTCAAAGCGGTCAGTAGCTAAGTTTTCTTTGTTGACATGCTACTATGGAGAAACAGGGGCAGATCCAGGGGGACCATTGGGGCGATCGCCCCCCCTAAAACCAACGAAAGTTACTTTATTTACCATGATTTTGTAGAATTCGGAAAACAGTATTTGCAATATAATTCGAAAAACAGTATCCGTAATAAGATTTGACTACAAAATATCACTGAAATCGCCCTCCCCCCCTAACCTCACGGGCTGGATCCGCCCCTGTGGAGAAAACAATTTGCCATCTACGCTGTTTAAAATTTACACTGAATTCAATAAAAGCAGTGTGTGTACCAGTGAAACCGCAGCGCATAATTTCTGCAACACTTGCAACAAGACGTTAGGAGTACTTTGCTTAGGACTATCTTTCAACTGTTTTTGCAAGCAGTTTTGTTATGAAAACCCATATTCAAAACAAGTGGGAGAGTGCCAACAAGTTTCTTTTTTGAGAAGCCAAATAAAACGAGGTCTTTTCTTCGAAGTTCATTTCAAAGCAGTCTGTTAAAACACACTGGTGAGGTTGTCTTGTTCTGCGTCTTGCCGACTTTGCAAAATTGAGAAATGCCTCGGAACTCTCTTGAGAAAAAGTTTTGCTCATAAGAGGTCTATACAGAGAGCAAGTAATGCGTTATGGCTGATCAGCTACTGTGACGTGCTGCTAGGCTTTACGGCCTATTTGCGTTTTCTAAACAACCTACGGTATTGCGAATCTGTAAGCGAGGGAGCGAAAACGGAAATTCGGAACAATTGTGAATAATCAGTTTAACGTAAAAACATGGAAATAATCAAAAACTTCAAAATAAAAAAAACTTGACAACAAAAAAAGGCAAACCTAGGAAATATATATGTGGCCATAAGATCAGCAGGAAGGCGCTACACCATTTCACTGCTAGTCAGATACAACGCTAATCTCGAACTTCGCTCATTCTACTACACTGTAGCAGGGGTGTCAAAGTCATTTTCACTGAGGGCCACATTAGCAGGCGCGGACACAGGGGGGGATGCAGGGGATGCATACCCCCACTAGACCTAAAAAAGTGCTGACATGACCTTTGATTTCATTGAAAATAATAACCAAAATATTTTTGTACTGCACATTACTTAATAGCTAAAGATTCTAAAAATTAACTTATGCTAACAATTAGTCAAAAACGTTTCTTCGTTTCATTAGATGAGTTAGCCTTGTTTGTGGAACCTGCTATGACATAGTCAATGATCGCATAGGCATTCGTAGGGTGGGAAAAATGGGCATTTGCCCCCCATGGAAATTGGGATTAAGAACCAAATATTTCAGGAGAAACCTGAAGTTGGCATCTTAAATTCCAATTAATTGATTTGATTTTTGCAATGACAGTTTTTTTACCGGTATGAAACTCACATTGCACAAGAGTCAGGTTCACAGTCATAGTGTCATGCAGTGATGAGCTTGCAATTCACTCATGTCCCCTCCTTTGCCTGCAGAGGTGAGTTGCGAAAGTCGCGAGCGGATTTTTCTACTGTTGGTTTTTCTTGCGTAACAATACCATGGCAACAAACCTGCAAAGGTTTACTTTACATTACGGTAGCAGGCGTTTTGTTGCATGAGACTGTTGAACGCACACATCTTGGCAGGTAATGCAGCGAGGCAGTCACATGCTTATAGCAGAAAGCCACGTACATTTATACTTCGTGAAAAGAAGCACGAGTGGGTCTGTAGCAATGCTTCAACAAGTTTGAACAATCCATTTTAGTGCGAGTGTGGCCAATGTGCCTGAGTGTCAAACTACAGTTAAGCAGGCTTCTTTTCATGCAGTATAAAATTATGTGGCTTGTTAGAATACATCTATGCAGGCTTGTGGGAATACGTCTTATTTGTTAAGGCTAAGTTCTGACATCTGAGTGAATACTGAGGGCAAAGCTATATTTGCCGTGGCGAGTTTTCAAAAATCATCTGGTCAATTTGCAAAACCTGCGTGATGTTCTAATTTTATCAAGTTTGTCCGTACTCGTGTCAACATACAAGTCTACTTACTTGTCCGGTTTGTGTAGCAAGATTTTTTTGATCGCTTTGGACGAGATGCCAGACGATTGCAGCTCTTGTTTTTAAGTGATGCTGACAAGTCTTGCCAGCTGATCCCGCAATTAGGAGAGCAACCGGGCAACCCCCTCGAAATTTTCAAAAACATGTTCACTTGTTAATTCAGTTGAATATATCAGCTGGGTGCGGCCCTGCGTGCCAAGTAAAATAAAGTCTTGAAAAGATATTCCCTGCGTTGAAAATCTGCAGATAGCCTACTGTGTAAATTGTCGTAATACTAATATACCTGACTATTTCTGCCAACGTAGCGTATTTGGGTGATTGTTACCGTGACATGGGGCATTTCCTTTGTAGTGTAAAAAGGATAAAGCGTTTTGTGAACGTCTGTTTGCATTGCACCGTCAGCAATGTTCTCTCCGAGTGCGCAAATACTCAGGACCACTAGAACTGTTGCGCAGTGAAATCTCATTCTCGCGCACTTGCAACATTCGAAAGCAATGGAAAAGCACGCAAACAAGAGGCTATTTGAATGAAATGTTATTTTATTCGTATTTTGATAAGATTGTATATTTATTATATAATACACAAAGTTTGTAATTCATTGAAAATTCCACTTTCTCAGTCCTAAAATAATAATACTCACTAAAAAAAATATTTACTCAGCGCAAAATTACCTTAGAGGGAACACTGATCGACAGGAATTTGAAAATGATAAGCAAAATGCCGACGTTGCCCACCCCCGGAAAAAGTTCTGCAGACGCCCATAAATGGNCGTGCTTTCTCGCTTTCGTTTTTTCGTTACTTTCGTGCTTTCACTCATTACGAATTATTTGTTTCTTTCCATTCTTCTTTCTATTATTTCATCAAAATTACCTGCAATAACAAATGTTATATACAAATTACTATGGGTGTTGCAGACTATTCCAAACGACAATTAAAAACTGTAAGGTTCCCCATTTGAAGAGCACTAATCTAAACTGCATACGAGTGACTACACTCACCTGCTGCAAAATACAAGTCAAACAGCACTACTGCACTATGCTGGCTACGTCAGATCGTTGTTATGTGCAACATTGCTTGTTGGTTCCATAGCGGTGCAGTGTTAAAGTTTGACCAGTTTTATCATTCAAGCTTCTAAACCAGCGTTTCTCAAACGTTTTTATTCCATCGCCCCCTTTTCACCCTCAACACGTAGTTTTCACCCCACAAGCCTGATAAAGCAAACACAAGGTAGTAAATTTAAAGAATTTTATTTAAAGGAAGTATTAAATAGTTGAACCAGGCCATTCAATATCTGAACTAAGCAACTTTATTACGTCGCTAATATTACGTTTAGAATTCTTGTGAAAATAATCCACACTGTAGCTGAGCGAATAGACGATCCAGAGTAAAAATTTAATGGAAAAATTGCTTTAGCAACAACCTCCAACGAATATCACAGTAAAGTAAAATTTGCAAGAAACTAATAAGTCATACTAGCAGGCTACTGAAGTTAACTCAATGATCGATTAGTGGTTGAGAATTTTCGCCCACTTTGTGTTTTTTGCCCCCTTATCTCTCCTTTTGTTTTTTTCGCCCCTTAGCGGGCGATTCCGCCCACTTTGAGAAACACTTCAGAATCTAAACCAAGCTTAGATTTGCTTCCTCGTAATTGTACGTATGCGAAAGTGATTGATTTACACAAAATAGTCTTGTGAACCATTGGGTTTATTGCAAATCGATATCGCATCCCCCCAACCAAATTAGCCTGTGTCCGCTACTGCACATCAGCATTATGTTTGCCCTCAAAGGGCTAGTTGTAACTGTTAAGACAGTGTAAATGTGGTTTTTGTTTGCATGACCGCAAAAACCTGCAAACATACTGAACACATTGCTGCACATTCAAACTAGTATGTGTACGTAACTAAATAATGTTTATTTTATTTTATCGCAGACTCGTGGTCCATATCACAAGCACAATCGAATAATACAAGAGTACGAAAATGCGTAACCATAGCGGATAGTACATTACAGAATATGTGTTAGCACACAATCAACACTGACAGGAGCAAAACACTTTAGCAACGCTCCAACTACAATGCCCTTTACTCATCATCATACAGGGATTCGGCAGTGAGAGAGAAATTAGAGCAATCTAACATCAAATTCTGGGGTAAATAGCTAAGAGAAAAAATACAGTACAAATAAATCGGATGGGGGTGCACACTGGCGTTCAGAAGCATGCAAATTGTTTCGATCAAGTTTTCTTAGGTTCAAGTTTTCTTCCACAATCAACTAGGTTAAGTCGTAACCAGCATCTCTGTGACGTAATGATTGTTATGTTGCAGCGAAAAGAACCTAAAAACTGAACAACTTTTTAAAGAAAGAGAGACGTTAGGTCAGAAAGATGACTAAAATAGCAAAGTCATAATATGTCAAAGACCATCACTCGCCTTTATAAACAGGTTTAAACTACCACTGTTCCAAAAAAGCTAAGTAGGCTGAGGCTTAAAATTTAAGCTTCGCGGGTCACATAAAAAGACGTGGCGGGTCACATTTGGCCTACGGGCAACCAGTTTGACGCATGTGTGCTACAGCATGCTGCAGCCTAACAAAGCCTGTCGAAAGCATCTCCTAATACTTTCTCTCTGTCAGAGAAAGAAAAAAATCTTCAATACGAAGGCAATGGCTACGCCGCACTTATATAAAAACTGACAATTAAGACAAAAAAGCAAACCGAAGTTGCTTCAGGGCTTCATAGCACTGTGCACTTTGTGGTTGCCACGGAAAACACATCCAATCCACGGTCCCAACTGTTTCGCCAGTAATGACAATAAATAAAACTTTCCCGCTGAACCATTGCCTGGCATGTGCCAACTATGCTATTTATGCAGCCATACGTGCATGCATAGGCCATGTAAAGAAGGCAGAAAAAATAGGAAAAGTAATGATGAGAAGAGTGGCGAACAAGCATAAAAAGCAAAACCCATAATCGAGAATTGAAAACAAGACCCTTTTCAGTTTGTGAGTATTTGATTGTGATGTTCAAGATACTTAATTATTCCTTATAGTTATAATAAGCATGATGCATGATTTTCTTTCACTTTGCATTGTTGTAAGCAAACGCGAGCAGTGGAAAGAGGAAACATTTGTATGGTCGGCTCCGGGCGACAGTCAGCATCGGCAGCCTACGCCACTGCAATGGAGCATGCGGTGGTATATTACCTCTTTGGTTCAAAGTGTAAACCTAATTCGTGCCAAAAAGTCTATTACTCCAATAGGCCTAGATATTTTTTCTTTGTGTCAACAGGGGAACAACAGGCAAAATTATTAAAACTTGTTTTGGACCTAGTGAGCAAGTTTGGATGGGTGAAACAAATTACAATTTTGCTTTCAAATTTCAAAATAGTGCTTTCGTTTTTTAAATCTCTAAATTTATCACCTCTTAATTCTAAATATTTGGAGAATTCTAAATCAATTTACTGTCGTGTGGAGAGAAAAGAACTAGGAACGGTGCAGGTAACGTTACCAAAAACGGCAAAGCTTTACGTATTAGTCAAAATGCGCGAAATATGTGCCGAAGAAATTTGAGTGTCAGTGCAGAATATTAGCTTATTGCCCAGCGTTAAAATAAAAAGTATGCAGTGAAACAGGTGAGTGGTAGATAGAAAAATATTTTAAAAGATTGTCACTTTATTAGCAAGTGCTTTAAATGACGAATCACCTTTGAAAACATTGAAGGATTGGAAGCAACCTTTCCTGAGGAGTTACTATTTTGCTGTACTGTTTTGATTAGTGCTGCTATATACACTCGCGTACATCGAGCGTGCTTGTTTAAAATAAAAAGAAATGATTCATCTCTTTTCCACGTTCTCAAATAACATACTTCAATACTGAGTAGCAGGCCAGAACATGAGAGCTTCATCAGGGCATCACCTCCTGTCCTTACACAGAAAGTTTGGTAGCGTCATTTAACGAACAAGACAAGTTACAAATAGTTTTGAGTAAAACAAGTTTAATGAAGCATAGCAACGGCAAACACCTTTACCTTTATATTTGGCAACATTCCAAATACTTTTTCCGGCATTTTTAAAGGAGTTAGCTTTAATTACCATCAGAGAAATGTAAGGTCTCGGTCTCGAACTTCACGGTCTCGGCTTTGATGGCAAAGTCCCGGTCTCGAAGTTTGAGTCAGGTCTCGGTATCGGAGGTTACGGTCTCGACTACATCACTGGCGGTTGCACCCCCGCGCCTCCTACACCAGTGGATCAGGCACAGTGCAGGCCCGTAGCCACGGGGGGCATTCGGGAGCAGAGCTCCCCCCAAATTTTTTGTGCTCCTCTAAAGTTTGTTGTGCCCAGAAAAACTTTGTGCAGTTCGTTTTAAACAAAGAATAAAAACAAACATCAGGCCCCCCTAAAGTGCATTTCCCCCTCAAACCTCAAAACTTGACTACGTGCTTGACATGGTGCACGAAAGGCACGTTATTGAAGTGCTACCAACATACTCGTATTGCTCACATCATTGATACTGTGTTTTCAGATTCAAATAGGGAGAAACTTTTACTTACGATAAAAAGTAATTAAAATTTCACAACCTGCATTGCATATCTTATGAGCATTTATGACACGGCTTTTCATTTACAATTTTGTCATGGTGTCAGTTTCTCGAATGGCAATTACCCTGATGGCGTCTCCCACTTGACTGCCTTCTTCACCGTTTGAGCCAGTTCTTTCAGGTCACTGCTTGGCCGCACTAGATTTTGGGGCAGGTGCTGAGCAGCCAATCGATTGTCTCATCATCCAGAACTTTTAGTCCGTGCAGGCAATGGGGAGACCGTTGGCTTGAACATGGAGGACAAAATATCATTGTTGCGCACTTGCAATGTTCCAAATTTGATATCGTATATATATTGCATAGCCCTTTCGAAACGTTTCACTGGCTGTGTCTATAAGGTTGCGAAATTGCATGAGCACTGAAAAAAAACATTTGCTCAATGTAAATTTTTCTTACAGGTACACTGCTGGTGACTAATTTCACGAACTTGTGTAAACACATTGATAAATCTCTCTATCAATTTGAGGTATTGCTATTCATCTAGAAGAGCCACACCAAATATGTCGGCGACCCGCAGTTCGTCCACCATTGGTATAAACCAGGGGTGGGGAGCCTATCACGGGCCGCATGAACTGTACATTAGCCCTGGCGGGCCGAAAAATTAATTAATTCTATCTTAACATTCTCAGACTATGAAGAGTGACTTCTCTTGACTTAGGCTACTATCTAAGTACCTACTTATCACGGAGCTTCATTTTGACCATGGGCGCAATTTTGTTGTAAAATGTGAGGGGGACAGCTTGGTGTGAAACCAATATAGTCATCGGGTCGATGCAGAAGTGACGTTTTGTATATACAGATTCCCAATCTTATTTTTTAGATATGTTTTGGGAGCAACACTAATCACGCTTTTTCCTTGCAGATGATTTACACATTAATATACTTCAATTTGTTGCTGGACACGGTACTGTAGTTCAGTTTGTTTCCATTACTATCGTATTTGGAGGTAAACAAGCACGACAATATAGCAGAACACATCGATTGGGTTTTATCAGAGGTGTCAGTTGGAGTGCACAAAATGCTAAATCGCATTGGCCGCACGTGCATATCACTCTTACAGTAGAACACTTCAGTTTTCATCCATTTTATAAGTGTGGGTTACAGCGCGATTTCATGTTTTGTTCAAGTCGCTTAATGTTGCAAAGATGATAAATATTTTCCTTGCACATATCCATTTTTTGAAAAAGCTACAAATCTTTTTAATGCTACTGGGCATCATTGCATGCAGCCACACCCCTACCAAAATCTCCATTGATATCCTCTTGCCAGCAGAAAAAACATTTGGCCTAAAGTTAGCGTAGCCTACTTCACAAAATGATTTCAATCTATTTTTATTGTTGGTGGGTGGAGGACGTATCCTTTCAATCT
>JGI24021J15306_10009108_pt1 | contig 12261 bp, 6 predicted proteins | sample Ectturendosymbi1_FD_15306 | JGI IMG/M metagenome (IMG submission 15306)
ACGGTCTTACTTCCCCAACCAGTTCGTGCTCTTCCTGTGAGTGAGGTGATGCTCCAGTTCCCAATTACTACCCATTGGCAAGAATGCCGTTTACGCGTGTCTTTCAAGTCCCCTAGAGTAGAAGCACCATGCGCTGTCTCCAGTCCCCTCCCAGATGCGTAGTGGGCGCAACGTGAGTCCTCTACTTGTGGATAGCTGGGCAGAGCCGTAGCGAATTTTTCGAAAGGGCCCTATACCTAAAGCCCGAGCGCGATCCTTTTCACGCGCAGGACATCTGATGCGCGCTGGGTTTGGTTCATTTGCTCATTTCATGGTGATNGCTGCCCAAATTATACCGCTTGGACCGGTCGCGCCAATAAAATGCAAGGCCTCTCCTACGCAAATGTACCCACGGCAACGCCTTCCCGTGGTACCATGTGATATGGAAAAAGTTTACACAGCAACTTTTGCGATATGAGGGTGTGCAACGGGAAGGCGTTGCTGCAGGCTCATTTGTGTAGGAGAGGCCTTGCGTTGAGTCTACTCCAAGAGCAGGCATGTAGCAATCACTGCACCTGAGAAGGAGAGGCTAAGCATCGCGCCTTATTTTTCTTTATGGGACAGAGTGAAAGGTGATTTCGGTCCTTTTCAGCGACAAGCTCCCCTACGTAACAAAGTCAAAAGTATGTGGCAATATTCATTACAGATAAAAAACTTTATCAGCAAACCTTAGGTCTATGAGTCGAACGGCTGATAACTTGATTGCAAAAGTTAATGTTTCGGTTTTCAAACCTTTGTGCTGGAATAGATATATTACTTCATAACACGCACGTTTTCAGCTATTTGTTGTTTTCAAGCTGTTAGAATGCAATGGGCCGTCAGCAAACAAGATTACAGAAACAAATTACCAAACAACAAGACAAAAATGCAACAGGACATGTTAGATTTTTGTTGTTGTAACGGTGTAGCCTTCAACCGTTAAAATACGCAAATACGGGATAGAATAGAAAGGTGAAACGTAGGTTTTTCAAGTTGAACTGCCTTACCCATGTACGGCGTGGAAGGTTAACACTTAGACGATTCTCCTTTCCGTCAACATAAAACAGCATCTCCGTTCTTGACTGATGCCACACAAGGAAGTCGTTGCTATTACCACTGGAAGCGTAAGAGGCAACAGAATAGCCATTGGTATTTTTCGTGTAAATCCACGAGCAGAACGTTGCCTTTCCCAGAGTGGGAAAACGGCGAAGATAACGTACGTAAGAGCTATGAGCGGAATCCGGAAAATCGTATTGAATGCTCGGACAAGCTGAAGAAGAAATTGAGAACGTTACTGCAAGAATTTAACAAATTTTGACATTAAATTTAACGCATGTTTTCAACTTAAGGTACAGCGAATAACAAAAATTGTGGAACATAACCTGAAAATTAATCACTACAATTTGCGTTTGCTTAAAAAATTCAATTTCTAAGCAGAATCAGTAGTAAACGTTTCGTGAAACTGTTGACCAACTTACAAATGTTCTTAAAATAGATTAATAAAGAATGAAGTGAAAATCGTATTTCAGTTTTTTGTACTGCAACTGTAGATCACTTGCATTTGTGATATTAGTTAGAATTTTTTATCCTACAGACATTGTTTGTGTTGTTGAATAATTTTGCAGATATTGTTAGTGTCGAAATCAAGGTTACACAGTTTTAATTCAACCTGACTCTGACATATGTTTTCCACCTGTTTATGCCGAAATCACGTAAGAAAGTAGCGGTTTCTACCATCCGTTTCATCTAATTTCTACTCGCTTTGGTTTTGTGAGAAGTTGCATTTTTCACGTGTGGTTGTTTGTGACATGATAATCATATCCGGGGTCTATCAACAACACAACAAGTTCCATGTTAATTGCATTTTGCTTTCAAAAGGAAATGAAGATTTATACTCACGTCCATACTTTTGATTCAGCAATGAATTGAGTGTTTCATTCAAGGCCACAATTTCTTCGTTCAAGAAACCAGTCTCTCGATCTGCAACAAGACGTCAGCAGTAGACTGCTCTGATCACGAACAGCTGATATTTTCAGGGAGGAAATGTTTGTAATTTGATGTTGTACCTAACAACTAAACACGTTTTGGAAAAATTTGGGAGGGGGAAATTGCTCGGTTTCCCCTCCTGGTTTCCGGCCTGCTACAAACACAACACAATGGGGATTGTAGACGTATGAGGCTAACTGGCTGTAAAGACACACACAGCAACCCCTTGTGAAAACAGAAATTCCAAACTCATTTTTATCGAGAACCATTTGTTTGTTCTTAAAGGAAAAGTATAACTGTAAAGACGATGTGACTGTGTATAATAGTGCTACTCAAATGGCTGACCGCGGTCCGAATCCGGACCTTTGGATGGTGACTGGTGGACCTCGTCAGCCTCTCAAAGGTTTATTCTATACCCATAAGTGTTATCACAAAATCTTGCGCTTTTGGCCGTACTTTTGAAGCAACTCCTCGCCAACTGTATGAGCAGGACTACCATACCGTCCTTATTTCTAAGATTTGTCCTTATTTTGATGTACTACGTCTTAGAAAATATTACTGTCATTGTTTATAAGAAGTGTTCTTATTTGGGACTTGCGTCCTTATTGTTTCTTATTTTCTGTCATGTAATATTTTTGAATAAGCAATATGTGGTAGATTTACAGACCATTTTTATCTCATCGTAAACATTTTGCAATCAAGGTTTTGTGACATGATATAAGTAGTAAATCGTGCAGCACAGAAACGTAATGTACTATTGAGCATTTTTAGCACTGTAGCCAGTCTACTCTTGGTTAGGATTCTTAGGAAAGCTTATTTTGTGTCAAAGGTTCAGCATTTAATTTATTCAAGAAATAAGCAAGGGAATAAACGTTTTCTGTGATGATCCCAAGAAGGAAGTCAAGAATAAGGGATTTTTGAAGGCGAAGGAAATGATTCAGGAGATAAAAATGAGCAAATATATGATCTGACGTTAGCCCTGCAAACAGAAACAATTGTTTCATATTAGGTAATAAAATCAAGTTTTCGTCAGCCGTCCTTATTTTCGGTTCTAGATCGATGGTAGCCCTGTGCATGAGTGATTGTCAATCAAGCTGTTGTTCAGCAAGATTGCAGCGCACCGAGTTGGACTTGTTATCTATATCTGATTATTGTTTCGTCATAATTGTTTAACAATAACTCGTCACTACAAGCTCTATACTGGTGAAAATAGTGGATTCAAGGCTAGAAAATAGCGGTGAAACCTTTTATTGCCGAAAACAATGGAATTATACAAACTTACTAGTGCGCAATCATAACAGATGGTTGAGTAAAGCAGGGGTCTCCAAACCTTTCCGTCCGAGGGCCACATAAGCTAATAAAAATATGTCGAGGGCCGGACGTTTTACGCAATGTGATTGTTTCGGGATATGTTATTTTCCACCAAGTCACCAAATTTTTCGTAAACACATTTCGCAGTTTTCTTTTCAACATTATTTTTTTCATCATTGACAAAATGGTTTCGCGGGCCGGATGAAATGGCTTCGCGGGCCGCATTTAGCCCGCGGGCCGTAGTTTGGAGACCCCTGGAGCAAGGGAAGAGTTTTTCAGAGATTTTGGTCCTTTGGGAAGGAAATTTGGTTTTCGACGGATGTCAATAAAATGTGAAGAAAAGCTAAGGTATTTTCAGCTTTTTTAGGAAAAGATAAAGAAAGAGAAACTGTTGCATTTTCGGCTGACATAGTGCAACACCTCAACGACTTGAATATAAAACTGCAAGGAGAAACACGTAGTGCTTTTGATTTGATCACTACTATGCGCCCTTTTCAGAAAACGTTTAATATATTCAAGCATGTCCTTCAAAACGAACTTAGTCATTTTACGAGTCATTTTGGGGAAAGTAAAAGCAAGAAGATTCCAGATATATTCAATTTATTGAAAAGTTGATTATCAACATTGCCGAACTTTGGCGACTTTTCTTTTCGAAAACAGTTGCTGCTGTTTCCTCAAAACCCTCATTAGAGACAGACATTACAGAATTCTCAACTGAACCAAAAGACACATGCGCATGTGTGGACCAGGGATGTAGTGGAAATTTTATAAGTACCGGAGCTCTGCTGGGCATTTTCGCTTATATTTGAAGGCAACAATGCATCATTACCTGATGAAGGTGGCGGAGTGGAGCTCCGACAACTTGACACCACTGGTGTGGAGGCAGCAAAAATTCAACTGGAAGTAACTGAATTTCAGTAGAATATAGCAGTGAAAAACAAATGCTTTTCTATTCTGAAAACTTCTTGTTAAAAGAAGATATCTCCAATTTTTTCCACTCCTCGCAAACTTTTACTGGAAACTCTCATTGTGTCTGGGTCTAGCTGTTGCTACTAGAGGGGCGAATTGTCCCCTCCTGCAAGCTAAATGTAAAACTCGGGCCCCCACTTGGCTTATTCTTCGGTTTTAGTACTCGTTTGGTCTTCAGTAGTTTTTTTGGGCTTTTTGGATAATTTGTTTTGTGATTTCGTGTTTTAGTATAGCCATCCACATCCGAATTCACTATCATTTCTCACATTGTTTTCTGAGTGTTGGCTAGTGACCCCCCTACAGTGGCCAGTGGACCCCTTTCAGCTACGTTTTCTCTCTTGGCTCTAACCTCTAGTTACGCCATTGACTGCTGACAGTCCGCGTTTTCAAAACAGAACTTCATAAAGAACAAGTTTCGCATCTGTACGGCGAATAAAAACTTTTACCATTGCTTCTACTCGCTATTACTACCTTGGAAGAAAAATTAAGCAACTGCCAAAAAGCAGAAGGTACCATGACTACCACCGGCAGAACAATAAACAATGTTGACAACTTATGTTAATATTTATATCCATTTGCCGGATTTATACATATATATATATGCAATCGTATTATATTATAATGTTATATTTTTGTTAGAATAATCCAAGACATGTCACATTTGCATGATTTTATGGGAGCAACTGGACCTCGAAAAATTTTGATATTGGTAAATGGACCCTTTCTTAAAATAATTGAGTAGCTCTGGTGTACAAAGTCTAAACTACAACGGTTACCAACGATTGTGAGCTGTGTGACAATGTGGCCAGGGCCAGTGCCGGATTAAGGTAGCGCCGGGCCCGTAGCATATTAACAGCGCGGGACCCTAAGTTAAAAATACACATGTACAAGTGAACAGCTGTTAAATCACAAATTCTGTGGACGTTCATGTGACTACCATTAAGTGTAGCCTACTGAATTTCGTAAATGCGAAAAACCTGGTTCTAAATAGCAACTGGTGGACATGGGCTACACATCTTTTTTCCAAAAGGTAGCCTACATGCGTATATCCCTGCGCAACTCACAAATGCAGTACAGAGACAGTAATTAATACTTCCACACTCATTAACAAATTGGATCATTGCTATATTTAGACAGTGTAGTAACAGAGCATACGTTTCGAAGTCGATTGTGAAGAGCAGCAAACCTACTGCTTAAGATTGCATTTTTTAGATGTTTCCTTAGAAAATTTGTTGATGATTCTGGCAGTATATGGTGTCTATATCACATAGACGTTCCTGCTCTATACTCTTTAGTTAGAATCATGCTGTTCAGCTTGTTTTGTCTAATGGTGCTACTTTGTTCATTCTACCATCTTAAATTTAGAAAGCAACCGTTCTCCACTGCAGTTGGTAACCACAAGAGTTAAATAAATGCGCAAATCATTAAACGCTTTTGCAAAAGATGACTACAAGTACATTACCCAATGGCTAATGAATAGATGCCAAACCCAAGGCTGCCAATGAGATTTTTTGGAAGATCTCATATAGGCTCACCCAAAAACACAGATTTGAACAGAAATTCTAGGTAGACACAAAATTAAGTGAGTCTTTCCATTAATTACCATACCTGGGCATCTGTAATCACAAAACGTGCTAGTGAATATATAGTGCAACGTTGCTTATGAACTTTTGTGCTTGTCCGAATTATTATATCGCAGTAACATGGAGTTGTTTGCATTTCTGACTGTGATCTGGCAGCATGTACAATAATCAATTCTTCATTGCCAGTGTTCGTCTGCAGCTAACCTTTGAGCTCTGGATCTCTCAACCATTTTACCTCAAAAAGTGTGGGTGTACCAATTAATTTTTTTCTTTGGGCTTGATTCATGAATATTTCTGCCACTTGAACTCATTGCACCTAGCTAATATTTACAGCTTACATGGTGTCAGTTGCTTGTTCATCAGTTATGCTGAAGAGTGAGGTACCTTCATTAGGCAAGACAAAGAAAATGAGTCTGGAAATAAGAACTACAATAAGTCATACCTTATCTTAAATCACCGGTAAGCAATAAAATCTTAAAAAAAACAGATCTTCAGAAGAAAAACCCAAAAACCTAGCGAGGCATTGAAAACCCAGTTCTAGGGACAAAACCCCAAACAAAAAATTGCATCTTGTTACAGTGCTGTAAATAGATACTTCTTCGAATATTGTGTGGCTACTAACACATACGGCATGGATCTGATGGAACGTTGCCTGAAAGAGGCATCCAAATTTAAGTTAAATTATCCGAGAGAAAGAGATGAAGCACTGCCATCGTAATCTTATTAAACCGTTACATCCTATCTCTGTTCCCCTTTTTTTAGGCTGGCCAATTCCAGCTAGACTATTTTTAATCTGCGACTTGTAGTCGTCAAAATATCTCTCGATTCTCATTATAGCCTGGATTTTTTCAGCGGGGGGCGGGGAAGGTTCGCAAGTGGGATGCGAGTTTGGCTGCGACTCATTGTTGGAAAGTAATAAATGCATTGCTTTTATCTGTCTTAATTTCATAATCATTTCACCACGAACGCCATAATCAAAACAAAGCGGACGGCACAGTGGACAAAAATTGAGACCTCTCAACTTGCTTGTTCAAAGTGGGGGTTTATGAGTAAAAAACGCTTCATATTGCAATGGTGTCTTGCCTGTTTGGTTTCACTTTTAGTGGCAATGCGAATTTTGTCACAGGACCATATCATGCGAGACGATTTTGCGATAGATTCTTCGCTTTCAATTGTTGTAAAGCAGATCAATATAATGTAGCAAAATTTTCAGAGAGAACATCTTTCGGAGCTGTTGCTTTCCCCGCTATGTACGATACGTTTAAAAACGGACTGTTTTGAGCAGAGTGTCGGCGTTCTTTCTGAACTTCACTTTGTTCTGCTTTTTTGCTAAGACTGCCATGCAAAATTCTGTGCCCTTGCACGTATGCTTTACAACGTTCACGTCCGTTGCTATTGCTGCGTAACGTGATTTACAGCTTTTTTCTCTTCTTTATTCTCACTTGAGGTGAAGTTTTTGTGGCGTGGTCTTTTTGCACGTGGCAAAGGTCTAGGCAGGTAGTTTTCTGTACCTGAATTTCTCACATTCCTCAATACTAGCATTTCGCATAGGGGGCATACAATGAAGTATTCTCCCCGGGAATCCTAAGACCTCTGCACGCCCTTGGCTAAGACAATGCTGCTACTACGTGTTGATTGAAAATATGTTTACTCATGCTTGAAGACAGTTTTTGGCAATATTGCCCATCCTAAACCCAAGTCTCTACAATAGTGCTGCTTTTTCTCTTCAGCAAAAGTTTCGNAGTGATTTGCCTGAAAATGCAACTTTCTAACATTATAAATTTGCACCTTTAAATGTTACACTGTCTCTTCAGAATCCGCAACAACCAACGTTACAACAAAGCCAGTCAAATTTCTGCTCGAAATATCATGGCTGTGCTGCAATCTCTCACACGTCCTGCTCATTGTTTCCACCTTTCGTACAGTATTCCACACAGGGTAAAATGTCGGGCAGAAGCAGTTAACAATCTTTCGCGGTCTCTGGAAACTTGCAATATTCTAAAAATCATTTTATCGCAGTTAAAATTTAAAAAATAGCAGAATTAGTGATACCACACCAAACTCTCTTTCAACACCAACTTGGCTATGTGTAAAATCTAACATGATAAGCTCTTCACACAAAACGTGACAAACATCACTTTTATTTTTGAAACCTCTCCAAATACAAAACTTGAATTGAAAAATGTGAGGGAGACATGGCATATTATATCCCCACCATCTGAAAAAGTTGGGTTTACACGTCCCTGTGTCCCCCACCTATATGCGCCCATGGTCTAAGCTAAGGGTGTGCAACCCATGGCCTGCGGGTCAAAAGTGGCCCGAAAGCTGAAGGTTTGTGGCCCGCGAAAAGATTCAGACTTTAAGGGTATAGTCAATGTTCCGTGGATGGCCAGCGAGTTGTCTAACCCGCAGAGCTTGACGCATGCAGCTGTGGCCTGTGAACCAATCTGGTTCTGCGCATTTGGCCCGGCAGTGCTGCATGGTTGCACACCACTGGTCTAAAATATTGTAATAAGGCCTACTCCAAGCCAATCCATCTTTGTTAAGATGCGGTGTATCACTCTTTTCCACGTTTTCATCTTGTTCTTTAGAACAAGTCCACCCGTGTGCGGTTCCGCAAAAATGGCCATTGTGGGACTCAACCCGACAAAGGCGATCATTGCGTCAACGCCATATTGAATTGAAGGTTGCCACATAATTTATAAAATTTGATGAAGCAATGAAAGTATAAACCTTCTGTGAAGTGAGTAGACCAAATAAAAGAAAAGTGGACAGGAAGGGCCTGGTGTTTAATATGGAATGAACAGCAAAGTAGTTTCAATCAAGGTTTGTATGTGCAGTATTTCAAGAATACCATATCAGCCGCTGATTTGCGGCGAAGCATGCTAACTAATCCATTTACAAGCAGTCAGTGTAAGAACGGGAGGTTACTGCTTAGTGGTTAACGGCTATAATTTACCAACACACGAGAATTTTTTACCGGCAAGCTGCCATTCCAGGGTCAAGAACTAAAAAGATTTTTGCTGGCATTCCAATTTAAAAAAAACAGCAATCTTTTCTCCGTGGGCGTGTTATGAAAAGTAGCATTTTAGAGACAGGAACTGTCTTGAGTAACGCGTGCATAATCAAGTTCGAAAAATCAGTTTATCTTGTAGAAGAGTAACTTGTCACGTGGTATAGTGATTGACGAAGACAGACCCAGCAAATTGAAACAAAATGCGGCGTCTTTTTAGAACAACGGTGCACAACCTGCTCCCGTACGGCCGCATGCAGCCTTCGATAATGAAATTTGCGGCCGTCCACATGTGATTTAAAATATAAGATTTGACGGCCGTCCTGGCGTGTATTGAAGCAACACAAACGCAAGGCAAGAAAATCAGTCGACACAATGCGTAACAATCTGGATGGTGATGTCACAAAGTGTTATAGAATTAATACGCAATTTATGTTTGAATGTGTTCTGTGCTGGTTGGCACTTGACAGTAAACTATTCTTTAAGTAAATGGATCTCATTTAATATAACACGAACTCATTGGCGGCTGTACTTCATATAAATGAAAGAAATGCGGCCGGCAATAGCAAAAGGTTGGACACCCCTGTTTTAGAATATTCACTTGGATGAAAGCAAGAGCGTAAAACAAACAGTTCATCTCCTGATTTTTATTCACGGGAGAAAGATTAACGGTTATTTTGAGATACCGGAGAAGCTTTTGACATGGGGTCTTAGAAAAAAACTCGGGGAGAAGACTTAAGTTATAAGGGTGGCTGTCTACGGGCGTGAAGAATATGAAACTGTATTGAACTAAACTGCAAACTTTTTAAAGTGTTTGCATCTCATGTATATCAATTTACACAATCCATCCATCTGCTCCTAAACTGACCCGCTGTCAATATTTAGAAGTCAATGAGACTTGCAGTTACGGTCAAAACGTTTACTCCTTCCTCGTTATTGTTTTATCGCTGAGAGATTTCGGTCATTTGTCCTGTAATAGTAATAAAACCCGGCCGAACAGTATTAATTAGCCTACTTTTTCGGCCAATATGACAGAACTGACTTGATTTTTTTAGGTCATTAAAAAAAAATTAGGTCTGTGACCGAAAACAAACGTAGCTCGCATACAGCATGGTGTAAAAAAAACAAGGGAGATCAGAAAAGGACATGCCCGGAAAAAAAGACAGCTGAACATTTGTATGTTGGAAATAGTAGCCGAAACACCACTAAACGGTGCCGTACGAAAAAAAGTAAGAGAGACCTTTTCATTTTCAGAAAAGGTGAGGAACCACGTCCACCATGCCCCCGCGACTACGCCACTAAATAAATAGCATAGGCCACAGGTTTCAGTTGCAGTGGGAATGTAACATGCATTGTGATAATTGTCGCATTCCTATAATAGATTCATAGCTCCACGTTTTACAGTGTGATAATGTATTTCGTGATACCTTGCGTTGTTTTCGTGATATTTTGCGTTGTGAGTCTACATGCAAGGTACAGTTTCACTCACTTTAGGCAGTCGGACTTGGGTCAGGAATATCATTCTGTTATGCACCTGTATTGCGTTTAACGTAGAACCTTATGGTATAAATCAGTGTTTCTCAACCTGCGGGCCGTGGCCCACTGGTGGGCCATAATGCAGTTTTCGAGCGGGCCACGGACTTAGGACAAAAAATGTTACAATACAGTTATCAACACTTATGATTACTACAGCTTGCGCACACACAACACATAGAACACAGTTATTAAAACCTCTAAGTTTACTGCAGTAGGCTTTCGAGAAATCAGCCGACTGGGCTCTGTTACATCTTTTTACGATAATTTAAACTTACATATATATGTTTTCAAGTAACTGGTCTCCACAAAGATGAAGGGTTTAAATCAATCAACAAATTTTTAATAGAAAATTGATTTCACGCAACACTACGCATCACCAGTCCTACAACCTTATTCAAATAGCCGATGCGTAGTGCTACGTGAAATCCATTCCCTGTTGAAAATTTACTGATTGATTCAAACTCTTCATTTTTGTGGAGACTGGTTATGTGAATATAGAATACAGTTATTTAGCCACCTAACGACTACAGCGTAGGATTGTGTTCAGCAGCAAGATTTTCAGTGAATTGCATACAAGAATAAATTCGCTACTCTAGAATAATGCGTATTTATGCGCGTCGTAAGGGGGTGTCAAGTGGTCTTATTCTCCCTGGATTTTGAAACTTGATATATTCTTGTTAAATTTTTCGTGAAAAAAGCTGGTCTCTTAGTTTCGAATTGGTAAAATGAAATTTCACCACTTTTGGCCCCCATTGGAAAAATCCTTTTGGCCACAACTGAAAAAATCCACTATTGTTCCCCCTGAAAGATATCCTTCTGACATCCATGCGTGTATTTCTTTACACGTATAAAAGCATAGCCTATGCTAACAAGATAGTGGGTCACGCAATTTTTACCAAAAGTTGTGTGGGCCACGTAAGCAAAAAGGTTGAGAAACACTGGTCTGAATGTAAGCTGATGTAACGTAAATACCTCCTCTTCCTGAAACACTATATAACATATAAAATTCTGAAAACTATAAAAAATCCAGTTTATAAAATCCTGAAACACTATATAACAAAGACCGATGATGCTATCACAAAGCACAATTTTGGAGAGGTAGAGTTAAACATAGGCGTAGCCAGGGGGGTCCAAAGGGGCTATTCCCCCAAAATTGTTATCATATCTTTTCATTTTGCGCTTTGAGAAGCGGTGTCCCAAACAAAACACTGTTGCTTTTCATTTCTTGCTGCTCATATTGCTTACCAGTAAAAGATATCCTTGCCTCAGTTGAAGACGGATTACGAGGCATATTTCCCGGCGAGGTTGGCCTAATTGGTGGCAAAGTGGTTTGACAAATACGCGAAACAAGCGGAGTAGATCAGTTTTGACGATTATAAAGAACACACGGCGTTGCAACAGAAAGATCCAAGTACAGTAGAATTGGCCTAGTTCGTTACCTCAAGAAGATTAGAAAAAAGTGACGATTTAGGCGAACTGACGAATTATGCAAATAGGTGAAAACTCTATCATAGCAGCTCGTATACTTTATCATAGTAACTCGTATACATAGTGCTTTTATTTGCAGTAAAATACAACTGTATGACGTTATGGTTGTTTACTAAATGAAACTCTTTAATTCTTCTACTCTATCTTGACTCCTGAATTTAATCTAGCACCTTTAAATCTTTAAACTTTAAAGACTTTCCGCGTTCTCTCAATGGGGGTCGGATCGCGCTTTGCACCTCATGCCTAAATTCGATAAACACATTGCGAGCTGCAATAATTCTCATATAAAGACCCCTAATTTGTTTGAATTCCCTACGTGTTAACTGCTTAAACATCAAAGCCGAAACTGCAAATGAC
>JGI24021J15306_10009110_pt1 | contig 12258 bp, 4 predicted proteins | sample Ectturendosymbi1_FD_15306 | JGI IMG/M metagenome (IMG submission 15306)
CGCAAGATGGGGGCTTCCACTTGTGGATGGTTGGTAGGGGGCGACGGTTCGGTATATTGCGGATGAGCCCCTCTGACAAACGTCCGCATGCCGTTCTTAGCCAAACGCGCAGATGACCGATGCCCCATGGAATTCATCGTTCTTCCCATTTCATGTGAGATATCTGCCCAAGTCTAGTTTTTTTCGGTCATAGACGGATATTTTTTTAAATGACCGAAAAAAAGTAAGCAAATTCGGTCATAATGTCTGAAAATATGGACTGGCGAAAATTGTTACGGCGAGTTGAACACTATTAAGGGACAAATGACTGAAATGTCTCAGCGAAAAAAAACAGGCCCAAGCTATAAGAATCCTTGTCTCACCTTCGTGAAAACGTCAAGATCAGTGTGATCTTGTTGTTTTCAGACGTATCGTTCTTATGCACAGGCCAGTAACACGTGCTGGGTTTCGCTGCGAAACAAGGAAATCATGTCTATCGCTGACTTGCTGCTTAATCGATCGCGCAGCACACCCATGAAACGACCGATCGCACGAGGCCGTAATTCGAAATACGTTTCTGTCGTTTTCTTTTAAGCCTACCCATCTGGCCTAACGGTGATCGCCCTTTTAATGTAGCTACCAAATATTTTGATTCCGGGAGTCTACCATCTGTTTTTCAAGTCAGACAAGCGTGCGTGGTCGCTATTGTCTGCGTCCAGGCACGATTTTTCTTGCTTTCGGGCATTTTAATGCTTTGTCCAATGCTTTGTCCGCATCTCATGAAGAGGCGTGGCGAGATTGCTGTGGACTGTACAGCGTATTTACACTTTTAAAGGCTAATATGCTAGTTTACTTTTGATCCTCCAAGATGCATTTTATAGCAGCTCATTTATCCAGGCTGTGGCCCCTGATCAGCATGAATTATTAAAAGCCTGTTTTGCATACATTTCTGTGTACAACGAAGTGGACTATTCTGTGCTAGTTTGGCGTGATTGATTTAGTTTGACTTACCATTCCGTCAATACCTTCAGGAAGTAACCATTAAGGAAAATCATCTTTTACAGGTGCTTTTGAATTTAATGTTGTTTTATTCACAATTAGCATATTCTTACAATGTACGTTTTCGCTTCATGTTGCAAGGTTTTCCAATATTTATGAGCGTATTTGCGCTTTTATTCAGGTGCGTACTTCGTATATGTTTCAATTCAAGCTTCCTTTGCTCTGTAGCGATTTTGGTAGATTTTCAAAACAGGTGCGAAGGCTTAATTTCTTTAAAGTGTGCCGTAGTAATGAAAGGATGGTAACCATTGTCTTGCAGAGATGCTGCTTGAAAATGATTTTACCCAAAAAGCTGAATAGTATTCCCAGGTTGGGTTCCTACGTGTGATAACAGGTTTCATATAGTGGTATCTTCTGTTTTTTCTGCTATAAAACACGTGGGATTAAATCTAGGGGAATCTTGCTTACTTGTTTTTCGTACTGATTGATTGTTCCTGCTACACGCCGACCTTAAAATACAGAGGAGACAGTGCGGGTTTTGCGGCTGGTTCAGGCTGTACTCGCGGTATTTTTGCCAACCATCAAAACGCATAAATGCTTGTTTTGTTTCGTGACCTGCAACGCTTGTGTGATTATATTTAATTTTTCCGAATTAATCAGCACTCCCGTTTTTGCCAACTAGTTGATTGCCCCTTGTTTGAATAAGGCGGCTGTCTCTTGTTTGAAAAAGGCACCCTTAAAGGGCCAAAGGTATCAAGCAGAAGTGAACTGTATAATTGTCTACATGAGTATAATTGTATAATTGTCTACAGAGATAGGCCAACATACCTGCGCTTGCTATAAGATATAAAGCAAACACATGTGAAATTATGACCTGGGTGAAAATTTGATCTGAGTGACTTCTTACGTGGAAAACGTCGTTGCCCCTGCATATATTAAAGTTATGTTGCGGAAATTCGAATCCGTTAAAACTTGAAAAAAACCTTACTCCGAAAAATCCCAAATCAGAAAACAAAATCCCTATCCGGAGTGTCGAATACGTTTACCGCTAGTTTTTGACTCAGGCGTGTTAAAAGGCATTGGAAAAGCGCTTTTGTAAGACTTTGATTTCACGTGTAGTAAACACGGAATGATTCGTGTCTTGGCTGCTACGCTTCACCGACGTGATATTTTAACTGTTTGAAATTGCAGCGTAGGATTTTGAACCCTTTAGGCTTTTTCTTTCAAAGTCTCTTGCAGTCGAGACTGGATTAATTAGCAGCAACCACTGCTCGCAAGTTTTCAAAATATTTCTTTCAAATATCTTTCAGTAACGTAGTAAATGGGGCCTTGCGCAAGACTTCTCTTAAATTCAAACTCTTTTAACTGCCTTCTCGTTTCATCGCTTGGTCAAAACATCGCGTGCGTTATTAAGGAGGTATCCTTCTCGTTGTCCCATCATCAAGTTGTTAGACCCAGGCCCTTAGACACGGGATGCATTCAGGGGTACCGTACCGTCTCCAACTTTTTTGTGCCCTTCAAAAATGTTTCGAACATTTCTAACAACAAACGCGCAGCATGAGCTTATTCATCGCGTAGCAGAATTCTACACTCCTCTTATGAGTCTCTTACTCTCATCAACGCGTAGCGCAACATTCTCGGTCTCAACAGCGTTCAGCCGCCCTGCTTCCACTTCCACAGCAAACAAACTAGTGAAAAATGCGCTGTGTAGTTGAGCATGAGCAGTGTGGCTACTAAGGTTGTCACGTACGCTGGTAAATCACTAACGAGCCTCATGCACTGATACATCACACGCGAGTTTCCGGCGCGACGCGCAAGATTTTTTAAAAGTCGAACCAGGCGAGAAATTGACGTCCTACAGATCAAACAAACGATTATGAAACCTTGTCTGAACAAGCCAGCGCTGTGCCTTGTGTAGCACCAGGAGGTTGATAGTGGAAGTTGCGTAAGTTCGTTTGGCTAAAGGATGCTGAATACTGAGAAAATACAAGAATAGCAGCTGGAACGAAAACGTAGTCGAGCTAGCATGTAGCGCCACGCATTCGGAGTATGTGCCCAGTGAGGATAAAGCTAATGCCTAAATCATTTCAAAAGCAGGAAAGGTACGTGATAACGTATGGTTAAATTCATGTTCTCAAGAAAGAACATAAACGCTCTCTGGGATTTTTTTCGCCGATATAGCAAAATAAAGCAACAGTTGTGTACTACCACAGACAATTTGCCACAAGCGAGCATGCTACCGTGTACCTGCCTCAATTTACTAAATTTGTGGTATATTTCTGAGTGAAGGTCAACGAAATTTCCCAAGACGTTCAGCAACGCAGGCAGTTATTCTAGTAAAAACTGAGTTATCGTTATTACGCACGCAGCATGAGAGGTATAGACTGTTTCCGCTTCTAAATAGAATACATTGACTGATATAGACTTAAAAATTATTCATTACTTGCAATTCGATTCCACCAGGCCCGTAGCCACGGGGGGCATTCGGTGTCAGTGACCTCCCCAATTTTTTTATTCTCCCCCGTTGTTGTGCCCAGAAAAAAAATTTTTAAACATATAATCTTTCCCCCTTAAAAAAGTATTTAGCCCCTCCAAACCGTAAAACCTGGCTACGGGCCTAGATTCCACTGAAAAAATTCTCCCCCGCTAAAAACTTGATGCAATTCAAATTTTTAATTCTTGTTCCGGGCCTGGTAGGACCCAAGGCAGGATGTTCGTATTTCGAGCGGTGTGTTCGTATTTCGAGCGATTTATTTGCAATAAACTTGAGTCAAGCCGTGTAGATAACTTGACGGTGGCCAGTAAAGTCTAGGACTGCTCACAACGTGCTACCGAGTGATTTCCGAGCTTTTCGCTTGTGCAGTTATGTAGGCAAGCGGAGGAATATTGTAGTTGTATAAACAGTGTAAAAAGTGACCAAAGTTACTGCTTACGAAATCCTGCAGGAAAGTACTCGATTAGGCATTACGATTCCCTAACATCGCTGGTTCAAGCTAAGTTAAGTGCAGTATTTTCGAGAAACAGCGATCCAAGTCGAATCATTCAGCTGCCGAAAATGTTGGAGTGATTGTGAGTTAATCAAAAACATTAACAAAAAAAAGAGAATCGGGTCACTGACTCGAATCGTCGCACTTCGAAAACCACTGGGTCACTTTTAGCAGCATTTCCCTGGCCCGAACAAACATCACGTTTTGTATAGTTGCTTTGCAGTTGATGTGTTTGCGCTTTTTGGGGTGGAACATAGCGTGAAGAGAACTACTCCAGCCAATCATCGTCGCCGCATTGCATGCGCAACGCTCTCGCCAATTTTTAGTTTTCGAGATGCAGTCGAGTAACAGAGGAACCTGTTGCTGATTTTCACATTTGGTATAAATCACAGTGCAGAAGATAGTTTTATCTGCAGTCTGAGCTATTTGTTTTTCAGAGCTGCCAACGCCCAATTTCAGCGAAGTTAAAAATAGCGTGAATGCGCGAAGGTGACGTCTTACCGCTAAACAAAAGCCTTTCTTGAATGAATTGTGGCTGTTTTGCTTTAAAATGAGTTCGAAGATGTTTTGAAATGGCTAGTTTTTTGGGGTGCGTTCCCACACCTCTTTTGTTAGCACGACATCCCTGGTTATAGCCTCGTGGTGTCAGTGTCTGCACTTTAAATCTACTGTTGGCCACAATGCATGGTAGGGATAACAATTTTTTGATCTGTTTCTTAAAAGTCTCCTTATACGAATTCGATCCAGCGAATAACCTTGTACGGTGTTCTCGTGCGAACCAGATTCTGGTTGGCTGCGTGCGCAAACAATGCCTTGCAATTGTTGGTTACAGGCACAACAATCTTTGACGTGCGGAGTAGGAATGTTAAACAAAATAAAAATGCACGTAAAGGGTGCTGCAGTGTGACTAATCCACATTACCAACGTTAGTTTGGCGCATGCGATAGACCTGAAGATTAAACTATCCCGTTCATTGTCGTCGCAGCGCCTCACCTCCTTATTCGAAAGAAGCTACTGCTGCTATATGGCTCAGTGACACGCAGCTGCTCTGCAGGTGGCTCCAGAACGCCCATGGTTGTGCGCTAGGCAGAAAAAAACGAGACTTAGGTCATATGCTCTGCCAGGATTTGAGTAGGGGTGCTGGCATGAAAGACTCCAGGTTTTTAGCATGGCAAGCAAAGATGGCAACTGGTTAATTGTGTATACTAGAGGATGTCGAAACCGGGCGCATATTTTTACAGCGTGAAAGCTGTTTTATGCACATTACGGACTACGTGCCGTACATACGCCATATGACAACTCCTTCGCTTTCCAAAAATGAATTAATTCAAGTTGCTTTCATCATGTACATTATCGTAAACAGTTTATGATACAGTACAAACAGAAACTGAAAATACTTGCAAGGAATGCCCGAAATATGTATCTTGAAATGCTAATGACGTATTTTTTCATTGTTCAGTCGAAAATTCAACCTTCTTGTTGAAAATTAATTCCAATGTAGTGACATGTTCCAAGTTTTAATGCAATCAGCATTATCCATGTATAAGCAATAACGCTGGCGAAAGCTGCAGCCTGTGAGGATTAGTGAAGATGTGACTGATACCCGGAGTTGCTGAAATTGACACTTTGGGTGAAAAAATGTTAGGAAAAAAATGTACTGTTGTTCAAGATTTACTGAGCGCTAATTGGATCTTGATATTTTCGTAACTTCTATGTGAAGTGAATTTTACCAAAACCTGATAAATTTTAGTTGTTATTCCTGTCGATTTGAGGCACTGGTTTTTATCTCAATTTGGTAGTTCAGTATCGAACAGGTAATCGCAGATACATTGTGCTGTGAGTAAAGTGATTTGGACGTAACCGTGTGCTAAACTTCAAACAACACAAAACAAAAACACAATTGGCGTAGATTTACGACCACGATTGTTGTACTTAGCACATTCTTACGAGCAAATCACGCAAACGTCCAGCTGCATGCCTTGCAAAGTTGATAGATAGTATGCGATTAATGAGCTTGTCCTCTAAGCAGGCTCATACCCAGCTTTTAAGGTTTTGGGGGCAAAATTTTTGTTTTTATTATATGTTTGAAGCAAATTTTTCGCGGGTAAAACAGATTTTGCGGCTTCACAAAAAAATTGTGGTGGCACTGCGCCTCGTGGCTACGGGCCCGTGATAATCTAAGCGCAAGCTGAAACATCAGAGAATGTTGTCAATCGTTTTGTAATTAATGATCTGAATTAAGAATAAAACACACGAATAAAACACATGGCAATGCAGTGAATAAGTCATCGAAGGTCTTGCATATTTCAATAGCCAAGCCCCCAAGAACTTTGCTAAGCAACTGTCGCCGTCCGTCATTATGTTGTTTCTTGAATTTCAATAAGGTTTTGGAAAACATTCGCGGGTAAATTTTGCTTCGAAGAGCATATTTTGTAGCATCAATGTGTTTTCTTCAAGTGCAGTTTCTTCATGAGTACTACCCAAAACGACACTGTTTTACAGAGTTGATCATATACTATACAACTTTACGAAATATATATTTAAATTATTTGTTTTTTCCATTGGCAGAGGTACTGCCTGAAACACAGGGCCGTAGTCAGAAATGAGCAATAAGGGTATTGTGGCTGTCATAATGCGTTCAAATAGGAAAAAGAGTAACTTGGTTTAATTTTTCCTGAATAGAGAGTTAAGGAGGTCTTGGCAATTATCAATTTCAACATCCAGAATGTGCATGTTGATGTTTGAAACAAAACAATCGATTCAATTTATCATTAGAATAAAAGTAACAACATACGTCAAACGATTGATAACTGAACAAGAAGACCAACGAAAAATTGTCTTGGTTGTTTGCACAATGCATAGTATCAAAAAAAGTGGGAAATTTTTGTATATTTTTACGGCTCTCTCGAACTTCTTAGTCTAAAATGTTTTTTGCCAACCCCCAAAATAACTTCCACATATCCTTTATCTCGCAAAACACTCATTAGACGAGATTTGCTATCCTTGGTTTTGGAGAGCTGGAATTAACTCAGAATGACGAAAGGTGGAAACGAACAAACATTTCTAGTTCTTCACAAGTATCACTGTCTTGATTGATGAAAGTGATGTTATACACAGGTCCGGTTAGAGGCGGAGAGCTGGTGTTCCTTGTCTTGGGCCTGTAATCTGATTGCGGTTCCGGTTTCAGACTCGTGGTTTTTGCTGCCATCAGCAGGCTGCTTACCCACGAATAAAACACATGGCAACGATTTGATGTCTGTTAGACAGTAAATCGCTTTCAGGTGCAACTTCGTTTTGTTGGCAACGTCTATTTCAACATCTCAAACTACTGTATAACCAACATAACGGTTGTCCATAGTTGCAGCCAATTACTCATAACAAATGGATTGCCAGCAAAGCACGCGTACTGCAAAACCTGAAAATTGTTTAGCTTGTCGCATGTCAGCAAAACATGATGTGTGTTTCAATATACAAGACATGAACGTATATCTGCGGCCTAGAAATAAATCCATTGTTAAAAATCTATCTTTGAAAATTTTTACATGGAAAAAGATAACCAAACACCATTCTACACATCTTTCCTGGCAATTTGCCTAACAACGCAATCTTTAACACGATATTGTGATGGTTCTTATTTTCTTAATATAAAAGCATAACTATTATCCTATTAGAAAGTGGGGAGTATGACAAACCCCTGGAAAACCTTGAAAGGCTCGACATTGGACAAAGTGAAAATAGTTGTTACTAAAGTAAGGGAAAAAAATTGATGGGTGTCGTCATCTGCACAAGGTATGTCAAGGAAGAATTTAATGCAAGCCTTCTACCTCTGGCATTATTGCTGACCGTAGTGTACTTTACTTTACGCAAATTTGTCCCGTGCTTTAATACGCTTGCAGTGTGTTCTTAGACTGATATGTTTTTTGTGCGAGCACTACTTCGTTTTGGGGAATGTACATAGGAGCCGACTTTCCTTTTAAGTATTCTGAGGAGTGCAAACACGCCATGTCTTGCTCTGTCTCTGTGTGTGTGTACTGTATGAAAGGCAGAACCTCTACGAGAGAGGACGATCGCTTTGAGAAGTTCCGAAGCGAGTCCTGGGAAATGTGGAGGGTCACTATACAGAGTTGCCCAGTCATCAGTACACTGCGTTTTGCATCCCCAAGAAAAAGAGTCCCAAGGAAAGCGCGACTAATGCATTGGATCCAGTTAGCTCCATGCAGGCAGGGCTGTGGAGTGGAAAGGTATTCCCAACTGCCTGTCCGTTCTTCATACCTGGACTGATCAGGGGAAGATCCAGGGGGTGCGATTGGGGCCATCGCCCCTCTCTAAAATCTAAAAAAAGTAACTTTTTTCACTATGATTCTGTACAATTTGGAAAACAGCATTCGCGATACTAAGGCCGTTTTGCTGTACATTGTTTTGTCACAGCAGTGTTGTGAAGTATACTTCATCTCTCACAGTAGTGAACCCGTAATGAGCGTTGACTGCCAAATATTATTGAAATCTCCCCCCCTAAACATACTGGTTAGATCCACCCCTGGGACTGATGCATTGCATGGCTGGAAAGCTCAGTCTACTCTTTGAATAAACTATGTTTGATTTAGAACTTTAGCCCTATCAGGCACCACTGTTCCGGGCCAGAATGAACCTAGGAATAATGATGGTTAAGGTATATTTCTGTTTCCCCAAAACTGTGGTACTTTCAAGCCGCAGCCCAATCATCGGTTGCAGTTGGGCAACAAGCTCAGGAATCTACCATAGGTATCAGTAGGAGCACGCAACAAACGATTTATTTATATTTGCAAGCTGGGGTTTTTCAGTTGCGTGATACAAGAAACCTTAATGCAGAACATTGTAAACTTACCAGCGATAAATTAGTATAGTGCTCTGCTGCAGCACATGAGACTTGATGTGAAGACGAGTTTGAGGTTTCAAGGAGTTTTTTACCTTCAATGAGTCCTACATATATTTATAAGAAAGCGGTTAAATGTCGCGGGTCTGCGACTGATGCCTGTCTAATTGCGCAACTGTGAACAATTGGCGACATTGCTATACCCATACCAGTAATACACGATTTGCGTATTTTGCATTTGTTGCTTGTGTATCGTGTCATTTTGAATATAAACAATCTTCGTCCTTTGGCAGTATGGATTCTTTGTGGAAATTATAACAGTTGGCTTAATTCTCAAAAGTCTTGCCAAACTGCACTAATTTTTATTTATTTCGAAGTGTTTTAATTGCTTCTGTAAGAAGTAAACGTACTGTTTTTCTTAAATTTCATCCATGTGTGATCTTTTCCACGAATGGCAACCATCCACAATTATTGTGGAGATCTTTTGTGGGCATGGGCTTGAAGGCTTACATATGTTTTTTAAACAAAGTTATCTATCCTTGCATAAAACTTACTTGTTCAAAACTTCAAGCCATATGTTGCCATGTTTTTGATGACATCATTACCAACCCCTTCGCTCTGCTGTGGCTCTATTTTAGTCCGCTGGTATTGAGCGGCTTGAGCACATGTCACCGTTCGCAGTGTACCATTGGTCAATGTTGGACTACGTTGACCTTTGACGACGCTGCGTGCGTGTGCGTCGAGTACGCACGCATGTTGCATTTGACGCATGCGTTGTTTCAATGAGAGGGCAGTGATTACAGTGGCAGGGAAAGCAGCAACGAATAATATTTATATGGTTCTTTCTAATTTGCTGCTGCGTTCCAAGATTGTTGTGTTCGGTGCAGCTACGAGCATTCTAACAACCAGCAGGTTAAAGTCCTGTGACGCGTGTTTTCAATGCGATGAATTAGATGTCGGGGACACAAAGGCGTATATTGTGTGAAAACAACCTAAAAATTTCTCTTAGTTGTTTATAGTCAAAACAGCAGTAAGAAAAGAAGACAAAATAGAGCGCCCTGCCAATTATGGACCCACAGGGGTTCTGAGTTTTCAAGTGTTCCAGCGGGTTGACTTGGTCATATCTTGACTGAAAGGAATCCTGACTATGCGGCGTATAGTATACACGTGCCTCCGCAGGAAATACTCTGACATCAGGCTGTTGTTTACAGTACTCTGCAGCGAAGCTACGTTCGACTCATAGGGTTGGTTTTGCGTAAACAATATCATTCCGTAAGTGCTGCTGACCTAGGTTCAACTGCACTGCAGTGTGAGGCTGAACTGAACAAGTCCCACTGTGAAGGAAACTGAACGAACTTGAACTGCATTGCTGAACATGTGACGTGGATTTATGGCCAATGGATGTTACTTAAGTGTGCATCAGCAAGAAGAACAAAAGACTAGATACGATACTGTGAATCTTTTTTGTGGTCATTTACGGACATTTCAAGTTATGCAAACTATTCTTCAACTACTCTGGTGAAACAAGAACAATGGCTTTTGCAACTTCACCGGACTCATGCAATTGCAGCCTGGAACTACCAGGAGCACCTGCTGTGGTAATAATAAACTATGCACCTAGCGGTCGCCTTTACGTTGTTTTCCTAATTTTAAAGTCTGTTTTGTATACTTAACTGGTAATTCTTTATGCTTGCTTTGACTGCTTCACATTGGGTTTACATTAGAATGAGGAATAGCAGAGTAAATAGTGCACTTGCTAATACATATGTACTGGCACACTTGAGTGTATGTTGCCAATTACAGAACCTAAATATTTTAAATCCCTTTGAAAACAAGGGTTTGCTTTTGCAGACTGTGCCCTCAGCTCCAACGTGCGAATCCACGCGAATGTGGTATGCGTTCCTGGCGTCGTCCTTGGTCACGTTTTTTGGCGGGTTGTTGGTGATTCTTGTTTGGAGAATCTTCAGCTTCATGTGCTGCCCAGGATATAGGTGCGTAGCCGTTTCTTAGCTTGCCGTCGCCAAACGTTTGATTTCGTCAGTGTTATGTTGATAACGCACATTTCTTAAAGCCAACTGTTTTTGACGTTGACGAATGCATTAACGTATCGTTGCATACGAACGCTTGTTTTTGCAGTGAGGATCCCAAGCCCACCACCAATGCGGATGAGAGCAATGACGACATATCTGAGAAATCAGATACGAAGAGCGGGCCTGGCGTCATGGAAGTTGGTTGGATGACCGCTGTTAAGGACTGGGCCGGTGTCATGATCTCTGCACAAACTTTGATTGGAAGAATCCTAGTGAGAAAGAGTGATTTTGATTTTTGAAGTGGCGAATGGTACTCTTTGTACGAAACTACTGTAGCTGCTGTCTGCGGAACAAAAACGCCTACCTACAGCGTTAAACCAAGTGATAATATACAAAGGTTTATTCGCCACAAATCAGAGTTCGAAAAGCTTCATTTCTTTAAACGTTGAAGAGTGTCTCCTTGCTCCAGGAGCGGATCTAGCTAGTAAGGGTAGGGGGGCGATTTCAGTACGGTAATAGTCAAGTCTCATTACGGGGTCACTACTGTAAAAGAGATGAAGTGTACTTCACAGCACTGCTGTAACAAAACAATGGACGGCAAAATGGCCTTGTATCGCGAATGCTGTTTTCTGAATTGCACAAAATCATGGTGAATGAGTTATTTTCATAGGTCTGAGTGATAGCTTTACGCTTGTTTGTCGTTAGTTGATTTTCCTTGAAGAGAATCAAAGAATGCTAAAAATTGTTGGGAAAAAGTGGTGCGATGTTGGAAAAAAGCAAGTTGGACCAAATATGAAAAGTTGGGGAAAATATTTTTCTTTCACGTATAATTGCTATGTTTTGTATTGAAACTAGCAGTACAGCGATGTTAGCTCTCAACTGTGGGTAAGAAATTGCTTCCCTTGGTTTCTTTGCGTTAGGAAACCAGTACCGATATGTAAATTTTTAACCATATGTGGCCATCATTGAATATTTTGTCATGTCTACTCACTCCAAAGTGAAATGTATACTTCAATCATCACCACCAATTTCGATGTTGCTTTATGGTGTTTTAGTTTAGTAAAAATGCGGTTTTCGTTTTGAGTTTTTTTGTTTTTTTTGGAGGAAACGCTACATTACAGCCTCTCAGGAATGACATAGAATTTTGCACGTAGATAAACTGAAGCCATAGTAAATTTGGCCATTTGAAGGCAATCAGGTATTGGTCATTAATGGGAAAGGCAAGTGTTAGTTCGGCCGGTGTTTTGCCAACTCGCTTTTCTTTAAGGCGACTTTGAGGTGAACAAAGTTTTGATTCACGTTGTCATGTTTTCGTTTTATATCAGGGGTCACCAAACTGCGGCCCGCGGGCCGGATCCGGCCCGCCGACCAGTTTAATCCGGCCTGCCAAATAACTTCCACATTTTGATCA
>JGI24021J15306_10009111_pt1 | contig 12258 bp, 7 predicted proteins | sample Ectturendosymbi1_FD_15306 | JGI IMG/M metagenome (IMG submission 15306)
CAATTGTTTTTAATTTGCCGTTTGAACTATGCATATACGTATCCAACTGTAAATATATTGGGCAAGCATTCCACAGCACTTTGCTGCATCTTAGCTGGATTGCGCTGGAGCAAGTGGAAACATGTTCCTGCATATATTTTTTGACAAACTTCAAGGAATGAAGAAAACATTTTCACTGAATATTTGAGTGTTTCAACTGTAAATTCACATCAAACACATGTTGCCGATACATCAAAACTATTTTTTGTAATATTGAACTTATGCAAGACATGTAATTATTTTTTGTCCATTAATAATGAATTGATTTGCTGTTCTGGAAATAGCACAGTTTGTGTATAAAGTCTAACAAAGAAGCGTTGAACTTTGTGCTTTTATAGAGTAATGCAAACCAGTTTGAGCAACGCATCATGAAAACAGTCGTGCGGTGTTCCGTGAAAAACAATTGCATTTAAACGCAGTCCTCAAAAACTTTCAGCTTGCAAGATTTTCAAGTTCTTCAGTCCTATCGAGGCATTTGTGAAAATTTGAGGCATAACTACAGTACTGAATACATAGTTGCAATATTGCTGTTGTAGCACCGTTACCCACTTTGGTAAAATATTGCGCTTGAAAAAATTTGGCAAATAACGGATTGCAAGTTTTTAACATTTTTTTTTCACTGTACAAGGAAGTGTTTTTGCAAGTCGGACCAGAATCATGTCAAAATGAACATGGTTTCATACTAACCCTTTCACGCAGCATAAATTTAATCATAAGTGCAATTTTGTTTAATTTTTTCTCTTAAAATTTATAGCAACGTATAGTTTTCATATCGAGGTGAAACTTTTAAATATCTCGTTTGACACAAATCATTGCGTTGATCGTGAAGTCAAGACAATTCCACCGTGTATCTCACAAAAGCGACGAAGAATGCAACTGAGTCTGTGCCGTTGTGCTCGCTCCATTTCAAAAACATGCGTCATCAATGACGAATGGTCCACTGCTGCACAGAGAACCGAACAAGTTGTGTTCTGTCAACACAACGCTAGATTGCCAGATGCTTTTCAAATCAAATAAGAAACATCTTAAGTTGTAATCCAAACAAGAGTAAGATACAATAAGCAATCTTTTTGTATTTAACAACATATCCCTTAAAATAATCAATTAAAATTTGCATGCGTTAACATGTTTTACACTGAAACAAAGACCAAGTATGTACTTTCCATGATGGGTGTGAGCAAGGAATCCATCAGCAAATTTTTAATAGGAAATCGATTTCACGTAAAATTATGCATCCTCAGTACTACAAAGCCCATAACATTAAATTGACCGCAGAGAGCTGAAGTGATCTGTGTATGGTGTATGCCTTAAAATGCATTGGGCTTGTCTCACAAACACTGTACCGTTAGCAAAACACTTCTACCTTTATTTTAACCCGTTTTGTTTGGCATAGGAATGTCAACAAAATCATTAATATGTTTCCACCAAACCTGCCACATGTCAAAAACGTTTCAACCAACTAAAATAATGATTCAGTTCACTTGTTAAAAGTTTTTGCGTTACACTTTGGAAGTTTAAACAAACACTCAAACAATTTCACACTGATTTCAAAAGTTGTGTTTCTCTGAAATTTCTTTTACAAGCCACAAAATCAGTTGTTTTTCAATGAATGAATATTAATCGACATCTTCTGTGATTTTCTCTGTATTAAATTTGAGGTGCCCCTTATGTGAATTTTATATTTTGCTTTGAACACTCTTTAGCAAACTTGGTCACATTGGCCTGCTTCTTCAGGCCCTTAGATGGTATTATTTCGCCCATGTTTTTATTGGAAACTAGGCTAAAATCTGAGTATTTTGAGCCTTGACTTTCTAGTGTTTCGGGTTCAAAAGTTATGGCCTAAAAACTACAAATTTGGATCAATTACTTTAAAGCCATAACTTCTGACCCCGAAACCTCAGCAAAACTTGGATTTTAGTCTAGTTTCCACTAAAAACTTGAGATAAATACTACCATCTAGTGGTTTGGGCTCAGGGCCAGATGAAGTGGGCTACAAAGGACTAAAACTATCCCACTTCCAAAAAACCCAAAACCAAAAAATTTTTTTAAACTGCAGACTTGAAGACTTGCCGAGTCTTTTGATTGTTTGAACAGCTCTCTAGTGCAATTGCTTAGTGAGTTATGCAATTGCTAAGACATGTTGAATAACTGGGGATTTTGCCTAGCACTACCAGCAGCAAAGGTGTTAATAGCATGTTTCACTTCAAAGAGGGTATAAAGTGCCATTGTGCCATTAATTTGATGAAGCAACTGTACCCATGGGGATGACCAGAAAACAAAGTTACTGCCTTTGGCTGAGATGCTGAAATCAACATTGTAGTTTTAATCTTCAGTAGAGAATTTACAAATTTGCTGATTATACGGCAGCTTTGTGAACTAACGTGACTGGCCATGCAGAACAAAAACATTTTGTTGTGTAATCCAAGGAAAAGTACACGGTTGCTTTCAGACATAAATGTGTTCACAATTGCATTGCACAGTGCAATGCAAGAAGATAAACAATGGCTGCAACTGTGGACAGTATTCCACAACTGATGCATATGATTATTACATCACGCAGACAGTACGGACAGTAAAGATAACAAACAACACACACCACTGCAATAACTTTGCGTTTAGGTTTCAGCTGATGACTGCTAGTTTGCCAAGCACTGCAGGATTTCAAATGTCAAGAACAAAGGATATTTTAGAACTTCTATAAGTATGTCTATATCCTGCAGTTCTAGAAATTTCCTTACTTGATGTCAAGCTTCCAGGTGTTAGTGATGTAAGGTAGCAAGCGTATGGACAAAAGTAGAGTTAGGTGATGAGCTTGCAGGTCTGACACAGGGAATTGCAAATTCTGGTTAAACACATTAGAAATCTTGGAAAATCAGCTATGCAATTAACCAGATTCATCTGTAATTCATTATATACATTTTGTAAGATTCTAGAGAAATAAGTTTCGACATTTTTGCATTACAAGTTTAATTCCATGATCAGTTCATTTTGAATGTGGTGAGCACGCCTCATTTTAGTTCAATGTGCAAAAACTGAATTTTGAAAATTCTTGGATGGTGATAAATAGAGCAGTGGATGTATTTGTGAACTATATAATGCCTTGTACTTTGAAATCCTCATGTGCTTATTGTTTGTTGGTTCTTTTGAATTTGGTAGTATGGTAAGTTTGTATGGAATTGTATCATCTACAAGCATAAATATGTGTAAGTTGCAAGCCGTGATGTAGTCAAGAGACTATGTCAGAAAAGCTGGGACCATGACCTGAAAGTTCATGATTGCGTCTCAAAGTGTAAACATTTTTTTGGTGGTAACTGAATGCTGCCTCTGTATATAGTGCTGGAACAAAACATCTTGACATGACAATTTAACAAACATTCTTTAAAATATTTCTGAAATTTATTGTAATGACTAAAAACTGTAGAAGTTCATTTGCGCCTCTAGTGTTGAAATAGGTGATTTTTGCCACTTGCTCCTGCGATTTTCCGTATGTACATGGTACCACAATGCTCCGATGGAACTGATGGAGCCTCATGAGTTCAATGTTTTAATGGGACTGTCATTTTGTTTTGTAACAATTGAAAGCTCAAAACAGTTAACCACTTTATTTCCTCTCATGTAGAAATGTCTATAAATTAAAAATACATTGTTGCTGATAGATGATCCGTCAATGTTTTATGTAACAAAATGATTGTTACTATTTACAAGCTTACTTCCTGCAGTAAATTCACTTGGAGTAATAAAAATTTCTTATTGCCTTGTTTGTATATATATAAAATAATTTGGACAAAAGGGTTTGGGTAGAAGGCAATGCCTTTATGAAGTCCCTGTATTCCAGTGAAAATAGTTTCAAAATATTTAGGAATACAGAAAGGAAGGCCTAGCACCATTTTTAACATTTAAGGGTGATCGAAGTTAGCGCTTACAGTAAGATAGTGAAGTTAGGTGTAGCGATAGCTCCTTCAAAGTTTTCTCTCTGTTATGGTTTCTTCTGACAGAGTTTTCAAAATAACTGCTATTTCTACAAAAGACACTGTGCATTGCAGATGTGCCAAAAGAAGAAGCAAATTTGCAAGACTTTTCTGATGTCAAATTTCCATTTCTGATTGGTACTGCAGTGCTTGTTGTTGTGGGTGGAATTGCGGGAGCTGCCATAGTTCTTGTAACAAATGCTGTTGACACTGTTGATGACACTGGTATGTGCGAAATGCAGATAAGTTTGAGATCTATTGCAATGGTAGCAGTTAATGATTCTGCCTAAAGCAAAGCTGTTATATTACCGGCCAAATAAAGTGCAAACATGAAAAACTAGAAACTTGTTTTCTAAAACATGCTAGCTGCATACAGGGCAGCAGGTGTTTGGACTGTTTTTCAGTGGTTGGTGGATCATGTCCTAAAATGTTTTCAGAATGTATGTCATCTAATACTCTGTAATATTTTTGACCTCAAAACTTCACAAATTTTGCCACTTGGTGTCAACGACAGTATGGGTGAGTGTATCAAAGTGCATAATTTTATGCAAAAAAGTGTTGTATAAAATGTGAAGAAATTGGGTATGTTACAGCAAGTAACACTAGTTGGAGCAAACTTTGTTTAATGCGACTTTTACTGTCCAAGACGTTTGATACAAGATAAACAGTTTAGACGAAGCAGCGCAACCCTTATCGCCCAAGCTGCTATGCACAATACAGTGGCACAACCCTTGTTGTCAACCAGAAAAGGCCACGTCCACGAATGGCAAAAGCTAAATTACTTCGCCGTTGTCAGTTGAACCGAAGTAAACATGCTTCCATACGAAGCAACTCACTCATTGACCACCACAGACGACCAGAACACAAACGAAGCGTAGCAATCAAGTGAAGTGCTGTGCACTTAGGGTTAAAACAAGGGTGACACTTAATGCGCGAACAAAGCAGAACAATTTGAAATTAAAGGGAAACTTGCTGTAATATACTCCCCGCAGTGTACTAACCAAAGAGACATTAAAAAATTTATAAACAGCAAGTTACCAAACAAACAAACTGCAAATCCATTAATGTGGCAGTAGCAACATAGGAACAACCTTTCTACTGACACAGAAATCCAAATGTCAATTCACGATGAATAAAATAAATTAACAACAACAAACAACCGTTTCACAACAGTACATGACATAACTTGGTTATGATAACTTCACAATTGAATGTGGCAGAGTTTGGTCACAGGTTGCTGCCACAGTGCATTTTTTGTTTTCACTTGGACCTGTCGCACTTGGCCTTGAGTGTCAGGATAGACCTCAACCACATGGCCAACCTGCCGCTTAATACAAAGAACCTGTTCCTCGTACAACAGCACGATATCGTCCACAGGGAGGTTCCCTTCCTCACTTTGGCACTTTGGTCAAGGTTGAAGTGTCTGTATATATTCCAGGGTTCAGCACCAGGTATTGAATCTGCTTCCAACGGTTGCGGCTATAACAGTCAGATTTCAAGTAGAGTCCAGGGGTAATGACGCACCTTTGTGACCACACAGCAGCAAAGTGATTAGGGGCCAGTGGTTCCTGAGCTTCAGGATTAAGCAAGATTGGGATGAGCGGTCAGGAATTCAGTTTGTACTCAACTTCCATCATGAGGGTGGACAAACACTCACTAGTGACTCTCTGCTGCAACAATAAAGCATTAAAAATTTTCTTAGCAGAGCGAATTGATCTTTCCCAAACTCCTCCCATATGACTTTCCAGTGGAGGATTAAATTGCCATCAAATGCCATGCTGACGAATCTGTTCAGCTAAGAAATTAGTGTTACACTCACAAAGGGTACGTTGCAGTTCTGTTTCTGTGCCCACAAAATCCGTTCCATTGTCACTAAATGAGGTGTGCACCTTACCTTGGCGGGAGAGGAACCTTCTAAAGGCATTCAGGAATCAATCGACTGTTGACACATGAGCTACTTCCAAACGCACAGCTCTCGATGTCATGCATGTGAATATGCACCCATACCTTTTCACGCAACTTGGACACTGGTACACTGCAAAGGGACCATAAAAATTGACTCTAGTGTATTGAAATGGAGGCTTATCAGGAGTCAGTGGCTCCACAGGTAAGTCTGACATGATTTGTGATCCTGGATGCGAGTTTCATCTTTGATAAATTATGCATTTACCGAGCACTTTTCTAACCGTAGCAGCACCTCTCACAATCCAGAAACTTTGGCGCAGCGACGTCCATGTGCTGACCATAACACAGTGACCAACTTTACGGTGGTCATCTTCAATTATTAGCTGGGTGACGTGGTGGTCACTTGGTAAAATAATTGGGTGCTTTTGAGAAAACGCCATTGAAGACATGTTCAGTCTCCCTCCAACTTGAGCAACGCCATCATGGAGCAAAGGATTGAGCTTTCGCAGTGATCCCGGGAATCGCTTCTCTCTACCTGTGGTAGACTGCAAAAGCAATATTTTGTGAGAAAAAGTGTCACGTTGAATCACCTCGACAATCTCTAGCTGGGCTGCTTCTAATCCATCGACGGTTAAAGTGCCAGTCAAAATGTCTTTGTGATATAGTAGCCTTTTGAGGTGCAATAGCCAAGCCACAGTGGTTTGTAGTTTGTACCACAAAGAGTAGCGAGAAAATTGTAGGGATAAACTCCCACTTCCATTAACTTTCGTGGTTATTTGTGAGATCGTAAGACCAGATTCTTCTGGAAAGTTGGGAAAGGCAGGAGGACATTTCAGCCAACTTCCTTGCGAATGCCTCAAAATCGAGTAAATTGACTTTGAGAAAGAGGGAAGTTTCGTGACAGCCGCTGATCTTGACTCCGCCTTGACATTTTGTTTCCATGATACATTTTTCATCGAGGCGACTGCATTCATGGAAGCATCATTGAGGTGTAGATAACCACCACGTGCTGATTCTTCTTCTCACACTTGTCGTCCGATTTCTAACTGCTGAAGCTGAGGGGTTGCTTTTAGGATTTCTCGTCACCTTTGGGTTTCAGCGCGTTCTCTTTTGCGTTCGGCTCTCTACGGCTTTGTTGTAGAGCTCTTTCCTCATCAATGCGTTTTTGTTCCAGAGCTCTTTGCTCATCGATGCATTTTTGTTTCAGAGCTCTTTCCTCTTCGATGAGTTTTTGTTCTAGAGCTCTTTCCTCTTGGATGCATTTTTGTTCCAGAGCTCTTTGCTTGTTGATGCATTTTTGTTTCAGAGCTCTTTCTTCTTCGATGTACTTTTGTTCCAGAGCTCTTTCCTTAGCCTGGTGCTCAAACTCTTGTTCCTGTTTGAGCTGGATGAATTTAATTCGGGCCAGCTCCTTTTTTGCTAGAAGCTCTGCTCTCTGTGCCTGAGGAAACACCTGAACTTCCAGAACCTGCTGATTTTGAACTAGAATGCTTCGATCCCGCTGTTTTCACACTAGAATGCTTTGATCCCGCTGATTTCACACTAGAATGTTTTGAAGCTGAGACCATCAATCGCAACACAGGGTGATCGGCCAACAAGTCTGCACCATGCCGCTCAAGTCAATTTCGTACGCGCTGGTGAAACTCAGCTTTTTTGGCAGTTCAGATTAATAACTAAACCCAACAGAAAGTCCTTCCCTTGACTTCCTGCTTTGCTCAGCAAGCCAATGTTGCACCTCTCGATCTCTGCGAACTGATCATGAATCCTGACAAGATAATAACTCAACATCGACAGTTGAGCATTCTCACGATGCATCACAGTGTCAGCTTCCGAGTACAGCGGCGACAAACTCTCTGACAAGTTCTTTAGCATTTCAGTAGCGCTTGACATTTTAAATGAAACTATTCAGTTTTATGGATCCACTAATGTATTTTAATTAGAATTGGCATCAAACACGCCTCGGACAGGATTCAGCGTCTTTAGTAGATGACTTCGGTTTAACTTTAATGTTACAGCAAGTAACATTAGTTTGATGAAACTTTTTTTAACGCCACGTTCACTGTCCAAGACGTTTGATACAAGATAAATGGTTTACACAAAGCAGCGTGACCCTCATCACCCAAGCTGCTACACACAATACAGTGGTACAACCCTCGTTGTCAACCAGAAAAAGCCACATCAACGAATGGCAAAAGCTAAATTACTTCGTTGCCATCAGTTGAAGCGAAGTATACATGCTTCCATACGAAGCCACTCACTCACTCACTGATCACCACTGATGGCCAGAACGCAAATGAAGTGTAGCAATCAAGTGAAGCACTGTGCGCTTAGGGTTAAAACAAGGGCGACATTTAATGCGCGAACAAAGCGGAGTAATTTGAAATTAAAGGGAAACTTGCCGTAACAGGGTAAAAATATATATGAAATTAACAAAATTTAAATGCATGTTATTAAATAATAGTGCCGTGTTTTTTGGACCACAAAGTGCACTTAAATCCTTTAATTTTCTCAAACATTTATAGTGCGCCTTTGATGAAGCTGGTAAATATGGTAGACAAACTCATATAAGATGTTGCTTTAAGCATTTTGTTGAAAAGTAATAAGAACTGTTTGAAAAACTGAATGTGGTGTTTAATATGATCAAACATGCCAAGCAACCTCAACTCAGGTTTCATTAAATTAGTTAACATACCATACACCTGTAAAACAAGAAACAAAAGAATAAGTGAAAGATAGCTACATCCTTACACTGAAGGGCAATTCCACGAAAAAGGTAGTCCAGGGTTGAAAAAAAATAAAACCAAAAAAATGAAGCAAACACGGGGTAAAAAAACTTTTATACATCAGTCTTTATGAAAACACTGTTTACAAAAACAACAGACGCCAAAAATGTATATTTTTTTCAATGCAAACACATGTACCTAACCTGAAAAACAATTGTTAAATTTGCAAATGTTTTTTTGGGTGCATTAAAATGAGCTTAAATTGTTTTTTTCTCTAGTCAAGTAAGTTTTTTGGTTAAAAGCATTGGTAAACTAATCATTTCCATAGTGAAATTACTTGAAAAAAGTTTCATCACTGGGAATTTTAGTATCTGAAACAATACTAAAAGAGATGTCCCGTTAGTCACATTTTTTTTGTTAAAAGTTTTTTCCTGTAAAACCTACTAAGGCTTTCTACACAATACCTCAGTACCCTAGTCTTTCTTATTGTGAATGTTTTATGATTGCAACTGTTGTTCCATGTTATTAAGTTGAACTGATGTTTCATTTGAAAGTTTAAGGTGTTATTTTGATCATTGCTATGGCAGTATTAAAAATGCTGTTAAATTGAAGTATTAAAACCATTTTTGATTGCATGAAGATCAAGTTGTAGTGATATATTTAATTCTTTTAGCTTCAAGGTTCGTTATTCCGGTATTTTTTGTTTCTGATTATTGTTAGAACCTGGGAGACTGTATTGTTGTGGTTATCATTCAACATTTGCCAAGCTGTTGCAAAACAATGTTTGACTATCTCACTCTGTGCAGCAATGGATTTTTCATGTTTGGTATATTGTAGTTTGAGTGAAATTTTCAACCAATCAGTTTTCAAGTGCTTAATTAACATGTGGATTCATTTGCTTGCATGCATAGCATAGGAAGCATTTACATCACCATGGTCTTTTACAGATATCTTCATTTAGTTTTATTACATTGCAACTTTGCAATTAGCCAAAATTGGTTGTTAATTAGTTCTTGTTTGTTGAATTTATAATATTGAAGTTCAGGTCAAGTTCTAATGCATGCAGACTTCTGAATAATTATAACTGATTTTGAACAAGGTTTTTTTAGTTAACTCATTTAATTCTCGGCCCTGTATCAGAATGACTTAATACTGTGAGGCTTATTTTGCAAATAAAAGCAAAAAAGTAGTCATAAAATAAAAATGTCGCGTTAGTCACAAACAGCATGTCCCGTTAGTCACAAGAACATGCTCTGCAAATATCTCTGTTGCCAAACTCTAACTAGCAAATATTGTAAACTGATGTATGGATTAAAAACCTTGATTTAGTGTCCATACAATATTACCAAATCAAAAGTATCTATGCAGTCAATGAGCAGACTTTGGAATTTGAATTTATGTTTCTTATTTGTTACTTTTGTCCCCTGTCCCATTAGTCACAAACAAATAATTCAAATAACCAAAAAATTCTACAACAGATGAATTTTTCCAAAAATGCAAACAGTAAGTATGAGTCATCAATAACAAATGCAACTGGTTTTAGTTTTCTTCTTTATTTCATGTTTGCTACAGAAATGAAAAAGTAGTCAAAATGTCCTGTTAGTCACATTTGGAATTCCCCTGAAGTTTCAGTGAAACAGCACACTGAAACTACTTTGACCTTGAGATAAGCATTGCCAATGTGAAATGAGTTATATTGGCTGTTCCTAATCACGGGTTCCTGGACACTTGGGGGTCAGGAACAAGATTTTCAAGGGTACAAAAAGCAATTGGCGAGCATGGGACTGGGAGTATGTCTGTTCTTGGTGCTTTTTTTCAAAAGAACGACAATTTTTGAAAGCTTGCAAGTGCTATTACACAATAGAACGTTTTTTCAAACAAACCAAGATTTTTGAAAGCTTGCAGGTGCTATTACACAACAGAACATTACCCAGGCTAGTTACTCCAATTAACGTTACTAATTTAACAAGTTATATTGCTAAATGTGTGCATTAATGTTTCTGCTTCACACTGTGGTTACCATGCTGAAGACAGCCAGTTATGCGATTGTAAGCCCATTGTGACGTTCACATGTTTATGGTGCAATTATGGCGAGATTGTTGTTTGATTCTATAGAACTTGAAAGTTTGTGATGTTCAGCCGTTCAAAGTTACCAGAACATGAGTACAAAAGCCTTGTATTTTTGCTTTATATGAAAAACAAGTATAGGAACCATTTGAAATCTTCGAATGATATACACTTGGCTCTAAGCAATTGTGTACCAAGGTGTGAGCAGATAGTTTCAGAGAAGCAGCAACAAAACAGTCATTATGCTTGTTTCTAATGATCAATAAGGTGTGAAAGCTAAACAGTACAACTGAATGTTTTCTGTTGTGTTATGTATTGCAAATTGCAATATTTGAAAAATGAAGATACTCAAAAAAGCTGACTTGCGATTTGCATGCTTTTATTTAATCAAATGGATGTGTGTGTATGTCCCATTGTTTTTATGAAAGGGGTGCCAACTTCAAAAAAGTTTGACAACTTGGGAGCTACACAGTGACCTAGCACATTGTGACAATGGCATGGTACCTAAGACAATATGGACTAAGACGCAAGGCGGTTTGGTGCAAATAATTTTTCAACATTGAAAGACGATGCTGCATGCATATATAAAAATGGGTAACATGACCTGGATCAGTTGACATAGGTGGACTCCAGGGTCATTGCATGTCAACTGATCCAGAAAAATTTGGATTTTGTCATCATATCTCAGATTTTGCTCAAATTTAATATTCAAAAGAAACTTTTCATTGTGCTTTCAGCAAACTAATTTTTTTGAAAATTGGTTGAGGTTTCATGAAGTTGCAGACTATATAAAATGGACACTTCTTGTGATCAGCAATGCAGAATAGATATGAAAATCATCACCAAACTTCAAAATCAAATTATTGTCATTGTACTTGTTCAAATGTTATGAAATTTTGAAAATTGGTTGCCTCATGCATCTTCTCACATATAAAGAATTTGCCCAAGTTTGGGGGCAAAGAAAAAGGGTGGTGTGTGCCTGCTATTCCATAACGTTTTGTTATAGTTATTAGGACTGTGCATAGAAAAATTTTTTAACTTTAACAATTTGCAGGTAAAGCAGCTTTGTTGCAGCTTTGTGAGGCAATTCAAACTGGTGAAATAGCTGAACCCACTTTTGTGGATGTGAACCGCTGCCTAAGTAAGTAAAAAATAGTTCTTAAAATTGCTTGATCATTGCTGACTGCTCAACACTTTCATGTCCGGGTTAATTCAAGCGGTTCACAAAAAAACAGCTGGATCGCATGTGGCTTTGCGCGGGAATATCTCCGCTCCGGTTAGCGTTACGAACCTGGTCGAAGTGTCAAAAGACGTGGCAAGTCTTGCAGTTTGCACTCGAAAAAAATTTTTTTTGGTTGGGGGGTGCAGGTTTTTTGTTAGTGATGTCATAAGTGGAGGACTTTTTGGCCACCTTGGCCAACTTCACCTGGCCCTGGGCACCAACAAATTAGATGGCAGTATTTTGCTGAAGTTTTTATTGGAAACTAAGCTACAATCCGAGTCTTTTGATACTTTGGATGACCTGCTGGGGTTTCAGGTTCAAAAGTTATGATCTA
>JGI24021J15306_10009112_pt1 | contig 12257 bp, 8 predicted proteins | sample Ectturendosymbi1_FD_15306 | JGI IMG/M metagenome (IMG submission 15306)
TCAGTCGAAACTACAGAAAAGTGGCTTGTCCGAATGAAGTTCTGTCAGACTATTTTATGAAATTCAGATCATGAGAATGAAGTTTTGCCAGTTTGTTTTATGAGAACCAGAGTGTGAAAAGTGAAGTTCTGTCAATATAAATTACAAATACTGTACCAGCGTAGTTTTGTCAGGCAAGTTGTTCAGGCTTAAATTGTATTTATGACTAGATTCTATTTGTTTTGTTAAGTTGCTGTACAAGTCTGAGTTCAGTCAATTGGTTTACTTTCTTCAGCCGTTGAAGGTTTTACCTTCTTCTGCTTACCGCCTCGGGAGGCCGTATGAAAGGTGAGCAATGCTCCCTTGGGCGCGAGTCACATGAAACTTCTCAACACGCGTGTACACCTTGGTGTATGCCCGTTCCTGCTCGGCATGTCGGTTACATCTCTTTGTAGCTCGCTTGGATCGAATCCAGCTTGGCAGTGGTCATTAAACATATCTTTCATCCTTCTTCGGATCAGTCTTGTCGATTGAACTAACTTCTGACTGAAAACAGCAACGTTTGAAATTCTGATTAATGATAAATTTCTGCCTGAACTACCATCCCTTGCCGGGCTAATCGAGACGCAAATCACTAGTAATGAAACGTGAGCATGACAATATCAGACAGCCTCGACAGAATTAATGCGTACTTGCTTATCGAGTATATTTACAAACTGGGATGAATTAAGACGCAGGAAATTAAGTTTTAGTTACATAAGTAATTGCTTGAATACGGAAACCGATCTGAATAGATTGTTGATCTCCTTATCGCATTACTTAAAGTATAGTAACAAGCTATAAAGGTATGTGAGCGTTGTGACATGTCAAGAAGTGCTTGAATATTACGAAACGTCATATTTTGGTGAGTACCAATTTGTTTTATCTGAACATATATCATCATGAATAAAAGCCTATAAGATGGGAAATCATATGTTTCTTTGGTGTGTTTTCTTGTGTGAACCGTTGAGAAATAATTAATACGCGGGAAATTAATAGGGGCTGTTAACCAGACATAATTTCTGCGAGAACGGTCCCAGCAATTTTTTTCGGTGGTATTGGCGCGGTCGTAGAACGCGAATGACCTTCGGCTGGAATTCGCAACTTTTGATTTTTGTTGACAATCTGCCCTTGTGTTTCAAACAGCTCTGAATAAATTGCAAGGTATTTTATTTAAAATTCAGAATTGTTTTGGCTAGTAAATCGAGTTGTTACTTCAAAAAAGGTTGTTCAAGAGACAATTTATTGAAACAAAGTTTAAAAATGAGACAGGAAATGCAATTTAGCCCAGCTGAAACAAGTTTACAAATACCTTTTCTATTGTCTTTCTGCAGTGGTGCCTGTTAAGTAAAAGCAATATGTTGTTTAACTACAACAAGCCTTAAAACATCATGATCGTCTTTACAGTGGTCATCTTATGATTTTTATAAAAAGTAAACAATAAAGTCAGTACGTACAACAGGCGGTAAAATGTGATGGCAAGANTATTGCAAAACGATAAAAGTAAAAACAAAATNTACAAGATTATCATCAGCAGTCAATTGCTCAGAGAAGCTCACAATTTTCAATTAAATGTTAAAATCTTTGGTTGANCAATATCGAACTCGAAATAAGCACCAGTGACAACAGTAAACCTGTGGTCCGTGGTAAGCATGTACAATTGATAGTACTATAGAATAGACAAAACAATGACAAAGTTGCAAACGAGTTTGAGACATTTGTGAACATTAGTATCAGAAACGTTCCACTGTATACTATAAATTTAAGAAGAGGGCAATAGCAGCGGGGGAACGAAAATTAAAATGATCCAGCATAATTAGTACCGTGGTGTACAAACACATACAACGCTACTGATTTTTACGATGTAAGATTTGTTAATCGTGGAGAGGAAGCATGAAAAAAACGTAAGAATTTAATGTTTTCAAACGCAAGGAATTTTCAGGATTATGTGCCAGGTTGTTGCATAAAACGTTTACAGAGATTTGAAGAGGCTTCGTAAAGAGAATTTATAAACCAACCAAAAGTTTTCTAAATCATCCTCAAAAAGTGAAACAAGCAAAACCATCGTATTTATATTAAGTCTTTAACCACTTTTACCTTTAAATCGAAACTTAAGAAACACCTCTTACATCAAAAAAATACAAAATTATGAACTTTAGCAACATTTCACTTATCCAGAAAAAAATACTATGAGTTCTAGTATTTTGTAACTCTGTTTTTGTTTATGTATATTTACTTTTTTGTCTTTTTTCTTTCCCGTGCACATCCCCTTTTTTTCGGCATGAAAGTATGCTCCATTTTTTTCTGTTTTGCTTTGTTTTTCTTTTGTACCTCATTAACTCGCTTTTGGTACTTTTTTGCTTTGTTATTTTTATACTTTGTTCAAACATATTCTTAACTATCAAATTCCTTTAATTAAATTTGATCCACTCATTTGTGTACTTAGGCATGCGCTTCAATCTGTACATTTCTTCACCATGTTTTGTGTTTGTTTGTTGTCGTAACTTTGCTTATTTGATCTCCAACTGTTGTTTTTCAACACTTTTCAAAAAGTGATAAACAGGGTTGATTGACTACATGACCGCCATGGTCCTTCACCAATCCTACATGACACAATACCACTCTTTGTTTACACTGATCAGCTATTATGCCATTGTATTTTCATTTGCTCTAATATTTACTGACGCTTGGTTTACTTAGATTGCCATTGCTTTTTTGTATTATTTCTGTTGATTAACTGAGTCATATAAAACAATAAACCATTAGCCTACCATTATATATCTTAAAACATTGTAGGCTATATTGAAGCAGAAAAGTGTATTCGACGATATAACTTTTTCATGCGATATATGAAACAAAAATCAAATTAAATGAAACTGTTTTAGAAAAGACGAAGCTCTTTGGCAGTGGTCCCCAACGTGGGGCGTGCGCCCCATCGGGGCCAATTTCATTTCAAAGGGGGGCACTGAAGCCGAGTGACGAGGTCTGGGTCCACATTTTCGAATTTAATTTGTCACTTATTTCTTATTTTGCGTGGATGCTATGTTCTTTAGAAGCGTGTTTGAATCAACGTATTGGCGTTTTATAGCTTCTTAACTGAAAACGGAGTTCACATTTCCATCTCATGAATTATATACCACCATATGGGGGCAATTAGGATTTTAAAGGTGAATAGGTGTGGTATGGGCAAAAAAGGTTGGGAACCACTGATCTATGCACTGGTATGACCTTTTTTTGAAAAAATGTTAATGAGAAGCAAGTTTAATCCGTGAACTGTCTCACAAACTTCCCAGAAACGATCCTTTTAGCATTAAAACAGCGCACCACAGGTGTTTAGTTTTCTAGCTGGCAAACAAAATAATCGTTGAGACCAGTAATAACAGCTTGAATATTCTATGGAAATATTTATTTTTTAGATTTTCAATGTTTTTGTTACAGATGCAATTGAGTAAACTATGTCGCATTGTTACAACATCGAAAAGACATGTGATAAGATATGTGATTTTCATCGGATTTAAATATTTTTGAAGCACGATAAGCATCTTGCAATTTGCAGGATAGTGATTTGAAGTTGTAATTTTAATATTATTTGAAAATGTTTCTTGGTTAACACAAAAATGTGAGAATGTTTAGGCCCCAGAAAATTTAAAATATCGAAATGTTGATTTTTACTTTTGCAGAAAAGCTTTCGCTGGAACTTGCACTGATTTAATCTACGATGCTTTTTTCTCAAACCCCTTAAAGTAGCAAAATAGAGTACCATGACGAAGATAGAAAAAAGTATGCTTTTTAATAAATTTTGAAAAAGAATTTTTTATTACCTCGAACGGTCAATGATTGGTTCTAATATGTTACTGACAATACTTTTCTCAAGAATCGAAAATGATTAGCACGAGACTGAAACGCTTACTTTCAAATAAATTGTAAGATGTTTGCATGGACGAGGTTTTGGTAAAAGTTTTTGTAACGATTAAATTTCACAAACCAGGTAAAAAAAGTTTTCTGCCCGTTATTTCATGCCTGTGGCGAACTTCTTTGGAACAAGATTGATAAGTAAAATCGTCAGCTTCTTTCATGAAATGTCTGCATCTATGTGTACGTGGCCACTATTGCCTTCCTCTCTCTTTTGTAGGTGTATCAAATCTTCTCTGGAAATGTAAAGAAAGTCGTACTTTGCTTCTGTGCCGTCTTCTTGAAAAGTCGAACTCACTGCTTCACTTCCCTGTTCTTTGTGTTCAGCTTCACAACATCTGTAGAATTTGCATTTCTTGTCATCATATTTATCGAAGGTATACTGTATGTTTAAGAAAATGTGAAAATCTATAGTATATAGTAAAGAAACAGTGCTCTTCAGTTTCTATAACAAGGAATTCGTCCATAAAAATATGGCATGTTATTAAAAAACTAATTTGTACTGTATTATAAATACCTATAAAATGTGTATCTACGATAATGTATAGGAATGCAAAAACCTTGGGAGCAAAAATGTCATGATCAAATATTGCTTAAATTGCCGAAATACGACTGTTGCTGCCAGTTCATTGGATGAGCAATCAAAAATCTCGGTTATGTAAAACGTACTGTTGAATATTGTGATCCACAAACTTTACCTCCAAAAAGTACTGCTACTGTATATTCATTTCACTTTCGAATCGCACATTTGTACAATCACCTGCATAATACACAACAAGAGAGTAACAACGCTGCTAGGACACCACTGGCAGCTCCAAGCAGTATTTTGACCCATGGCTCCAGGATATGAGTTGTTGTTGTAGTATCAACGATGATGCTGGTGTTTGTAAATGATAAAGGCGTTGGTAAATATATCTTTCCTGCTGCTGCAAAAGCAAAACGTAAGATATTTTATACGGAAATACCCTTAACTTTTCCTTAATTTATCTGAACGTGATGTTGAACGGTAAACTCAAATTCAATGAATTTCCACCGCCATGAAATGCCAATTTAAAAGTTAGTCGTGTTTTTGAAAACATTGCTTTCTAGTGGTTGTTTCAGATGGAGTATCCTATTATGTTGAATTGAAAACAACCGTGCAATTTTGCAACAAATTTTATTACTTTTCGCGTATGTCCGCCAGTTGACATTTAATTCTTACTACCGGCTTCCGTTAATGAAAGAATTTAAGTAGTCTTGATACTACAAACAGGTTTCAAGAAGCTGCGCCAAAATCCCTAGGAGAGAGCAGAAAATTGGGATGAGTTCTTGATTTTTTTAAGAAGACAAAATCGCATTACGTCATCTTCAGTAATATGCATGAGTTACTTCACATTGCTTAAACGCAAAGGGAAGTAGTCAGTCAATTCCATTCTGACTGTGCAAAATGTCCATTAGCTGTAGAAACCAGGGTTACGGAGTCGGTGTCAGAGTCGGAGTAACAAGGAGTCGGAGTTTTTTTGGTCGGAATCGGTTTCGTAACAACAGTAGGAGTTGGAGTCGGTGTCGGAGTCGGATTTTTTTGTCCGACTCTGACTCAGGAAGTCCAATTGAATTATTTGTTACATCTAGTGTGGCGACTCCGGCACCCGGACTCCTCGGGCTCAGCCCGAGTCTTCGATTACGATGTATTTTCTAGAACGTGAGCTTGCTTACTTTATACATTTTGCCACCACCCATTTCACTGATTAGGGTTGCTCGGGCTCAATTCATTGGGCCTTGTCAGTGGTCATATGTTTTCGTTACACCTCTGGCCTTGTGTTCATTGTGCAGGTGACCTGAATCACAAAATATCATTTGTAGTAGGCAGTTAACAGCACTATGTTTTCTGTATGCTTTTGAGGAATCAGTTGACTGCGCTCTGCTTTCATCTTCTTTCGAAGTAGGCATCCTCTCGAACACGTTCTCGCGCATATTAGTCGGGCTCATCCGTTAGAGACCGAGCTGCCCTCTGCGAATTGCGGTCAAGTATTTTGACGCTATTGACCTGGAGTCGCCCCTGGTTACATCACACTCCTAAGTTGGGCATTCCTATTTAAATGCTACAATTTCTGTTGAAACCTTTACTGAAACAGAGAAGTCTTGCTGTATACCACGATTTCCATTGATAGTGAGTTGCTACAAATTGTTCACAGCCAAACTTCATTCACATTATGTTATGGAGTCGGAGTCGGTGACGGACTCGGAAATTTTGGAAAAGCCGTAGTCGGAGTCGAACATTTCACCTGCGACTCCGCAATCCTATGGTAGAAACCATGGATCAGTTGTTACATATACGCTGTGAAATGTCACAAAGTTCACAATCTTACGATTGAACTGCTTGGAAGGCAGTGGTGATTAAATATGAAATTGCAAAAGGTATAGAAACTAAAGTATTCCTGCGATAAGAATGTTGTAGCACGTAAGAAAAACGATACGATATCAAGTGCTAACATTTCAAAGTCAGACGTTTATCAATGCACTTTCGGTAAGAACTTCTTAAAATGTAAAAATCATCATACCTGTGTCGCAACGAATTACGGCAGCAAAAAATATCACAATTTCGGAATTATCATACATATTTTAGAAAAATAGTTTCGAGTACTTCATCAGATTTCACCTAGAGAACAAAAGAAGGAATATAATTAGGATTGTAACAACGAATGCAGTAATATGTGATAAAGTTTGCAGTTGTCAAGACGTGAGTTTAACAAATTTTTGCTGGATTGGCAAAACAGGAAGTAAGGTTTTGTTGTANCACGGAATACGACTGCACGATTTTATTTAACTAGTGTTATTAGTAGTATAACGTAATTAAATTTAACCTGTCTTGAAAAAAACAATATAAAAGTTTGGTAATGTTTCACAGCAAAGCACTTACCTGAAAGCTGTGACACATCATAATGAAAATGACTTTGACGTAATTGGAAAAAAAACGTTAGCCAGATATTCATTTATAATGTGTGAATTTCATTTACATAATTGTTTTTTCAGCTGCTTTTCCAGAATTGCTGATTCTTATGCAGGGCATATTTTTTTCATCAAAATGAATAATACTCACAAGCGATTTTATAAAACTTTTAATATGTTTGGCACAATGTTACTGTGAATACCGCAAACGTACACAGTTTAAAATTGCACTTTTGTCCCACATTCTGTATTGCTGAAAACTACAGTTCTGAGATGACACAGCAAAACTGACAAAAGACAAAATTGTGGCGTAAAGTGTCCAACAGTGTCGATTTTACTCACGGCGTGCTCCGAAAAAAATTATTCTAGATATCTAAATTGGTGTGTTCTTGCGCCTGATCGGAAGTTTCAGATAAGCCTAAGCGAACAGTGAGGCGAGTGAAACAATTTCTTGGATCAATGCCCAATGCAAGTAATTGCAATCATACAGTCCCTTTGCTATATTTTAAAGAACAAGATACTTTGGAGTGCCCGACAGTAGACATAAAACCAATGGTTGCTCATGAAAGTTACCTATTGTTGACTTGATCACAGTAATGTGATGAAATTAATCGTGTTACAGTCCGGAATCAGCTGTTGCTTGTATCGTTTCTTCTTTTACAGAAAATTTTTTGCTGTGCTATTTGGCCAAGATCCAACAAATATTCATGGACGCTACGGTTTTTCTAAACAATTTTTGAACCTACAAAAGATTTTCTCTGTTAGTTTTCTACCAAGCAATCGTTACATAAATGGAGCCAGCGCTTTTATCATTAAAATCCTAAAGTTGCCTTGAATATTTGCAAGCGTTTGCGCACCACATTGTCTCTACAACATTTTTTGTCTACGAATGTACAATGGCAGCTTTTCATGGCAATGTTTTTTTTGAAAGATCAAGTGTACCCCAGGTTGTAATACAAACCCTTCAACATTTTTACATTTCCACAATTCGTTTCTTTTTATTTAAAACAATTCATGGCACTCGATAAAATTCCTCCTTTGAAGATTTCTGCAGGAGCACAAGAGAACGCAAGCAAGTTGATAACAGGACAAGCAAATCGGTCAATTTTACACATGTCAAAAATATGATCTGTTTTGCGGGTTGTTTGCCGCAGCTCTGCTAGTGACAACGCTTTTCTGTGCCAATATTCTCAAAATCCATTTTTCTGTCCAAAATGCACTGACCAACGGGAATTGCCAACNATAAACAACATATGAAAACCTGCTGCACCCTCTTAGTCACCACAAGAATAGTNCTTGTGGGCTGTTACCAACTCTTGACTGATAGATCTGCACTTTATTGAGAGGCGTTTCACAGCCCAAAAGCTTTCAAACGTTTTATACATTGCGTTGTGCACTGTTTGTGGGAGTAAACAGTTTGTACTAGACTTCGACCCCTTGAATCCTTTAGAAATTTCCTTATCAATCTGTTTTGATGCTGCTTATCTTTGTCCTTTTTACTAAACACTTCCAACTGTTTGTAATGAGGAAAATGGTGCAAAATAACAGTTATGCTCTGAATTTCTCATACTCTTTGTTCACCAAGTGCCGCACATCGTCATGAAATGCTGTCTTACTACACTCGTGACGCAAATTGACAAAATATTTCGTCAAGAAAACTTTTAACCGGAATTGACGTAAATACTGTTCATATCTGACAAGATATATCTGTCTGTGACCGTCACGTTTTGGCTGCAATCGACGCGTATTTGCTTCAACCGATGCACGGTTGCAACAGGAAGGAAGCGCGCCTCAGTAACGTTTGTTCATGAAAGAGGATTCAGCAATGTTGGAAAGAAAGTTGGATCCATCAACTAATTTCCATCATCTACGGATACAAAACACCTTCAAAAATTTTGAGCACGCCTACAGGTATAAGCAGGGCCGGTTTTAAGCCGATTTGACAGATTTCGTCTAATCGGGCCCCGCGCCGAAGGGGGCCCCGCGCTACGCCTACCATCCAAGACAAATTCGCACTTTCTATCGAAGCTGCGTGTATATAGTGACAGCGCTGTGCCCAATGTTTAGGTGTTTTGAGAGGCCAAAGCGGTTCTCAATTTCTTTCCAACGGTCTCTCATAATACAGTATAAACTTGCTTTACTACCACCATCAAAGTATACCAAAAACTTGCTTAACAATCATCTTGGTATTCAGATAAAACATTTGCGGTCTCTCAAAATGTCTTTGCAGTCAGCAAGATCAAACTTCAAGAAAAACCCTGGTGGGACCCACAGTATTTTGCAAGCGCGGGGTCCGTTGCCAACGAAACTGCAAGTGAACTACGCGGTTTTTAACGCCGTTATCAAAATCTATAGTAAGATATGTGTAGCCAATTTTTTTTTACTAGCACCTCGTTGAGGCAGTGAGGGCCAAGTTTTGAAGCTGTTTCCTGCTTAATTTATAAAAGCGAATTTATGAAAGCGATATTTCAGTAGTTACTACTGCTTGTCTTCTGAAGGTAACTTTTAGTTCGTAATTCTAAAGATGTGCTGCTTAGTCATTTTAATAGCGTTATTCATTTTCCCTCTAGTAAATACTTGATGAGGCAACCTGAGTTTGGCGAAAACATTTGAAATAAACCTAGTTTTAATTATGAATGACTATTTAATGTGTGCAAAAAATAACGGTTCCATTAAAAAGTAAAAGAAAATACTAACAGCTAAGCCATTTGCAAAGTAACAGAAGTGACAATTTAGTTCAAGTGAAGTAAGCCTCATGATGTTCTTGTGGTGAAAATTTGATGTTCTTGTGACATCAGTCTCACAGATTGGCGTCGTAATTTCTGAGATCTCACCTAACAAATTAAAAGTTGCAAAAAGTCCGAAAAGATGGAAAGTGTAATAACTTTTGTGGAAGTTTGAGGTTTCTACAGTTCTTGCTTGTTTTGAAAAATTAAAAAGTAGGTTTAAAGTTATTGGGAGATCTGCAATCACTTCATACATTTCTTTACTGTTAATAGAGAAAATAATTTTGAACCTTCTCTGGGGTGTTCAAAACTTTCTCTAATAATGTTTGTTCTCCTTTAATCGGTGCTCTGTTAAGTGGTTTTCAGTTTCCACTATTGCCATTTTCCAGATGTAAAGTATATAGGTATAGGCAGGTGTTTTGTTTTTGGATTAAACAGTTGAATTTGGGCTATTTATTTCAGAATGGTTTGTCTGTAACTAAGCTAAATATTACGAATCAAAGACCAAGAGGCTTAGGCCGAAAATATTAAGTGGAAGCCAAAAGAGACCTAAAGCTAAGGCAAAAATAAACCGAAGCAGAAAAAATAAAGGTGCGTTCAACAAGTATTTTAACCATTGAGAGTATACCCCAAATGCCAAACCACAATGAAAATGGCGACAACGTGGGCAGCCAGTCTGGTCATGTTACGCCAGTTAAACAAAGTGGAAGTTTATGTACGGGAAGTGATATACGAGTCGTTTGGAAAGTGCTAATTCTGACAAAGAAGGAACCTCGTCGGATAATGCATCTGATGAGGCATGCGCGAAAGAAAATTCAAAATTTGGATGAAAAATGATCCTACTACTTAGCCAGGTGTCATGAGTCGGAATATTAGTGGCTAACCAGGACAATTTAGTCCAAATAGGACCACCTGCAATCATACTAGTTTTCGCCAGAAACGAGAGTGATGGGACACGGTTTTTGAAATTTCGCTGCAAAAGAATACCACCAAATGGTGAAGCAGTAGGTCATCCATGGCTAATATTCCTGGACTGGAAACATTGAATATTTTTCTACTGCTACTAACGTTTCATCTCTGGATATGCACTAGCACCAGGGGTGTAACAAGGGGGCGCGTTTCTCCGTGCGCCGAATCACTATGGGGACGCATAGTGCGCCGAATCACTATGGGGACGCATATATTAACATCACCGATTTTCATCATTGTGCCTTGATCTGGGCCCAGTTAACCACTGTGCAAACCGGACAAATTCCCGGGGCCTCACGCTGGAATATCGAAACGCTCCTTTAGTGGTTTTCATGTTTTTAAGCTGTTCACCACGCGTCAAAATTGTAGAGCATTTTGATTACTGCGTTTAGAATATACGTTAAGGAAACTGACAACTTTGGCATTTAACGTTTGTGATTGACTCAAAAAGAATTGAACCAAACAGCACCACGTTTCATGATCTAAGAATCAAAATCAGTGCATCGAAGGGCGTCCAGAGAAATTTTTCCAGGAGGGGCAACATCGAAAATTTGCTTATTCTTTTCAGATTGCTGACGATGCAATGCAAATAGACGTTCACAAAACGCTTTGTCCTTTCTACCCAATTAGTCTGTGCTGGTTGAACCTCAATTCTCAATCTTTTGTTTGAANTGTTTTCTGCACTTCGGTTATCGGAAATATTTTTTCTTTTCATAAACTCCCATTANACATTAAATAAGTCATAGGCTACTTTAAGAATAATCAAGGCCAGACCAACATGAGCGGTGAAAANATAAGAAAGTTAGNCACTCTCACAAAACTGTTTCAAGCAAGAAGTAGNNCTATATGTTAACAAGACTATCGGACAACTTACTAAAGTTAGAACACCACGCAAGCTTTAAAAAAGCTGAGCAGATGACTTACGACAACTCGTCACAGCAAATATAGCTTTGAACTTAGTGCTCACTAAGAAGTCAGAACGAAACCTTAGCGATGAAGACGTATTCCACAAGTCTGCATAGACGTATTCTAACAAGCCACGTATTTTTATACTGTGCGAAAAGAAGCCTGCATAAGCGTCGTTTGATTAAGCTATTCACTCGGCAACGTTGATCACAGTCTCACACTAACAATGGATTTTTGCAAACTTGTGGAAGCACTGCTACAGATTTACTCAAGATTCTCTTCACACAGTATAAATCTATACGTCGCTTACCGCTATCAGCAGTGTCACTGTCTCGCTGCATTACCTGCCACATGTCTGTATTCATCAGTCACATGCAGGGCTCCCATTCAGTGATTTCAAACAAACCCAGATTGCACATAAAAAAAACATATTCGAACAACAAAAACCCAGAAAGCTTGTGTCACGAACAAAAACATATGAGTGCACTTATTCGAATTGAAAGGATAACTAATCGAATACTGAGTTAATTATAGTTCTTCTGCCAAATTTTTTTCTGCAACGCAAATACATTTGGACGACCTTTTTGTTGCTCAAGTGGTTTTTCAAAACGCTGATAACATACTCCGTTGATGATATCTCTCACTAATTGCAGGAGTGCATTTGTTATTAAACCAAGAAATTATATGCAATCTTGAACTGCAGGGGTATCTAAAATCCCACAAAAAATATAATCCTAGTGCCCTCTTCCTCTAATTGAAATTTGTTTTTTTAATTTGTATGCATATAAGGAAACATCG
>JGI24021J15306_10009114_pt1 | contig 12257 bp, 6 predicted proteins | sample Ectturendosymbi1_FD_15306 | JGI IMG/M metagenome (IMG submission 15306)
CATTATTTTAAGTGTTGGCCAACTAAATAATAGATATTAGACTGTGACACCTACAAAAGGTCTCCCTTCGCCTTTACACATCCGAAAAACCGTCGCTGGGTTTTATAACTCACGATTGCAAAGGCTGCAATAGCTGTAAAATCCAGAGAGTAAAATTGAATCGTAGCAGAAAATAAAGTGTCCGCTTATTTTTCGCGAACCATAATCGAACCATTTTTTGCTTTTCGGAATTACCACCACCAGAGCAGAAACGCCTGTAAATATATTTTACCATTTATTTTATTAAACTGGACGGTCACCAAATTTTCGTCACCCAATAGGATGAATTTAATTGATGTGAAATAAAAGAAGTACTAAACATGAATTTGTAGGCTTATATTAGATGAGCTTAAACGTGTTCTGGCACAATGTAGGCCTAATGTAGCAAAAGGTATTTATCAGAGGTTTATTTTCGATGAAAAAGCCTGAGTTTCAATCAATATATTCTAAGTTTTAATCATTGGTTTTCGGTTTTTGGTGCAACTTTGCGGATTGTAAGTTTTCAAATTGGATAACGAAATCGTTGTTTGTGCGAAACGCGCAAGCGCCCTGGCACTGACTTAGCCATGCTGTGTGGGTATATCAGAAATCAGAATCTGTATATTATATTGATAGAGAGACTCTGGGTAGGTGGTCTTATCAGCAATAAACTTGCGCTATGATATGACGTAACACAGTTTTAAGACAATGATTCAAGAAATGACAAGTTTTTGGGGAGTGCAGAATTGCGTTATAATCGTCCTCATGCTGCACCCTTTCAGAGGCATGGCGCATCGCCAAAAATAATGCCTCAACGGCTCAAAGTGATATTTCGTTCCACAATACTGCGAGTTGTGAATCCATTGATTTACTGATGTGGTTTGTAGTAATCACTGGTCTAACTCAGGGCTTAGGAGTCGGCAGAAAAATTTGACGATCCTGATTCCGACTCCGGAGTCGGCAAATTTCAGCTTACTGACATTGACCCCTTTGCCGACTCCACCTTCTGTATCAGGGCTGACAAACGTGTTTGCGTTGTGCCAAATAATCAAGCATGAAAAAATCCAGGTTGTTTATCCAAAAGAGAATGATAAACTGCGACTTACTGATTTTGATGACACCACTGACGAATTCGCANCCAGGAAATCTNGAAGGAAGATGCTTTGACAATAAATTACCTACCTACAGTAACTACACACTCGCTTACCATAAATNTGTAAAAATCCTTAACAGGTTAACATGAAAGCATGACAATTTGATAATCTGNTTGTTTTGCGTGAAAAATAAGCTTGTTGATCAATGATCTGTAAGCTATGATTTAAAANTTTTTTCAACAAATGTTAAGATTAAACATTGTGGCAATTGTCAAACATTAAAATGCCACGTAATGTTGAAGTTAGATTGCTAGATTCAGTGACGTGGTGTTGATTATACCTCACTTTTAATAGGTCTTGCCTGTTCTTTCATCATGTGATCAGCGTAAGACACTGTCAGGCGAGTTTGCGGTGTGTCTTGTGTACGCCCTAAAAGCTTTCACGTTTATCGTAATGTCATGTCGTACTTAGATTCCAAGATTTGAATTTAGCCAAAAAGCTTCGTAGGGCGAGCGCTGACAGTTGTGTATAGATCAGAGGTGTACAAATTTTGCTATTGCCAGCCGCATTACTTTTATTTGTATATGAAGTACGGCCGCCAATGAGTTCGAGTTCTATTTATGAGATAGGTAACGGTCAGCGAGCACAGTATTGTTGATTGAAGTGCATGTTATAAACATTTCTTAACTGGAAATAGAATGACGCCAGGAAAGAAAAATTTATGAAGAAAACCTGGATACAGAAGACAGTGAATTCGATAACATGAAGACTAGTGATCACAGCTGCTACGACATGATGCAGTCTCCTCCCCAGTCAATCATAATTAAGTCTTTTCCGGGAAGTTATGCAGAAACCAAAAAATAATTCAATTTCCGAAAAATCAGAACAAATCAATACTTGCCAATTTTTGGCACTCAATCGGATACAGAGCCTTCTACTGTGCATCCTGCATGCTTCAGCAGGGGTGGTAGTTGTTGTTGATGTGCCCCTGCTTATGGGTTAGACACCCAATACACTGAATTTTTTAGCTCTGGTTAGGACATAAGTTGATGACCAGTAAAACGACTGATGGCGAAATCCATATTGTTTTGACGAGATGTTTGAAAATTTACAATGGGAAATGTTTTCCAGGGGAAGTTCAGGGCAATGCCAAGATTATTTTGAGGTGAGCACTGAGTAGAGTATAGCCTGGTCTTGAAGTTGATGTCGCACAAGCCAGGAGAGAGTTTTGTAACCATTGCAGCACATTTTACGGGAGGCAATCTAATGGTTAAAAAAGGTTGTAACACCTGCAAGCTCCAACCAGTAAGTGTGTAAACACAATTACGAAATCTTCACAGGCGTTTTGCAACAAAAAATGCAATATTTCCTTTTTATGGACAGTACTTCAAATTGTGGTGACGCCAATTAGCAGCAGGCCGAAGCCTGAGATTTGCTTCATGCCGGGGCGTTTGAGGTAAACGCTCCAGCCCAAGGACCGCTACGGCGATTCACTCAGGGGCGTGGGCCGAGCATTTTCTTGATTGGGAAGCATGACTCGCAGAGTTCACATGGAAGCATTTTTCAAACTTCAAACTCATTTGTGTCATAAGATTGAAATCAAACTTGAATACATAGGTTTCAAAACTATTTCGATATACATTTTATTGTCGTTTTTATTACTGAAGGTTATGAAAATATATTCCACAACAGCAAATACCCGTATATGTCTTCTTCCCCCGTAAAAAAAGGAAGAACATTATTCCGACACCTTACATGTTAGCGCGGTTGGTTATAATCCTGTTGCATAATCCACTTCTTCTGGTATCCTTTTAGCACAAAAAAGTCAATTGCCACAGTAAATTATTTACAATCTTCATTTTTCTGAATATTAGAAGATATTTCCAAACTTTTGCAATAAATGCAAGAATTTTTTCGAAGCATTGGACCATTCCGTGTTCTATAGTTAACACTCTTTGAGGAGAATGAAAAATTACGTAAAACTCAATGGTAAACATTACTTTTTTTTTTAAACCTACGTTTTGCAGCTGCTTTACGGACACCTTGTCATTTGTTTTTATGCCAACCATGCGGCAAATCTTCTCACAACCTTTTTTCGTTTCTACTTTCAGAATTGGAGAGCCGTTGGCACTGTACGTATTTTTGAAGCATGTACTCAAATGGTCTCCAAAACAATGATGACTGTCCTACTCGGAATCAATCCAAACGACCCCGACATACAAAAATACATTCAAGCAGCTGATGATATTGTCAACAGCATTTTAAGTTTACCCGTTAACATGCCTGGATTCAAATTTCGCAAGGTAATACATCAACAAAGGCAGCAATCTGTAAAGTACGTGCGTTTTCACAAATCGCGTCGTGTTGCAAAAATGCAAAGTATAATTTCTAAAAGAGTCTATTTTAAGGTTTAGTAGAATGAATATCTTATATTTTAATGTAATTATTAATCCAAAGGTAGGCAAGATTTTTGACCCGCAGGCCGCATTGGATTCTAAAATCTGACAGCAGGTCGGATTAAGAGCAGATGCAGGAATTGTTAGTGTATTCTAATGTAAACGAGATTTCAAAAAAATAAATTGGGCACTTAATTTGAACAATTTCGGCGCAGTGTGTTAAGAAGCTTAACAGCCATATGTGGCTTGCGGAACATTGTTTACCCACATACCTGTATCAAACAGTTCATAGAAAAAGACAAAAAGACACTGTTTTGTGATGGTCGAGCCATTTCTTCATGTACATGAACGCTTGCGAATTTTTTAATCAGGAAAAGATAAAATTTCCCAGTTTAATGACTTGGAAAATGCGCACTAGGAGCTGAAGACAAAGCGGCCAAAGAAAACTAATCATAGTCAGTATTTCATTCTCATCAAAAGCTCTTACTTTTAACTCAACCAAAATTTTAAAACTGCTTGTTTTAGGGATTGCAAGCTCAGAAGTTTATATTTGAGAAAGTAGCAAGCGATTTCCGATCACTTCTCGATGCCACTCCTGAAGAAATGCGTCAGAAAGAAAAGAAATGCGCTTATACCAGCGTTTTGCTCAGCATCTTGAACCTTGCCAAGTCAGATGAAGATAGCAACATAACTCTGGAAAATCTTCAAAATCTTGTTCTAGAGTTCATTTTTGCTGGATCTCAGAGTTTAAGATGTGCATGCTCCTCTATGATTTTGCATCTAAGCCAGCACCCTGAGGTAAAATGTGAGGTGAATTTGTAGTTTAGCCCAAAAAATTGTATGTTATGTTTTTGCACTAAAGCTTTCAAATTTGTGTGATCTAAAAACAATCACAGCATTTCTGTATTGCAACCAGGCCCGTAACCAGCTTGGGACACCAGGTGGGGCGAAGAGCTTTCTGAGAGGGGCCCAAATTTTTTAAATTATGTCCAACACATTTTTCTAGGGAGGGCGAGAACAATTTTAGAGGGGGCTTCGCCCCCAATGCGCCCCCTCTGGTTACGGGCCTGATTGCAACTACAGGAACACGAAGACATGACAAATATTTAAAGCATTTCGTTAATAAGTTCTTCAGTTTCTTTCCACGTTCCTTTTCCTTCCTTTGGTAATATTAACCTCACTTTATTCGTTGTTTTTTTCATATTGTAGTAATCGCAATCTCGTTTAATTTAAGTTTGCTCATGTTCGCAGAAAACAAGCCGAACTAGGGCGACTTTAAGAAAGTACACAGTAAAATCAAACCTAAAATCCTGTAGCTTCAAATAGTCGGTCCAATTTTCTGAAATAGTGAAGTCATACGCTTGTGGGCCTTTTGGGAGAAGCATAATGAAGATAAATATATGCAGGTAGTCGAATGTCTGAGAAGTGAAATCCACCAACGTGGCTTATGGAAGAAAGATTTGGCTCTGGTCGATCTGGATGAAATTGAATCTGTACAATCCTTGGACAAGGTAGTCGAAGAAACACTTCGTGTAACTCCAACGATTCCTGGTGCAATTCGAGTGGCTATTAAAACTTTTGAGCTCGGGGTGAGTAATTACCAGTGACAGCGTGACTCGAGTCAATGACTCGACTCAAGTCACGTTTTTTACAGAATAACTCGATTCGAGTCACAATGAATCGAGTCACAATCAGTGACTCGTGACTAGAGTCGGAGTCATTTTTGCAAAATCTCTGAGCCTGTGATGGACAAACCCAGTTTGCTTGCACACAAAGAATTTCGCTTTTTTGCTTCAGTGATGATCAGGATATCAAGATTGGTGCAAATTTTCTGTTTTGACTGTCTAGTCGTGTTATGCTACATTTCAAAGTATCAAGTGTTCCCAATTAACATAAAGGTATACCTGATAATTTACATTTCATTGAGGGGCCAGTACGGCACAACATATTAACACATTATCGTGGTTGAATATTGGCATATCCTAATCATGGCAGTCGGCCTCATACTGTTACTTTGAGTCTTTTCCAGATAAAGTGATTTAAGTTTTTTAAATCCAATCCAAAAATTATATTGCAAAATATCATGCAAATTGGAAAATCAAATATATGTTTAAATCCAAATTTGTATCACTGTTATTAGCCTAAGCCCATGTGGCGACGTGATTACGCCACATATAACGTGCAATTTTTAGCATCAGCATGAGTGTAATGGGGTGGGAACGGCGTTCCCACACCTTTTTCAACGTTTTGATTTAAAATGAGTTTAAAGCTGTTTTAAAACGGCTATATTTTGGTGCGTTACATCCCTGCTCAGCAGCAATAGAAGAGTAAACTTAGTCGAATTGGGAATCTCAATTGCTATTATGCTGAGGATCGTCGGTTCGGCTCTCTCTGGTTAGCTCAGGACGACGCAGTATTGTGGCTGCAACAAATGGCTCCGAACGTGTCAGTGGCTGGAATCCACCGTTTGAGGTCGTTTTGAGCTTGTGAAATGGAGAAGTAATGTGGCGACGTGATTACACCACATATAACGTTGAATTCGCAGCGGCAATAGAAGAGTGAATCTAGTCGAATGGGGAATCTCTATTGATGTTATGCCAAGGGTCGTCAGTTCGACTCTTTCTTTGGTTGGCTCAGGGCGACGCATAAATGTGGCTGCAGCACCCATATGTGATACAACTCACAGATTCAAAGACAAATAGTTTGGAAAGTAAATCAAAATAAATTATGCTGTACCATTGGCTCACGACATCATAAAAATTGAGACTGCAGAGACTTCAAAATATCCACTGTTAGCAACAATGCAATAAGAAGCTCTGTAGAGCTCAGCAATAGCGCGTAAGATGTCAGACCAGAAGACTAACAAGTATACAGCATAAACGTTATTAAGTAGGCTATACGTAAGGCAGTGGTTTTCAACCTGGGGTCGTGAACCATGTTTGGAGGGGTGGCAAGTAAATATTTTATGTGCACAGCTGTATTACATTCGCTTTATTCGAGGTTTAGATGGGGATCGTTGGGTTATACGAGGGTTGCTATAATGGGTCGCGGTGCAAAAAAGGTTAAGAACCACTGACGTAGGATATAACAATGCTGAGTCAAGAAAAGAGATTGCATCAATCAGTGGAGTAGCCAGCCCAAAATTTGGGGGACCAAAATGTTTGACTTTAGGCGAGCAACATTTTTTTGTTTGGGGCGCTGCTTCTCAAAGCATAAAATGACTAGACATGATAAAAAGTTTGTGGACCATAGACCCTTAGCCCCCTGGCTACGCCAATGACATCAGTGAATGTCAAACAATTCTGTAACTTTGTTGACATGGTGCACAATAGAACATACTTGTTGCACTGGTCGTAGACAAGGCTCAATATTAAACAAACACAATAAACATAAACAATCTCAACAGATCACAATAAACAATCTCAACAGATCTTATCGATACAGCAACCTGCAGTCCAAAAACTGAACTGAAAGTTGCGAAGAAGTTCAAATGAGTGTTATCAATTTCAATCCAAATCGTGTTAAGCAAAGTGACAAAATCCAAATCCATCAAAATATTAGAATGGCACAAGATGTAAATCCAAGTTCATGTTCATCTCTGGTCACTTTCATTTATTGGGCATGCGCAAGACAAGAAGTATATTTGTTGCAGCAAGGTTGGACTAGACTTGTGGAAATGACTGAGAGCGAAAGAGACAATTAAAATGAAAACTGCTTTCACAAAAAACTTACTGGAATCAAACTTAGTAAAACAACATTGGGCACCATTTTTTCGGGCGCCTTTTTTGAAGAAAAAAGGACACGGAAACATGGTAAATTTCAATTGACTCGAGCTTGCAAACCAATGACTCAAAGTGACTCGACAGTTCTTGTGACTCGACTCTGACTCGTCCTGACCAAGTCATGACTCGACTCGAAAAAAGTTTTGATGCCTCTGACTCGTCTCTGACTCGAATGGTTTGTGACTCTAACTCGACAAAAATGACTCGGACACATCACTGGTAACTACTGTGTCGTTAATGATTCAATAGTGTAGTGTTTGTTGAAAAACAACGATCGTCCCGCGCAGTGCATTGTCACTGGATACATCCAATACTGTATTTTAAAAAGGTGGCCCCCCTTCTGGTTTTGGACCCTCCTTCTGGTTTTTGGCCCCTTCTGCTGCTACGTCATGGCGACGGTCCTGATTGGGGGTGGTTTTCAGCTTTTTCGGGAGCTTCGTAATAGCATACAATGAATTGACATAAAAAATGACTTCATGGGGAGTCTTGAGCTTGACTTTGGTGGTACTGATTGTGAATTTGGGGTGCTCAGCTCGCTTGCTTCCACTTCTGTTGAACGGTGTCACAACTTTTTTTAATAACCTGGTCTAGTGGAACTGATGTTTTTTTCTTCATGTTAGCAATCCAGTGTCGAAAAATGTGAAACGGCATTAAAGACTTGATTGAAAATCTACCTTTATAAGTGGCGTTAAATATATTTTAGGGCAATATGCTTAAGGCCCAGTGTGCGATTTGCGATTATGAGATTGTTTTTCAAGATAGCCAGCAAAGCTACCTAAAATGGGATTAGTGTCCTGGAAAATACCTTTTATTCAGGTGTTGTTTTTGAATTGTCGCTTCAGCAGTGAATAAGTCTTTCATGTACATGTAAATGCACAAGCTTCGCTTGGATACGTGATCGTCATTAAACTTTTCATTTGAGTCCTACCGTGGGACATGAGTTGTCACTTCCAAGTCTAAGAAGAACCGCGTTCTACTTCTAACCAGGTCGAGAATGCGTTTCAGACACTATTCTTCGCTGATTTCGCTACGCATAGCCAAAACACTGGCAAACACTTGCGTGCAGCATGCTTTTAAACCTTTTAAATACATTTTGTAGATATACGAGATCTATGTAGCTTGTGAAAAACGAGGCCCACTGTTTGGGACCCGTTTCAAACGTTTTCTGAATTAATAATATAAAACCCTTTCAAACTGTGGTTTTTCTCTGAAAAATCGCATAGTAAGACCAACAAAAATAGCCACTTTTTGGCGTCCAAAGTTAACCACTTTTGTGTGACACTCAACGATTGTCGCAGACCCACTTTGGTATTTAGACCTGCTTGGCGCCCCCCAATTTGACTGCCCCCTCCAAACGCCTGGTCTGGATCCGCCACTGCCTGGCAGTGCGACGTAACTAAGCTGTACGTGATTGTGACGCATGGAAGATTTTTAAGCGCCAAATTACCTATTTGGTTTATCATTTCAAAATAAACCTTGACGGTCGTACGAAAGTAGCTAGCAATGTTCAAACCCCATTACCACAAATATTTCAAATGAAACTGTCAGGGTTGTCCATGGGACATATTTATCTGTCCCATCCCACAGCAATTTATGCCTGTCCCATTCCATGGGATTCCCATTACATTATAATATTAATATGGAATACAATTCAATTAAAATTATTAAATTTATGAACGTTAAGGTTTAGTATCTACTAAGTAGGACTACATGTACAAAGAGACTGCAAAACGACAAAATTTATTGACTTTAAAATTCAGAAGTATACTCTAAGTATGACAATTCAGTAACATTCTGACACTCATTATATTTCTGAGTCTCATGGGAAATACAAATGTGTGCTGTCCCATCCCATCCCATGGGACGTTTCCCGTGGGACGTTTATCATGGGATTTCCATAGGAATGACATCCCATGGACAAGCCTGGAAACTGCGATACGGTACTACATAAATGGTTAATTACCCAATCGTCAAGTTTTATGCCTTAAAAATAGAAAGTTGAAAAGATTAATGCTCAAGTTAAAAATGCTAGGTTAGTGTTTGTTGTCTTTGTTTTATGCTTTGCAAACATAAAACACGTGACCTTTGTCTTTGTATGAGACCACAAGTTTTAACTTTTAACCATGAGACCATTATTTTCAGCTATGAGATCGTTAGTTTCAACTGATGTTTGTGGACTAGGCCACAAATATCAAACAAGGCTTGCTTCTTTGCAAAAATATCATTTACATCTGGGTCAGCTTTCTTTAAAGTATAATGTTCCCAAAACTTGGTTCGTTATTCTGAAAATTTATTCCTGAAAACTTGATATCTCTCTTGCTATATTTATTTGGCAATTGGTCTAATTGACAAGTGTTTTGGGATGGTGTTTGCTTTCCTTTTTCAGATGAAAAAAATACATTTCGAACGGTCATTGTGCCCTCTAGCCAGACAGTTACCCATCACAACCGTGCAGTAAATGCTGACTAATGTAACAAAAATAAACGGAAAGGGAACTGTCAATAATCAGTAACTTTTCGATACACGCGAATTTGGGTAAATAACTAGTGTCATCTGACTTCATCTCTAGACCACAAGTATGTAGTTGTTTCATCACATTATGTTTTGGATTACGTTCTTCAATATTTTCACCACATATTTGAATCCAGGGTTTCCAAATACCAAAAGGATGGCAAATCAACTACAGTATTCGATACACGCATGAAAGAGCCGCCGGCAAAGTCTTGCAGGACAACGGAAAATGTGCTTTTGAACCGAAGATCAATCGCAAATCGCAAAACAATAAATCAAAGCAAGTTGAAACTTTGTCTCACGGTGATGGAGTTCAGCAATCATCCATGGAAGTCGAAAGAACTGGAAAATTCAGTTTTATACCTTTCGGAAAAGGGGCCAGAATGTGTGCTGGAAAAAACTACGGCCTGATTATGCTTCGCATTCTTCTGTTTGAGCTTGTTCGTACAGTTGATATGCAGCTCTGCGGAGAGAGTAAGCTTGTAGAAATACCTATGACTCGGCCGCATGATTCAGTGCGAATACAATTCTCTTCCCTAAGTATATGATTTTCCAAATTTGCGTTTTTATTTTGCGCTTCATAAAACTTAAAGTATCTATAGCATGCAAGTTTGTTTCTAGCAGTTTGTGTTTTCGTTACAGTTCGGCGCTACTAACATAATGCTTGCAGTTGATCATGTTTGTACCAATCATCGCAAGCATGAAATCTGGTAAACTTTTTAAAACCTTTGTACAAATTGAAGAAGACTATTAACTCCGTACTGTTATGGTTTTCGCATAGCTTGGCATGCTTCATCCACTAAATTCATCTAGATCCTTTTCAAGTTATCCATTTTTTGAACACAACTTCATTTGAAGCATTTTTCCTCGTACTGTTCATGTTAAATAAAATCGACCATAAAAAGATTCAAGAAATATTTTCGACTGCACCATTCTTGTGGCAGTCGGGCAGCTCGTGACATCTACGCAGTAAGTGATCATTTCTCTTCCCTTCGCTTTGCTTCATTTGAAAAGTGAGCAAAATATTTAACAAAGTCCTACACTTTACCTACTTGTAGTAATCAGTGGTGTAACTGACGGGGGGCAGGGGTGCGCGCCGCTCCCCTTGGCAGACTAAATGTAAAAAATGGGCCCCCTGCTAGCTTGTATTTCACTATTTGGTAGTCTTTTGATTTTTACTAGGTTTTTGTTTTTAGCGTTTTTCAAAAAAATCTTGGAGAATTTTCCGTTGATTTCGGGTGTTAGTACAAACGAATCCAGTTCATCNCATAACCAATTTGCCAAGATTTTTGTTTGTGTTTGTCCGGAATATACAATTATCCGTATCAGAAAAATATCCGCAAGTTCACCGCCTAGCGACACAGGCGGCCCGAAATTCAGTCCCGTCGCCACGGGGGTTTTTGTGGGTTTAGCCCCCCAAACAAAGTTTTAACACCAAATTGAAATGTGAAACACTAGAAATCAGTGAAGTTTCTATCAATCCTCAATCTGTCTTGTCCTGCAATTTATAGTCAGAGCAGTACCTGCCGCTGTTACCAAGAATAACTACGCCTGGATATTTTTGGTACGTTTGTCAGGTAATAAACGTATTTCAGGCTTGAGCGTAAAGCAGTGTTTCCCAACCATTTTAGGTTTGCAGTACCCAGTGGCGAACACATAGTAATTTGATTTAAGATTTAATGACGTTTTGAATATGGATTTATAATGATTTAATGAAATGTATTTTCTCGCGGCACCCCTTAGTATTGTAAATGGTATCCTAGGCTGCCGCAACACCACGGTTGGAAACCATTGGCGTAAAGCGTCACCATTCATTGTTTGAAGTCTTGAACGTGAATAGCCTATATGCCTAGTTGTATACCTCCGGAAGTCCACATTGTTGTGAAGAAATGTATTAAGACGAGCTCAGGAAGTCGTTTTTTGCATTGCATAGAAGCAAGATACCTTTGGTGCTTACGACCAAAGTTACACATTTGCCCAGCCTCTGTTCAGACAGCAAGATGGAGTTAATAATGTAGTTAGAAGAGTTTATTCAGCAATCACTGCTAAGCTTGTCCCAACCGAGTAGTGCAGTTAGTAGATTATGGATGTTTACCATGTTGCGTCCACGTAGGCCCCTTGGTCTATATTTGTCAACATTTATAGCCTATGTGAGACACAAAATGGTATTAATCTAAACATGTGCCATGCACCAGGAGTTTTACAGTCTAGCTATCAGAAGGTTTATGCGTGCGTATTTCGGCCAGTTAAAAGCACGATGCGCATGCTTTTCACGCAGAATTCACTGGCGCTAGGGGGGTGCCAGGGGGGCCACTGCCCCCCAAAAATTTTGCCTGGCCCCCGGAAATTTTCCGCGTGGCGTCATGCCACTGCATTGGAATTATTTAAAGCTATAAGATTGCAAAATTTATGAAAAAACACTTTTTTGATAAAGGTGATTTTTTGTAATATTGTTT
>JGI24021J15306_10009115_pt1 | contig 12257 bp, 9 predicted proteins | sample Ectturendosymbi1_FD_15306 | JGI IMG/M metagenome (IMG submission 15306)
AGTCCGGATATAGTCCGGATACCCAGGCGGCTGTAGTCCGGATACCTTTTCAAGCATCATGCTTATCATATAGCATGTAAGGATAATTCTTTAGGTAGGTTTATACCAGGGGCGGTCCCAAGTCGACAGCGTCTTTCGGGCTCATAACATATTTCGTACGCAGTCCAACCATGCAATAAAAAGCTTGGCAAAGCAAACTGACACGAAATCGCGATTACACTGGCCGAATGCAACCATTCGATGCTTGCGTAACTGAAATTTATATTTATTCGCTTGTCTTTTTAATAAAAATCTGTTAACCCGACTACACCACTGGGCACTCTTATACTTGAGTCATAAGGCTTGTTGAATTTTTGAAAATTTGGAGACAACACGACTCAACGTTTGCTATGGTGTTGAAATACCTTGGATTTTTTAAGTTCTTTGTGCTGGGTGTGTGGTTGAATGCACAAACATGTATTTCTGAGCCCCCGCATAACGAAGGCATGTAAGGTACTGTAAGTCACATCAAGTATGCTTGTGTCAAACACTAAACATACTCAGACATAGGTGTGGGAGCAGGCATATTTTTGGGGGTGCGAAGGATTTTCGCCTAAATTTCCCCAAAAACTCAAAAAAATGACCTCAAAAAAATACGACTGCATTTCATTTCACGTCGGGCGCATTTTTTCAAATCAAGGCACTTCAACCACCATTTTTGCCCAAATTTCACCCAACCTTGCCCAAACTTCCCCTAACTTGCCCATGAAACATGACCTCCAAAAAAAATAATGAATAAATAAAAAACGTCTGCACTTTGATTTTGGGTGCCATTGTTGTAAATTCAAACCACATACAACAATGTTGCAAAGGTTTTCACACATTTTTTCCCAAATTTCCACAGATTTGCCCGGATTTTAAAGGATTTTGCCCGGATTTTTACCAAATCAAAACTTGTTGGGGGTGCGGTTGCTCCCCCGCCTCCTACGCCAGTGTCCTCAGAAGTAAGCACATTTCCAAGCATTGTCATTTAGTCGAACTTTTGTGTAAAGAAAAAGCTGAATAACGCTTAATCAAGTTCCTCACATCCCAAATGCAATGAAACATGCATAAATGAAATATACAGTTATCAGCCGGTGCAGTAAAGTTCGGTAATCTTTACAAACAAAACGCATAATGACAACCAGACACGTACAACAATGATAACTTTTTCTAACACGGCCTCAATAGCGTTTCGAATAGTTCAAATTACCATTGTTTGAGCTTTCGTTAATCGGAAATAAGCATGAAAACTTGCAGTACAATCTTGCTTTGCTGCACTTATCAGAATATATCAAACGTTGAGGCTAACACCAAATTCTTGAATTTGTGAAATTTGTAGGCCTAGCACCTAGTTAACATTTGTCACGAACCTAGTATATGGATTTTGCAATTTGCAATAGAGAAGGAAGTTAAACTAAAATGTCATCCTGTGCCTAATCACTCATGTTATGCTTGCTGCTTCCGGAGTTATCGCCAGTAACGAGATGCTGGTCGGTCGGCACATCGATCAAATATTCTTTGAAATGGTAACCACAGGGTTTGTCATACTTGACACCTGCGTTCACTCATAAATTCTCAAATACTGTAAAGGTTTTGTTTAGAAAATAACTAAACAATCCTGTTTCCTAAGCTGTTGAACTCGTCAAAATGTTTGGATACACTTATAACTAAGATAACAAAGCAACTGTCAGTTTTTGCTGCATACTGCATGATCAAGCGAGTCAAAGAGAGTGAATGATGTTCGTAGGCAGGTCCGTAGTCAGGTCGTAAGGTTTGGGGTGTCAACATAATGTTTTTAGGCGGACAAGATTTTTGTTTTTATTATATGCTTTAACAAAAAATTTTCTGGACAAAACAAAATTTGGGTGTACAAAAATCTTGGGCATTACCCAGGATGCACCCGTGGCTACGGGCCTGTACGTAGGTGTATAAGCTCGTTGGTGTAGAATTCAGGGGCCACTATCAAAATATCTACAACAGGGAGCTACATATTGGGTAGCGATTAATGCGAAGGGCTACCAGTTTGATACACACTCTTGAAATGCAAAAATGCTCAGTTTATCTGTAATTATGGTATCATTAACAAAATTAATGATATGCATCAACGTGATGACCCTGATCATGTTAATGCTACTTTTGGAACAGACCCGCAGGCGACCCACATGGTCCGTGCGAGCGACCTGATGCTCCCAGGCACCATGTTGGTGACACCTGGTAGATGGTTCATGGTTGCAAAAGTAAATGCATTATCAGAAATGAGTTACAAAACACTTGGTTCGCAATCAGCAGCTAGGCGAGCGCTGGCATCGTCCTTGGACCTTTCCGTTTCTGGCTTCTCTTTGATCTTGTTGTTAAAGCTGCAACGTAAACAAAAGTCCATGTTTCTTCAAGTATATTTTTTCTTGATTACTCACTTCAACCTCTAAAGTCTAAACAGTGGTATAGCTAAGGGGGAAAGGAGAAGCATCTGACCCGGCGAATATCCTGAGGACGTCACGTCAAATTGACGTCGTAATATTACGTAATGATAACAAAATGTTAAATGTCACCGGATCCTAATAATTACTATTTACGAAATAGGAAATACCAGAGGCTGGAAACCAATCACTAAATCTCGTCAAGATGACCAAGGTTCGCAAACCAAGCACTATGAACCTTGCTGGCGTTTCAAAGGCTGACCTTCTGTTTCCAGAAATCAGCGCCTGAGTGTAGCGTGACTGGCGGCCGCGTCACAATGCTTTGAGAAGCCAGGGTCAAGCTTGCCAGGTTGTCACGAGTAAAAAAGGAATTATCAACCGTGAAAACGCCAGAAAACACCAATAAAGCCAAACGCAAGATAAACAGACAACAACACTTTTAAACAGCCATTACGGATTGCACAGCACTTTGAAAACACAACATGTACTTTTACAGAATAAAGCTCACTCAATTGGTAAACGTCTCAAAGTTTATGGTCTAGCTAAGGAATAACCTGAATCAGCAAAACTTAAAGTATAAAAGACCAAAATTAAAATTATACAATTTTAGAGCAGAGTTTGCAACAAAAATTTATCAGTCGGTGTTCAAAAGCAGTGTCCAGATATCTGTCAAAATTATCTGTAAATTCGCGAAAACGACATAAAAATTAAATTGGTCAAAAAAGGCCAAAAAATACAAAATTCATTTTGCCATTTTTCAAAAAATGAAAAAAAACAATAGAGTTGAAAAAAGGCCAAGAATCAAAAAATTTGGTCTGAAAAAAGCTGAACTGGAAACACTGGCTAGGGTTGCAAGCTTATCTGACCAGAACCGTCGCCAGAAAGTCTTCAACAGGAAGGCTTTACGCTTGTGCAAGGGGCTTGACGTTCTTAAATTTGACTAAAACTNCACTGATTTATAGTGNTTCATATTTCAATTTGGGGGCTTTGAACTTTGTTTGGGGGATAAGCCCATCAAACCACCCTGTGGCGACGGGGCTGTATCTTTNGTCGGTTTCAATCTATAGTTACATCACAATGGGACGGGATTCCAGCGTTCACTGTGGATGCAACTGTCTTTTGCGTCCTATTTTTTCTCGGGTGTTATCATTGACACTGCTGGGTTACCTATGTCACATGGCGTGGACATAAAAATTGACGACACCGCAGGCCTGTTTGTAACTCGATGATCGTAATTTTTCACGATTTTTGCAATCTTTTTGGGTTCAATGGATTCATCGTGTTATATCTGAATAAGTGTATCCCGGCGCGTCACTACGAAGTTTTACTGTAATTAAATTTGTGAGTACTTTCCTATATTACAACTAAGAAACTTACTGGAAGCCGGGAAATTGCACCTGTTACTGCAAACTTTATCGCTTCACTCTTTGTAAAAAACAGAGCTCACAAGACGAAAGACCGCGAGTCTGCTTGGATCCTGATCAACTAATTGTATTAAGGATTTAAAATTCCAACTCTTGATTGGGAGAAAATTTCTGGAAACTTCCCTCCGGAGGGGAAGCCCAAGGAATCCCTTAATTTTGCCCTCAATCACCTACAGCCAGGCAAAATCAGGGAGTGATACTATAGTATCTGCTCGGATTGTGTTCTCCAATATCGCCACAGAAACATCGCCAGAAAGTCTTCAATAAGGTGGCTTTACGTTTGTGCAGGGGGTTTGACATTCTTAAAGTTTAATAAAACTCCACTAATTTATAGTGTGTCATATTCCCATTTGGGGGGATGTAGAGCTTTGTTTAGAGGGACTAAGCCTACAGTGTTGACGGGACTATGCGGCCATGCTCTTAAAACCCAGGTTATGCGATTTCTTTTCTTTGTGCTTGCACCAACTCAGATTCCAAAACTCTGGAGAAGAGGTGAGTAGTTTCAACCCCAAAGCCTAAATAACGCACATGAGACCACGAACAGTTACCGTCCGAAATCTCACGTTCTTCGAAACTCGAAAGACTTACTTACATCTGTGCCTAGCTTGTCATTAACTCCCTACCCAAACATCAATACCAACACTGCTGGAATCTTCCTCCGAAGATCACTATGTGTCAGGCTTAACCACGCTTAGACCGAATCGGATGCATCCACTTCAACATGTACAATTGGGGCCTGATTACACACTCAGCCGGCAATGTGTGGCACTGAGGAATTAATCCCAGATCATATAGCCTTGGAGTGTCCGGAAAATCGATATCCTAATGGGATATATGGTCTGGTAGTTTTAGATGATGAACGATAAATTAGTTGATCAATGCATGCCCCGAAGTGTAGCTTAGCAGAGAGATGCGAAATGAAAAGGTCAATTCAAACAAGAGGATGACCATTGCAGCGATCATGATGCAAAATATTTATGTTAAGTTTTACAAAATGAAACAACTACTTCATATTTTTAAAACATCGATATACTGCGAACATAGTTTTTCGTGCTTTATGATTTCTATTCAATTTCACTTTTTTATGAAAAACTCTTGCGGCAGTGCTTCCTCGGTTGCATACTCTATATAACAAATTTGTACCAAATGAAAAACGCCATCCACTTCTTTACATTACACACCTGTAAACGTTGGTTTGTAAAGTTGCAGTGTCGTTGCTTAAACTTTTTTCTTTGCTTGTTTTTGCTTTCATGTACCGCACGTTAATCACATCAGCTGCAGAATTGCCACGTCTGTTCATCTTCATCTTTGCTGTTCTGCAGGCAGATCTAAAAGATACAGTCAGTTGCATAATTTTGTGCAGTAAATAGATAATCAATATGAAATTTCAGGTTCATGGCGGTTTTCATCTCAAGACGTTTTAGACAACATTAATTGCTGATTCTGTAAAATATCCTATTAGCCTGCTGCAGTGGAAATGCGCCACAAATAATTTCATGTCATGGCTTGCCTTTATTCCCTTTTTTGAAAAAACAAGTAGATCAATTGACATTGTAGGCTACCATTTTCTAATTTTATGCGAATCTATGGACTAACGTTTCATTGATTGTTGAATGTTACTGACATCGAAAATTCTTGCAAAAAAACTTGAAATGATACGTTCAGTAAAAATACTCTGCTCGGCCACAAAAAGTCAGGAAACCTACCACTTTGTGCAGCGCTTTGGAAGCACGAAGAAAGTGCTGAAGCGCAACAGTTGCTCACAGCATATTCATAAAAGTAAGAAACACCAGTTCAGTTACGAACGCAAATATTTTGAGTAAGGAGAAAAAAAATTTTGAAGAAAAAATGTACATTACGCACATCCATCTGTCCTTGAATCCACCTCCTAAAAACCCGTAGAGGTACGGATTAATGGCTGAGTTGAGGTAGGCCATTAGAGTGCCAGCGATAGCCAAGTTTCGGCAAATGTAACTCTGAAAATATATATACGTAAACTTACAAAAAACGTAAGTCATCAAACTGACAGTGATTAAAACGCGTATTATGCATTGTTTGCAAGACATTCGGCGACATCTCGTGTGAAAACGAAACTTGAATTTCAAACCAGTTTATATCATAAAAAGTTATTTTGTGAATTTGACAACAATCACTCACTTGTTTTTCTGGTAATGGTATTCCCGACAGTTTGGCCAAATGTCCAACATGAAACGGAAGCCATAAGAAGGTGAAACACAACACTAGAGATGCGCACATTAATGTGATGCGTTTGCAATCACTGGCAGAATTAATTGTTTGATTGTGTTCTCGAAAGGATGTGGTTGTCAATTTTGTTGTGTAAGATACATTGCTTGGCCTTAGTTGAGTCCTTGTAATACGACAGATTACCATTCCATAACTTACTGCCATCACCTGAAACGCAATTGCAAATCTGCATGATTTACACACACAAACGTTATTTAATGAAATATCTTTTTAATTTAGCGTGCTAATCGTAAAGAAAAAACTGTTGATATACTCACAAAAGTTTGGCTTTGATTCTTCTGTTTTCAAAGATAGCCTTTCTTTCATTTTGTGTTGAATGTTGGGTCTTGCTGATAACATCAAACAGTCAAGCTTGTTTTTGTTTTATTTTTATTTTGCAAGACGCTCGGGTAAAGTTGACTGGTTTCGACTTTAGCGTAGCCGTAGGGCATGCGGTTGGGATTATTACACTAATGCTTTCGGGCACGTATCAGCACTCAATATGCCAAAACGCGCGGCGTGCACATACACGTTTCTGAAGGTGATATGGGTCGTTCTCACAAAGTGCCGGGGTCGGGGTGCCTTCAAAAAGTGTTCGAAAAAACGTGCAGACAGTGCATGAATGACGCATGGACATTGTGCAAGCTTTGTTGCAGTTGCTCTTGAGGTAAAACGTGGTATGTGATGTTTGTCATTGTGAAACAGGAGGTGACGTTTATGGGGCGCCGTTCGTAAAAATATTATATCTGACAGATTTAGCACAAAAACTGCTATCTCTGCGCAGAGATAGCTATCTCTGCTTGCATTTAGCTATCTCTGCGCATAGATAGCTATCTCTGCGCACATTTAGCTATCTCTGCGCATAGACAGCTTTTCTCTTTTCTAAGACAGCGTTATTCTCTTTAGAAAACAGTGCTCGTCTCCAAGCGAGCACTTCGCTTTCATCGCACTCTTTCTGTGAGAGCATTCTCTTTGTGCACCTGAAGGCGCTGAGCGGTGGTGAGCTGCGTTTGGTGAGAAAAGTTGGAATGGTCAGACTTCACAAGATCCTCCTTGAAATTTTAAGCAAAAATGGCACTAACACTGAGACCACCACCACACGTTTACTGTAGCTCATCGTCTGCACAAACCAATGTTATTATCAAACCAGTATAATCTAGACCTGAAACTACCTAGCTTTATATGAAGCCAAGGAATTCATGCCTTGCAGTAGCCTAGCTTTTGTCTGGATTACTGAAACAGAACACCAAGTTTTTCTTCAGACAAGATACCATGTTTTCCTCTGACACGCTTCAGGGCTATATATGCATGCAGGTTTAGCTATATATGTGCAGAGATAGCTAAATGCGCACAGAGATAGCTATCTCTGCACAGACATAGGTAAATGCGCGCAGAGATAGCTATCTCTGCATAGAGATAGCTAAATGCGCGCAGAGATAACTAAATGCGCGCAGAGATAGCTGAATACGTGCAGAAATAGCTATCTCTGCACGGAGATAGCTAATTGCGCGCAGAGATAGCTAAATGTGCGCAGAGATAGCAGTTTTTGTGCTAAATCTGTCAGATATAATATTTTTACGAACGGCACCCCATAGACGTGGCTTGGACGTTATGCATTGCGACCGGCCAAGTTACATCAATTGAAAATAGTGGCGTTGTAGTAAGAAGCTTAATATCAATTGTGGGCATTTACTTAGCATTAATTTTCAACAAGCTGCATGGGAAACAATTCGAATCAAGCGAGGTCGGAAAAGCAATGATTGTTGTCGTCACAAACGCAATTATGGCCACACGTCGCGTTAGATGTGACAGGTGGATGTGGCAGTAAAACCTTGTTAAGTGGAGAGAAGGTCAATATGTTTTGGTTTGTTCGTTATTTTTCCCGGAATTCCGATAGAAATTGTTACGACGTTTCGCATTGCAATGTACCTTTTGGAATTTCGAATGCCTCGTTTTGATTTAACGTGTTACCGTGAACAGTTTAAAAACAAGCGTATGTGAAAAATACTTACCATGCAGGGTAAAACATACATAACAGTGAAGTTTATTGTTATGAAAGCTTTCCACGTTGAGCTGGCGTTCTCATAAATGCAATCACTTGCAACATTCTCTTCCTCTTCTGGAGTTAGCGATGTGTTGGATTTGGATGAAGAAAAAGAGTAATCATCGAAAGATAACCGATAATAATCTGTGGCGGTAAAGTTTGTTCTTTCCTCTGTAAGTGAGCTGTTCGTATGTTCCGTTTTGTTTATTCTGTAAAAGCGTACTACTAAGTTTATCATAATTCAATCAGTTTCACCCCATCAGTTATTATAAAATGAGCGTACAAGCAACGCAAGCACAGCATTAGGCTGAAGTAGTTTAAAATTGCACGGGCCAACAATCTGATGATCCACCAACGGATATTACGCATGAGCTAATGTGTGATATTAGCTTTACCGCAAATTGTTAAGGTTTTGTATAGATCAATCAAAAATTAACGCACTAGATTTGGGCACAAATCGCTTATTCACTATTTGATATGGAAGGCGAACATAATTCTGGTATTACAAAGCGGAATGCTACGAAATTCGCGTGCGAAAGTTTCAAACACCGGCGATGCCAATTCAAAGGTACCTGGAATCATGTGGTCTGCGTATTTGTCTGATAACGAACAAAACGTGCAACATTTTATGGCAAACAAAATGTGAAGAGCCGAAAACAATTGATGTGTTTTCCGAATCTCATCTCTGTCGTTTCCACTCTGTTTTACACATTTCGTTCCTCAGATGTGGGAAAAACACTATGATTCTACTCACGACTGCAACCATGTAGTCTAGCTTTCAGGGACAGCAAAGTGAATAACCAAGATACAACTATGAGAACAAGGACGTCTGTTTATTCAATTAGAGTTACTGTCAATTGTCAAATTTAGTCTGAATCTGAAGTTCACATTGCCAATTTGTCAGAGACTGAAAATAAGAAAGGCTGAATTACAAGTAAAATATAATGGCGAGGATAAAAATCGAAACGATAACATATTTTGTTACAAAAAAGGCAACAAAACTGTGTGGTTAGACATAACATAATTTCATTAAGGTGCATTTCATTTCAGTAAGGTGATCTTCCAGCCCGGTTATCTTGAAATTAAAACCGAAATCTTTACCATATTTACTTACTGACCAATTTTCGAATTCAAAGCTAACCCATGGGTTCTTAACCGAGGGTAAATTTCAATTGGAAATAGGTGAAGTTATAGCATCAACTTTGAAAGCAACATATTTCTTTCATGCTTCGGTGGTTTACACTTGACTAAGTTGACAACAATTATTTTCAGAAAACCCCATTTCAAATATCCCTCAGTGAGGACTTCTTTTCTTGTCTCTTGATTCATTTTATAAACAAATTTGGAAACGACAAAACGAAAATACTTTGGGAAAAATATATTTTTTAAAAATTTTATCAAAAGCAAGCGAGGAAATAGGATAAGAAGCTCTGAGCTATGAACACGTTGTAAGCGAGCTGTTGTACACATTATGCCTGAAGCAATTTATGAGCAGTTAGTTAGATTAGCAGACCAGTCATATGATCTACTATGGGAGAGCGTTTGTGAAAATAAATCTTTATAAAAAATTGAAATAATTTCTAAAATAGTAGTTGTGAATTGTTATTTCAGGCATTTTTATGAAGAAATGCTGCTTTTAAACATTCATTAGAGCAATCCCTGGTACTTGTAACCATATGTAATAGGTTTTTACGTAATAAAAAAATTGTTTTTGAATGATACGGTCTTTACTAAGCGAAGATCTCCAGCATTCTTGAAATGTTAAGGCATCAGCAATTTTAACTACGAAAAGGTCGCGAGGATGCCACTCAGTACAAGATGTGCCCTTTATAAACAATGGTGTTTCTGAAAGCTGATAGAAACATTTCAAGGATCCTGCCGTGGCTTGCGATTTTATCCGGTTTAATAAAAATGAGCATTAAGGATACCGATCTCATTTTAGAAGCTGTATTCCGCTTGAATTCAGAGAGATTAAAAATTCCATCCAGCGTTCTTCATCTCTCCCAACGACTAACCAGTTTTGATCTTTCCTATACGGTTGTTACACGTACTCATGCGGAAGTAGCCTATACACTCGCAAAGGCAATCCACCNGNGATTTTCAGATAAGAAGCCAACTCGCCGATCACAACAAAATTGAAGCTAAATCCAGAATTCAAAACGTTGTCAACTTCAAGATGTTTTTTTACAGATTTTCTTCAAAGTATTTACACTTTCCTATAGGCAGTGTTCCGAGTTGTACACACATCCAGGAACGATAACTGCAACGTATCGATAACAGTGCTGTTGCCAGTCAGTGGGGGAGAGTAATAATGGCTTGCTGCAGCAAATTTACTGTAGTCGAGAATTGTTTTCATAAAAATTTCTCAAACATGGCAACATAAGAACCGATATATTGGCGCCACAAACTCTTGGGCAAGGTTTTACCCCTGTCAAATCAGGTTGAGATCGTGCGGTACCTCATGTTCTCCCATCGATATAACTCTTTGTAAGACCGAAAGCGAGTATGCAGTTATTCGCACCAGGACCGCGTATGGCATTGCGTAAGAGGAAATAAAAGTTCCACTTGGTCTCACATTCGCTTACTGAGCATGCTGTGTTAATTGATACGGATAAATTTTCATTACACTTGAAATGTCTGCGCAACCAAGAGTTTCATGGTAAGGGAAATGTGAACAACGGGATATCTGACAGCAGTCACGAACGCAATAAAAGCTGCTCTGTGGCATATTTCAGCTCTAACAACGATAACTTGCTCAATGTTCAGTATTCAGTTTGACAACTTCAAACCAAGCCTCTTATTTGGTGTGCATCAACAATTGCACAAAGGTTTTTGACCAACACGTATGCTTTCACTTTAGCTTCGTTTTGGCGTGGTCGTTCACGTTAGCTTTATGGTACGTGTGTGAATGCTGCTGTGCTTACAACATATACTGATGAAACTAACTGTTCAGTTGATAAAATGTGTAATAAACTGCATTTTTTACTTTCTTCAACCTGAAAAGATGCCAAACTCTAGGTGCTCTACGATAGGCCGATAGTTACGCACATGTAAAAATAAATGGTACAAAAAGGTAAGTTTTTGCAGATCCCTTATCAACTACCTACTAAAACCCAGGTAGTTTGGCAATTGCGCTACTGAAACAAAGGATGCCTTTGTTTCGCTGCTGTAAGCGTTTTGCAGAAAATCCTTGAGAATGAAGGAAGTCAGTTACTATGGAACAAATTTTAGGAAAATATCTGGGGTATTAGTTCAATGATGTCAAAACATTTTCGTTTCAATTTTTTGCTTTTATTCGTATATTCTTACCAAGTAGTTAGGCTTGCTTTTGATTAATGCTATCTGAGATGGCGATCATTCACGAAAATCAAGCTGTAATCGACTTTTTGTTTGCATATGGATTTAGTGTTTGTTGCATTTTTTTGCCCTGGGCGATTCATTTCAGTAATAAAGATATTTTTTTCATTTCAAATTGTTAACATATTTCCTTTTCTTTCAACTGCACAAATTCAGACGAAAGAAGTGTTGATAAGCCAGGTTTTAAATAACTGCTGAAAAGCAGCATGGGAAATGCAAAGGCTTGAGAGTGCCGCATCTGATAACCATTGGGATGCTTTTGAAACTGGTTGTTTTGATTGCTTTGCTAACTTTCAATTGTTTTTACAAATGCAGACGATGATTACAAGCGAAAATATCGTACCCAGAGAAATGATCAATGTAAATGAGCTCCTCGTTGACAGAAGCACTGAAAAACAAAATTTCAACAAAAAATCAAATAACTGTAGGTCAAGATGTTGAATAAAACGAAATATTTAAGAGAGAATNACCCTTGTACACTTACATGCAGTGTTTTCCGTTCTCATTTTGTTGCTGAAAATTAGCTTCGAGCATCAGACACATTTCTGGTGTCAAGCCTTCTGCAACGCAAATCCTGGTAATGTTGCGTGATTGATAGANTGCGTCATGGGAAGAATCAGTGGGAAAAATATAACTGAAAGAGAGTTACTCCTTTTTTTTTATCAATAACTGACATGTGACCAAACACACAAATAAGGAATTACTTAGGTTAGAATTAACCACAGAACTACATCATACATGCAAATAAAG
>JGI24021J15306_10009117_pt1 | contig 12256 bp, 6 predicted proteins | sample Ectturendosymbi1_FD_15306 | JGI IMG/M metagenome (IMG submission 15306)
GGGGCCAAGCAGGGGGGAAGCCAAAAATCGGGGGGGCCAAGGCCCATCCAGGTCCCCTTTAGAACCGCCACTGGGTAACACCTGGACAAAGTACAACCAGCTGCCTGCAATTATTTGGAATTTTTATTCTGATGCAAACAAGCTGCTTCAAGCAGATGATTGTATCATGATAACAAGCAATTAATTAGATAGCTTGGTGAAGCCTAAATTATTTGCTTGTGTGGTTAGTGAGGGCGTTAGGTTGAAAGGCAACATTGATAGAATATGTTTTATCCCACGACACGATATTTCCAAGTGATTCAGTTACGCTAGTATGTAGTACTGTCTGCTAAAAAAACTTCCTGGTAAACCGAAGCTGCCAAAATTTCGACATATGTGGTTGCACGATTCAGAACTTACTGGAAAAGTTGCGTCAATGCCTGCTGATTCAACAAAAGCCTTTTGTGAATTTGCAACAATGTAGTCATAGCGAAGTACTGCGAGCTTAAAAGGCATAACTGGTAGCTAAAGCACTCAGATAAGACTAAATAACTTTTTACATGCTCCCTAATGTAACACAAAGTTACAAGACCAGACTTAGAAAGTTGTAGGGCTGAAGCTATGCTCATATTGTTTATCGCTGAGCATTATTATACTGCATAAAAGCATGCAACCATTTGAAAGAGATCGTCAAGACCTGTGTGTCATACAAAAAACTAGGCAAGTTTTAAGCTGAAAATTTGTGACAAGACCTTTAGCAGAAGCTAGCAGTTTTTTGTGACACTATTTAGCAGATTTAGGTCACAACCATCTGGTAACACTGGCGGCCACAAGGATACACTCAGACTGCTATGTCACGATGCGAACTGGATAGAACATACAGATAGTAAAGCTAGAAACACGGATGCCTTGCCCACCCACTTTATGATTTAGCAGGTGTTGATGTTTTTTTGAACTTGGGGTCCCGCGCCACCTTAATCCGGCACTGTCTACAACCAGCTGAAGTGAGGATAAACGGATGGGCTGAAGAACTGGTAGACCCCGCAGTACTTTACGAAGTGACAATCGCGCCATCAGACGAGCTGTCATGTGATCCCTTAGTTTTCTTTTTACGCGGCAGTATATGAAGAAAAGGTACAGATAGGCTATTATTATCAATAGCACAGTGTCAGGACGTCTGAGCAGAGTTCGTGTTTTTGATAAATAAATAGGTTTGTTGTATTTATATTTTGTGCGCTTACCACATAATACTGAGCAAAGTAATTATTCGACCCGGGCTGGTTATTCCCTCTCAGTTACTTGGCCCGCCGTGGAAAAACTTGTGACCCCTGGTTTAGAAGAGGTCAGGGGCGTAACAAGGAGGGGGCGCGATTCCACGGGCGCAGAGTAACTATGGGGACGCCGAAAAGTCCCAACGATGTTACAAGTACTTTCTTCAATACAGTACATTTGCTTCCGAAAGAGCTCAGGTTTGAACATGGGGGGCGGCAGACTTGTTTCTTGCCCCGGGCGCCATCTAACCTCGTTACGCCCCTGGAAGAGGTTCACCAACTGTGACGTTTTTATAGATTCGGCAAAATGTGACACACTGCGACAAAAAAGGTTAAAATTTAACGAGAATCACGTGGAGTCATTTACGGACGGCTCTTAACGAATGTTTTGTAAGGAGCTATTTCCAACACGACGACACTATTAGCTGTTGTTGTCGTCAGTTTCTATCACAAGTTGTTCGCTTCACGAATTAAAGTTATTCAAAACATACAACGTTAAAAAATTCGTCAGACGCGATAGTCATTAAAACACTGAATGACGATTTAACGCAGCAGCACGCACAGTAGGGGCGTACCGAGATTAGATGGCCTCCGGGAAAAGAAACAAGGTTGGCGCATATCTTATATCATCTCAACAGACACACGCACGACGCATATGAACTTCGAACAGATAAGTTTAATTGTCAGCGAAATACAGCATGCGATGAGAAAGCAGAATGAAATTGACGTTCATTCGTTAAGCAGGACTTGGGGATTTTCTTGTGCACTGGGAATGTGAGGAGCAGCTGACTTGGGATCGGGTAAGGCTCGTTCGTCTCCCACCTCAACCTCTTTTAACCATGCATTGTACGCCTTTCGAAAGAAAAATATGCCTTTTTCCAAGCGCATATCGGGTTTAGACCAACGCTTATAGCCTACGGGCCACGCGGCAGCACTTTCGAGAGTGGCTATTAATTGGTGATTGGCAGGAATTTTATCATCGCTAAGCTTCGATATCAAGAACGTCAAATATTTATAATCAGGATAATAAACTTTTTCGTACCCAACGGCTTTGCGCATTGTGAGGCCGCGCAGCGCGGCCGAAATCATCGTGTTGATGAGAACTGTGGATGTTTCAACGCCTTTCTCGCTAAGCTCTTCCAGAAAGCGCTTTCCGTCCCGGTAGTTCGTCTTTGACATTGCGTAAATGCACCACGTTCGGTAATTTGGCTTTATGCGACGCCGAGTCAAATGTTCAAGGATTTCTTGCCCTTCGTTAAAAGCCCTTCGCATCATTCTCTTTCGCAACAGACAGTTGTAAAAGTCGATGTCCAGTTTTACTTTTGACTTTCGAGCGGCCTCCATGAGTTCGTTTTCTAACTGATATGTTGGCTCCAGGATTTCAGCGAGGAGTGTAAAGATTTTAACAGATGGCGAAATATCTTCTTGCTTCATCAAATGCAGTATACACTGATACCCACCAATCAGATTCAACCTGTCATGAGGATGAGCACAGTCGGTCAGCGTTACGATTTCTTTTGATTTATCACCAAGGAACAGGTTGAGAACGCTTAGTTGTGAAGATGGGACAACGGCTTGACTACTATTAAACGCTTCTAATTTAGAACCAGTTGCCGAATCGGCAAGGTTTGATGCAGTGGGATACTTCCTAGCCTCTATAAAATCGCGCTGCCACTCGTTACAAGACTGATGAGATGTAGCATCATGCGTGTTGTTAGACAGCGTTTGCGGGTCTTTTTCCACTTGATTCAAGCGTAGCATTTCTTTTGCTCTGGGTTGCGCGGCGATGTTATCCGGATTCGGCGACGAGTCTTGACCTTTCAGCCATCGAAAGGTTCTGATGTTTTTTTTAACAAAACCCTGAAAGTCGGGATTTTCAGAGTTCTGCAGCAGTAAAGCATTAGCCGTCGCGACATCACCTATTCCGCAGTTTCGTACAACTCTCAGGAAGTGGTTTATTATCATGCCATCCGGCTTAACCCCGAGTCCGGTCATCTGCCGCCAAATCTGTAAGGCGTGTCTGAAACCCGCCTCTTCGTCCTTTTCACAGCTGAGTAACAACACTGAAAATGTTGACTCATCTGGTTCAAAGCCAGCGGCAATTGATTCGCGGAAAATGTCCATAGTTTCACTTAAGCTTCCACGTTTGGCATACGCTTTCATGATGGCATTGTACACGATTCGATTCAAGATGACGTTCTTTCGCTTTATTTCTTCCCGTAAACGTATCAGTCTCTCCATATCTGATTGGCCAGAAGAGTTTGCAACAGCATTGGCCAAGGCAGTGTAACACGGTAATGACGGTGTTAAACCATACTCTTTCAGGCGTTTGTAAAATAAAAAAGCTCTGGAAACATCACCGACTCTGCCAAGCGCACCAATAACAACAGTGAAATTTTCTTCCAATGGCGCAACTTTATCTTTCTGCAACATGCGCTCCTGCAATGTTTCAACACAGCGCTCAATCTTTCCAGCTTTTGCATGAGCTTTGCACACAGCAACGTACCATACAGCTGGTTTCTTGGGTTTAAGAGGACCATATGTCTCCATATCTGTAAAATAATCCGTGGTGGGATACTTAAATACTCGAACATTGTTTTTTTCTGCTAGAGAACCAAATGAGTCAGGATTTACAGCAAAGTCCTGATGAGTATCCACCGCTTTTGAGCAGGAGAAGGACAATGACCTTTTACATACACCAACATTTCGGAAACAAACTTTGCTATTCACAATGATTACGCCATTACGTATAGGTTCATAGCCAAAGGGAACATTTTTAAAAATGGAAAGACTTGCATGTAGCCTCAGAACATCTCGAAACATGCATGCCATCTTAACAAAAGCTGGCATGTTACATTTTTAATGAAATAGGCAACCAAAGTATTTATCTGTATAAAATGCACAAAGGATGAAGTGAGCAAGAATTGTTTTGCAACAAATGCACACCTTAATCCAAACCAATAAACATCAACAAACACAAAATAACATATTTAATTTAACAATAAGATCAAAATGCAGATGAGGATTCAACAACAGTATATTAACATCAATTTTTCAGCAGTACAGTGGAAACTGCTTAATAGAGCATCGATTTATAGAGCAAACCTTTTATTCGAGCAGTTTCGGCTGAAAAAAAGGATCCTATCTTTTTCCTCTTATAAATTCTTCGCTTATTAGAGCAGTTAGACTTGTAACAGCATCATGGCTTGCACACAGTTAGTACAACAATGAAGTAAAACAATAAAAAAACGACCAGTTCTTTTGTTGCTGAAGAGGGGCAAAAGTGAACAGTGTCCCCCACAACTACTACTGTGAAATACTGTATAGTATGACAACAAAATTGCAAGAATACACTAACTTTTCTTTTTACAATTACTGTGTACAGTGCTCACAACGAGAATAAAATACAGTACTCTGATATTGATGTGTATTGGTGAACCCCTAGTGTGAATGACACCCTATTTTTATTGCAAAAAGTTCTCATCGGAAAAAAGAGCAACCGTTTATTAGAGCAAGTTTTGCTATCCCGAGGGTGCTCTATTAAGTGTTTCCACTGTATCACTTTATTCAGGAACAAGTACAAATAAACACACAAACATAAAATCACACACCACATGTTTAAGTTGTGGAAAGAAAAAGCCACATAACAATAGAGTTTGTTTTGTTCCCAGGACATCTGAAATAACCATACAGTTTTCTAGTCAGATGCCCTGATGATTAACTGAGAAAAACGGCTCCAGGCTAAATACTGTAGTGCATTTTGGTGAAGAAAAGGGGCAGGCTAAGTAATGTAATTTTATTACTAAATGCAGCACGTCATGCACTACCAGAGAATATCCAGAAAACAACATCTGCTCTTCGATAATAAAAAATTTGGTTGTAGGTGTAATGTTTTGGAAGTAATTGAAAAAAATGTCCGCTGGCACAAGATAAACAAATTCACAGAAGAATGGCCAAACTTTTTAAAGCTGGAAGGTTTTTCAATGTACTCTATTTGGAAAAAATAACATAAACCTGGAACACCGCAGTAACATTAAGGATCCCAAACATTTAACCGCAAATTCATCCAAATTTGTGGTTGAGCACTTTGGTGAAGTATTGACAAACCTAGGATCTGAAAATATGAAGGACTGTCATAGAATCTATCATTGTGTGATGTTGAATTAACAACATGACTAAGCATTCTTGCCAATTTGATCTCTTGTAACCAATTCCTTCACTTTTAGCTCAATGTTTAAAATAAAATACCAGTTCACATAGACTACATGCAAGATCAGTGGTGAACAAATTTCATCAAAGAGGGCCAAATTTGATCATGCGAAGCTTTTTACAGGCCAACAGTTCTCTCTTGACATTTTTACTTTAAGGTGCAGGTTCATAACATATGTATTCAGCAGTCAAGTGTTTTATTAAATAAACAGTGGGCATTATTATTTTACAAAAAGCTTTTTTGTAAGAACAAAAGCAATAGTTGGCACCACAAGAAATTGCGGTACATCACTTAGATTCCAATTGACTGATCATTACCGTGGAACAATTTTTAGCTTACAAATTGCTCACCCTAAGTATAGATTACCTTTCTATTTTTCACTTAATAGTCCACCTGTCATTTTCTACTTAAAGAATTAATAAATCACTTTAGTTATTTGTGGTATTTGGTTGCACATGTGATGGTGTTGCAAGAATAACTAATCTGGTGTAATGAAGACATACATTTTTGTTTGCAGAGAGATTCCAAGTCACCATTGATTAAATGTGCTGTTTGAAAAGGTATATTGCCCTGGCAGCAAGTTTAAAATGAATCAGAAGTTGCCTGATTGAACCTTTGACCAATCTTTACTACTAACATATGCAATGATGGAACTGGCAAAAGTGTACTCCATCACACATGCCACATTTTGATGTCACACATCACGCACTTGCTTCAATTACTGTTCTAGCTGAGAAATAGTTACAATTTATAGGTTTTGCATGAAACTTGTTTAACTTCTATGGAAATAGCCTATGATATGCTTTCGCAGTGAAGTGGACAGAGTTGGATCAATTACAATTGTGATTGTAATTGAACGTAATTAATTACACATTTTCATGTAATTGTAATATTATAATGGCAATTGATCTTTTTTGTTCTTGTGTAATTGTAATTATAATTGTAATTTATAAAAAATTGACCAAATTACAATTACATGTACTTTCAACAATTTCACAAAGTTCCAAAAAGCGCATGAACAAAATCACTGTTGCACTTGGCATGTGACGTGGTGCAGATTTTGTTGCAAGATAGAAGCAACTGCACAGAGCTTGTCAAGTGCACAGCACAATCGCACACACTATACCTATGAGAGCCACAAAACAGCATAATAGCATTCGTTGCAGTGTTCAGTGGCCACTAACAAAACATTAAAAAGCAGATGTCTCTATCGTGCTTTACGTAAGGTTAAGACAAGGCAGTGGTGTGTTATACCCATAATGTGATGCATGCATTGCAAAAAATGTTTTAACACTTTTTTCAAGCTCTACTGAAATCAATTGAATATGACCAAATGTCACCAAGAATTGTTGACAGTCAAACATACAGGAACTTTGTGTTGAGTGCTGAACCAAGATTTGTCATTCCAAGGCAGTTAGATACAATATTCTCTCATGCCAGGGGTCTCCAAACTTTTTTGTCAAGAGGGCCACATAAGGTGTTACACAATTAATAGTTCATGGGCCGGACATCTTGCATATTGTGTTTGATTCAGCATATGTCACATTTTATCAAATCAACAAATTTTTCGTAAATATATTATTTTGCCATTATTGACGAAATGACTTCATGCGCCAGATCATCAGATGAAATGGCTTCATGGGCCGGATTTGGCCTGCGGGCTGTAGTTTGGAGACCCCTGTCTTATGTCAGCAGTTATTCAACAAATGGAAGAATTTGTGCTTTGTGAACTTCCATATGATATTTGCCACATACTTACCTAACAACAGATCTCTGGACAAAATGACTTATGGCAAGTTTCTAGAACAAGGGTCGCCAAACTACAGCCCGTGGGCCAAATCCGGCCTGCGAAGCCATTTCATCTGGCCCCCGGAGTCCTTTTTTTTGTCAATAATGAAAAAATAATAAATTTACGAAATATTTGTTTATTTGGCAAAAGGAAAAATATCCCGAAATGATACATTACGTAACATGTCCAGCCCTCAAACTGTTGTGTAGGCTACTAGAGCTTGTGGCCCTCTAACAAAAAAGTTTGGAAACCCTGTTCTAGGGCATCACAGTTCACTTAATTAATACAAAATGGAAGCTTCGAAACAGAGATTTGAACCAAGAGGGCAAAACTTAACCAAAGCGAGCCCACTTTGGCCATCATATGTCATGAATTATGTGGCCCACTAGCCGACAATAAGCAAGCTGAGAAATGATACTGCAGTGAATCACTATCTATGTGGATGTCTATACTACAACCAGAATTAACCAGAAAACACTAGGAAAAATGAAAAAAACATATTAATACAGAAATAAGTTAAGTAGCAGTAGGGGCTGATTTTTTTACATTTAACCTGACAGGGAAGCGGTTCGCCCCTATGTCAGTTATGCTGCCACTGCCTCAGAGCTTGTTTACAGCACATAGCACGGAAGTGAAAACGATGAGAAATTCAAATTAGAAACACTTGTTCATTAAATGCTGTTCTTTTTGCTACTCATCAGAGGTGTGCATGAACTGGATTTCGGATTTTTTGGATCCGGACTACGGCTGCGTCCAACAGGATCAGGAGTTTGGTTTTCCTTCCTGTAGCCGAATCCGGACTGGATTTGGATTTTGCACTTACTGAAAAAACGTTACTGGTTGTTTACTTTGCTGATATTCAACCGGATTCAAACAAGAGTCGGATTCCTTGAGTCTAGTTGGTGCCGGATCCGGAGTGGATTCGGATTCAAAATTTGCAAAACAGGATTGGATCCCGTGTCAAAAAAATCAGAGTCCGCACACCTCTGCTACTCATCAGAGGTATAACCGGATACGGATTACCGGAGTCGACTCCGACCGGATTCTGCGATTTTCTTTCGGAGTCGGATTCGGACCCAGAGTAAAAAATTTAGGAAAAACCGGATCCGGAGTCATTTTTCAATTTCGGCAGTAGCAGGAGTCTGTGTGGCCATTTCTTTCTTGTCTTTGTACGTCATACTGCTCATTGTTTCATGTTATTAGTAAGTTGCATGTTATACGTGGTTAAAAAAACATTGCTCTGAGGAAGCCCACGTGAATAGATGGGCGAAACGTCGGCTAATAATAAAAATCGCCAGAAGAACTAATTTATATACTTGTTCGTTAGTTTGTTGCAAATCTTCAGTTACCAATTCACATAATAAATTGTTTACGGATTATGAAAGGCTGAAAATATCTTTAAATCAGGGCTGCAAAGTTGAAAAGTTTTAAAATAGATACTCCATCTTCTTCAAACACACACTTTGCAAAAAATCACTAGATTGAAGTGAAAATTCACTAGATCACTAGGTCATTCTAAAAATCACTAGATTTAGTGAAAATCACTAGGCGTGGCACCAGTGACGCATAAAGTCTAAAAAATTTATTAAAGATTTCAAAGTTGCGAGATTAAATGCAGGAGTCTAGATAGAGTAGAGGAATTAAAGAGTTTAATTTAGTAAACAATCATAACGTAAACAACCATACCATCATAAAATTGTATTTTACTACAAATAAAAGCACTACTTATACGAATTACTAAGATAAAGTAAACGAGCTTCTATGATAGAGTTTACACCTGTTTACATGATTCGTCACTACGCCTAAATCGTCACTTTTTTCTAATCCCCTTGAGGTGACGAATTAGGCAAATTTTACTGTACAACAATTTCATTTGTCTCTGGAAATCATCATCATCCTTCAGTGAAGCATTGAACAACACACCAAGGTTTTGGCTTGGCCAAAAAACCGTAATTGTACACCATTCAGAAAAACATTCGATGGAACAGGTTGTTCATAGTTTTTGGGCTAAAGAAGTACACCAGTAGTTTTCTTGCAATTAAAAGCGATTTCGTTTTCAGCAGCACAATCACCATAAATATTCAGACAAAATTGGAGTCCTCTTAACCCCAGGTTATAAATTGCAAAAAGGTATAGAATCTCACAGCAAAAAATACAGTCATGGCATGTTGCAATATTCAGTATATGTGGACCACTAGCGTACGGAAGGGGGAGAACTGTGCCATGCCCCCCCTCAGATCCTAAAAAATAAAAAATGTATAAACAGTATTCGGCAGTGGCGTAACTAAGGAGGGCAAGGGGGACATCTGCCCCCGGGTGTAGCATTTTGAGGGCGCCAAATTGAGGTCGGAATGTTACGCAATAATTACGAGATTTCAAATGTCGGCGGATGTTATAAATTACGATTTACAAAATGTTGAATGCCAGCGACTGCTGCCAGTGATGGAGGAAACTTTTTATAGAAGTGGGTGGGCTTAGCACCTGGTGTGAAGGGAACCATTTTAAAGTGGGGTGGCGCAGGGCCTGGTAATGAAAATGTTTTAGCAGAATTATCTCAAAGTCTTATATTTTCACACATTTGGTTGTCAGAAGTTGATGGGCCTGTGCTTACCCGGCCCCCGGGTTCCTCCATCTATGACTGTTACCTAGTTGCGAAATCTCGTCAAAATCACCATGGTTCACCATGGGCACAATTTGGTGGGGGACACGGGGGACGTGTCCCCCTCACTTTTTTGCACGGGGGGACATAATATGCCGTGTCCCCCCACTTTTTTGGCTCTATATTGCCCATAGCTCAAAACTTAATGACTTGACTAGGAATTAGAGATATTTTATACATTTAGCTTTATTTCTTGTATGGCACGACAAGGGTGACCACCACATTCAAAAGATCTTTACACCCACAATGCAGCAATGCCATCATCCAAGTGTGAAACATTTGCTTTACAGGTAGCCTACGCACGGGTGGCGGAACTATTTTCAAAGGGGGGCACAAGTGCACGTCAAAAAACCTAGAAAATTTTTGTGATTTGAATTGGCAACTGTGACATCACAAACACTGAACTATGACGTCATTAAATTTTGTCAGCATGTTTAAGCAATTTTATTCAAAATTTGATAAAACCTCAACGACCCCTATTGACACAACACCCTATCTATCATACACTACACTGACCTGAGCACATAAATGTAAGTAGTTGTTCTTAGTCTTACACAAAAACAATTTACTTGACCATGGACCAAATACGAATTGTATTATTTAAACTTATTTAGGCAAAATGCTAAATATAAAAGTGGGAGAGCCCTCCCTCCCAAAAAAAGTGGGGGAGTCTAAACCCATGCGGCCCCCTGGTTCCGCCACCTATGAACCTTCGTAACAGTTAGTTTTCCTGGACATTCTTTTCGTGTTGCTTCAGGTGAAACGTGGTACTATTTGTCAATTCGCAATTCAACATTGTTCATTTTGATTTCTGTTTAATCTCAAGTATATTTTCGTGTCGTTGTGCATGTATACTTCTAGAATAAAACTTTTGACATTAATTTCGCCAATTGAAATTTGATGTTAAACCTGAAGGATTTGATTGTGAAAAGACTGAGCTGAGTGACATAACTGTCAGAAGTCACAAGGAATCAGTCACCAGCAGACCCATAACCAGCTTTGGACACCGGGGGGAGGACGAAGAATTTTCTGAGAGAGGCCCAAATTTTACATCCATAGCATGTACGAAAACAATGGTTATGCACACAATATGTCCAAGACAATTTTTTGGGTAGGAGAAGGCTTTTCAGGAGCGAAGCCCTCCCCTTAGTTGCGGACCTGGTCACCACATGATTAGGTAAGCAGACGTCACATTGTAGGCTAGACTGGTATATGGCAATGGTTCCCAAAGTATGGGTCACGACCCAGACATGGTTCGCAAAAGGTCAAAAAATGGGTTGCTCCGAGGCAATCTAAACCTGGGTTGTATATTTTCACCGTTACCACTGCTTGTCTTTTTCTGTCTGTAGCGTAGGTACTTGAGAAGAGAGTAGATTGTTGACATTAAAAAAGAACTTAGAAACTTACTGCTAAAAACCATCCAAACAATGATTATTTTTTATCATATGTTGTTTGAGGCATGGGTCGCGAGGCGTTCAGCAAATTCAGATTTGGGTCCAGCTCAAAAAAGTTTGGGAACCGTTGTTATATGGGTATGCATTCAGAAAGACGTCTGGTTCGTTTTCTTTTGGATATCTTGAAATCTTCTCTAGTTGACTTGGATGATTCTGCTTGGGAGTTTGATTAGTGTTGGGAAAGGCTATTATACGAACGATGTTTGGACAATCGAAAGGGTACCCAACAGCATGCAGAAGCTGACAAGGGGAGATTGAAAGGACACATCCTCCACCCATCAGCAGTAAAAATAAATTGTAAATCATTTTGTGAAGTTGCCTATGCTAATTTTGGCCAAACATTTTTTGCTTCTGTAAGAGGATATCAATGGAGATTTGTCTAGGGTTGGGTGGATGCATGATGCCTAGTTGCTAAAGATCTGTTGCACTTTCAAAGAGCAGAAATGTGCAAGAAAACATTTAGCTACAATACCTTGCAATATATATATCGTACCTTGCAATTTGTCGTCTTTTTAACGCAAGCAACTCGAACAAGACATCAAATCGCGCTGTAACCGTCACTTCTTTTAAAATGCATGAAAATCAATGTGTTCTACTTGAGAGATGTGCACGTGCGACCTATACGATCTACCGTTTAGTGCACTCCAACTGACAGCTCTGATAAAACCTAATTGGTCTGCTCTGCTATATTGCTGTGCTTGTTTTCAGGCCCGTAACCAGGAGGGGCGCAGGCAGGGCGAAGCCCCCCTAGAAAATTTTTCGCTCCCCCTGGAAAAATATGTTGGACATTGTCTAAAAGTATTGGACACATACAGTAGTTTAAAAAATTTGGGCCATTCTCAGAAAACTCTTCGCCCCCCCTGGTGTCCCAAGCTGGTTACGGGCCTGCTTGTT
>JGI24021J15306_10009119_pt1 | contig 12254 bp, 9 predicted proteins | sample Ectturendosymbi1_FD_15306 | JGI IMG/M metagenome (IMG submission 15306)
TACCACCAATTCTACAAGCATTTTGAACTTTCCATAATTGAATAAGCATTCACAATGCAGCAACAACCCGCCTCAATCATTTCGTCCGAAGACCTGCTCAATACACAACCAATTTCCGGCTCTGTTGCGGAGTGATCATTTGCTGTGTCACTGTCTTAATGCACTGAGTTTATAACATCGCTCGCATCGCTACATACGGCTAGCTGACGCCTCACGATTTTATACGTATCTTTGGCTTGTCTTCGACTGTGCGCGAGAACCTCCGCTTAGATCAGCCATGTCCAACTCGCGCGCCGTATGTGCCCCAGTCGAAGGTTTTATGCGGCCCAGTTAGATTTTCGCTGCAGTACAAGTATCCTATATACTGATAACCTGTCATTATTTTGATAATCTTGAAGTTGACATTTTTGATGCATGTGGTCTCAGTGCCGGTTTTACTACTTACTATTGCAGTTAGGATTCGAACGCTTTCAGCACATTAGCTTAAGCACAGAAATACGGAACATCTAAGCAAGGTATATCCAACCCAAATGGCTTTTTGAGCCAAAAATTATGTCACTATCTTAACCAGGGCCGCGCATCGAATCACACATTAATGAGGGCCCGCGCACTGAATGGTTTACTTTGATCTTGGCAAACTAAATTTAGCTTAAAATGATTGCTTCGTATGCACTGCGCTAAGATGCTTCGTTTGACTTGGGAAATGGATGGCGAATATCAGCAAAAGTCTATTTATACGTTTAGCAATGCATCTGTCTAGTAGTCATCAACTGTTTTCTCACAGAACCACGACCTTATCTTTTTGGGTTTTTGGACCCATATCGATGTAAGATACTAAGTCAATACTATCATATTCGGAAAATGTTTGCAGACTAATATGATACTCCATTACATCGCTCAACGCCTTAGTGAGGCCTTCTTGATAAAAAAATCGTTTTTTGCTTTTACTGGTTTTGAAAGAAGACATGTCTATGCTAAAAATATTAACAATATGCTAAGGGACCTTTGAACCGCCGGGTCATTGGTCCCGTTCTCACATGGTTCAAAGGTCCCTTCCGACGCCATTTTTGCATCACGTGTCTTAACAAAAAAAGTTTATAGTATCAATTTTCAACGTATTGCAGTTTCAAAATTCTTTTCTTGAGCATATCACAATTGCAAAAAATCTTTCGAAAAAGCTGCCTGTCATTTGCAAAAACAAACAAACGAAGACACCAAAATTTTACTTTCTTCCTTCAAAATCAAAATTAGGCCATAAAAATTTATTTAGCAGCTATAAATCCTCTAAAACACATAAGGGTGACAAGAAAGCAATCTCAATATCACTACCAAAATCACAAGAACACACGCTCACTAGGTGGCGAGAAATAGCCTATGGTCATTGAGCCCACCCTGGTCAAAGATCCCACATCTCCCCTAAATTATTGTGCAATGTGCAACTTTTTCCAAGACCCTGAATCCTCAAAATATCGAGAAAAGCGTTTCGGACATCCTTATCTGTATCCGGTTCCCGTTTGAAGGCTGTTTTGGGATATCCGTATCCGGTTGCAAACTCACTATCCTGTCGGATATCCAACCAGGAAACCGGATAGCGATCATCTCTGTCTGACACAAATAGCCAATAATGTTTAATTGTCATGGACTGCAAAGCTCCAGACGAACATGAAAAGAAAAAGCCGACAAAAAAGAAAACCTCTTCGGGTTGCCATAACCTTTCTTGATCCATGCACTGCCATTACAAAGATGATTTATCTATTTTGGCCGTGATGGAGATTCCATGGATATTGAGGAGCTTAAAAAGGCTTTCATTAATGATTAGATCTAAGAAGCCTGGTAACAAAAGTGCTCAACATTGTGAGCACCACTTTGTCGCTCATTGGGCACCAGTTTTCAGCTCGTTGAGCACCATTTTGTTGTTAATTGGGCACCACATTGTACCTGAAAGAAAAAACATAGACAAAATATTTAGTTTTATTTTATTGGTAGTTGAATCATTCTTGCAAACCAATGACTCGAAGGGATTCGATAATTCTTGTGATTCGACTCGAAGAAGTCTGACTCGGCTGGCATAAATTTTAGATTATTCTGACTCGAAGGGCTTGTGACTTGATTCGACTCGTGCCTCGACAAATATGACTCGGTCACATCACTGTCTTGTTTTCCAATCAATGTCATTCATTTAAAGATTAATTTTTTTTTCAAACGTAACTTCTGTTGTAATGATTGCTAGGATTGTATTTTGAAAAACTTGTGATGTTTTTCTTCCCCATCCCCCGACATGATGAAGTATTGCTTTGCCTCACACTCACTGTGAGCATCAGCGTTTGCTGCCGCATGCGGTGTCCAATGTAAACAAGCTCTCTGAAGTCTGAACCGTGGTCGGCTCGAGTACGAAGGTGCAGGCTGGTCGTCAGACGCGGCGTTGTTGGATATGAATTTTCTTCAAAAAACGTAGTTGTTGAAGTTATCGAGCGACGTATGTCGAATTCCATTCCATGTTATCGAGTGTTATTTGTTGCAGTCATCTACTGTGTCACCAGGAAGTGAGACGTTCGAAAATCAAGCTGACGAATCATCATGTGATGTTCATCTCATGGCTTTCTTCATGCAGAAATAGAGTTCACTCGCCGAAATCACTCCATTACGTTTTGTTTATCATACTGTTGTATATGGGAAGTTTTGAACGTATTTTCTGTTTGCAGTTCCCTTTCGTGACACTTTATTCTTCATATATGCGATCAGTCCTATCACAATATGTTGATGAGTGGATGTTGCAGTTGACTGCATCGCCTTGAACTACTGAGGCAAGCACAAGAGAAAGATGGTAAGTCGGGGCATTTAACTAACAGGAAAGCAACCAGCAGCAATAGAGTTCTCTCGACGAGTTCACTCTTTGCTTCCACTAGTCACCACATTCGATTCAACCATCAATCGCAACTACAGTCCAACAGTGTATCAGTAGATCACCCATTGAGTTCACTGTATTGATAAGCTCCTAGGTTGCACTATTATTATATGGGGATGAGTGAATTCCGATAATTCGCTTGTGGTGACCATCACAGTGACTTGTTACTCATAGGCACCATCTAGCGGTGACCATTTATTTACATGTGGCACCATCTCTAGGCCGCCACATGGAGTATTTAGTTCTAGAAAGGATAACTTTTCATTCATTCATAATGTCATGACTTATAAGAAATATGATGTCTACCTATCGCGCAAATATGATTGGCGTCATGTCACTGACACCATAATTCAGCTTTACAGGATTGTGGACCTGGGAATTGAACTAAAGTCAATGTCTGTAAGATCCCTAAGGTGTACATTGCCCTGTTTGCTTCGAAAGCTTCGTATTGCAGCAAGGGTTCTCCTCAAAAGAGCAAATCTGAGCTTTGTTCTAATGTAAGTCATGACAGATGCATATGGCTCTCTGCATTTTTCAGCATTTTTTCAGCCAGTCTCTTGTTGATTCTGGTGCCATCTTACTACTTGTTGTGAAGACAAGGAGATTGAATGAAGACTTCTCAATGTCAATCACTCCTTGGTTATACTTATCCTTCTTCTTTTTATCATGGTATTGGTAGATCTATGAAAGGGACTTATCAGAATAAGACTGTGAGGTAGGATGTGTGTTCCTTACGTCAAAGAATGTTTTCTCACAGCTATTCCACAGTCCTTTCGCAGAAATATCCAACCTTGCATTGTCAGCAGTATTGACTTTTCTTTCAAAATCATTTTCATTGATTGGCAAAAGTGTGGGTTCTATGTGAGCATTTATACAGATCTCATTATCTGTGCCTCAGAGTCTCTCACTGAGTTATGCCTCATTGAATTGTGACCACCCAGTTTACATCTGAGGCCGTGATCCACAGAGTTAGTCTCTTCATAGACACAGTGGGTGGGTATTCCTTTTATCTTCCATCCATATCTCATGCAGAAAAAAATAGTTTCAACTGGACTGTTATATTCTGGTATCCCAATGTTCTACATTACTTGTTTTCCACTCTTTTTTAATCTTGCTAAAAGTATTACTTTAGCATAGGTTATAAGCTGATTTTGATGAAATTTAGTCTGAGTGTTATTAATTCAATTGCCATGACTGGGTTAAGATATTTTGCTCATCACTCTTGTTTATTTAGCCCTTCTTTGTCTCATTTAGCAAGTATGTCTTATATCATGTTATTAAATTAGTTTCCACTGTCATTGTTCGATAACATACATTATCATATATAATGCTAAATTTACACAAAACTAGGGTAGCAATGATATTCATCAAACAATTATTCTCCCTGTTTCGTGGTCCATAATGCTTTCAAGAATGATGTAATAAACTACTTGTTAGTGTAATTTTCTAAGATTTTTAAAATATTACTCATTTAGATGTGTATTGTCTATTTGTGCAATGACCGTTGACATCTTTACATTAAAAAATAATAACTTTCATGTCTTATTTTGAAACTTTTTTTGCATTATCCAATAAGATATGCAAGTCTAGACAATGAAAATAGAAAGTTAATTAATTATATTATCAACCAGTGTTGCTATCCACCACTTGCCTTTGTTCAGTGAATAGCCATTGCCTTCTGATGTTTACGCTTTCTCTAAACTTTGTTGTCCTTTTGTGCAATATTATTTCGCTCCCCTTTTGAGCTATCCTGACTACCACATGGCCTATGATGAAACCACCCAATTTTGACATAATTCACTTTACTTGAAACTCCTGTGGTTTTAAAAAATTATTAAAAGCATTTAATTAAAATGCAATTGTTAAAGTGTTTTACCTCCTTTAAAAAATGTTTGATTTTACTCATTATGAATATTTCTTTATTTCTGTATCAGGCCTACTTCAAAATTTGATGAACACAAAGTTTTAGATATAAGTCATTGCTACGATAAAAGAGTGTTCAAATCAAAAGTTAATGCATTGTACTATATCATTCCAAGAATTTGACAAAAGTCCTTAGTTAAACAAAAATGTTTTAATGAAACTGGTTTTATGATGTATTGGTTTCAACTATAATGTTTCCTCTAAAACTGGTTTGGAGAATACTTATGTGACCCAGCACAGTTTCCATTCCCATGTTTTAATCTTAGCATGATAGTCATGGCCAGTGACCACAGCAAATCTTTTTTTACCATCTTTGCTGCTACATTTTATGATTGTAATAGACTTATAAATGGTATTCATCTGCTTAGCAAAGCTTCTGTATTTTAAACTAAATGGCCAAACTAATGGAATGTACATTGGCTATGACATGATTTATAAGTGATTACTTACTAAGCCAGGAATACAATTCATAGATGTTACTTGAAGTTTCTATTATCATCTTTGTTTTCTTTCGCTATGTTTTTCTTACTAATATTTCCTATGTAAGTGATAGCTTTGCTAGAATTCAATAAGGTCTGATGTTACAAAAGTCATTTTGTTTCAATGTTGATTACCTCTAACAACAAGACTTTTGTTTTGAATATAATTTACATATGGTCATTTAAAACACTGTTTGCAGCTTTAACTAAGTGGTATTTTATGCTAAGCGTTCGTTTTGATTAAGGAGATTTTTAATTCTTCTAAAACTGACATAGGGTTTTACACATGACCTTGTAATTACAGGAACCTTTCTCACAAAATTTTAGCATTTTGGCAGATTAAAAATCACCTTGTTTGTTGTGTTGTGGTTTGAAATCCAGTACATTTTTTTACATGAACACTGTGTTAAACATTATTCACTGTGACAGTATTTGTGGTGGAGAAGCAAAATATTTTTAAAAATACAGTCAGTCATGTAGTGCTGTAAATTGCAAAAGAGCTGACTTCTTTTGTGAAAAATTACTAGCTGACATGGCATATGTTTACAGATTATCCTGCTCTGAACAAAGGATATTTGTCTGTGATCTGTTTCATTTTCTGCTATTTAAGCATTTTTGCTGTATTTACTACTGAACTCAAGAAGGAAATGATTTAATAATATGATTGCTAGAACCAATGGCCAGAACATCTTCTGCTAGCCAAGTGTCTCTGATCTCTTTGTCACAGCCTGAAGTGACTGTTGATGAAAATGCCAGTTCTGTGAAAAGCTCAAGCAAGAATAAGCCAAAATTTCCTAAAGTACGCCAAGCATTTTTTAGAAAAACACATAAGAAACCAAGCATCAAGAGAAGAAAGATTGGGATTATTGAGACAAATGTTGATATCCTCAAGATCAATCACAGTAATGGTAATTCAAGTCTTTTCCAAACCAAGCTTGTGTCAAATGGGAATACAGTAGAAAAACAAAATTGTCAAGCAACAAATCAAATACATGAGGGTAAGTCAAATGGTGTTCCAAAAAAATCACCTGCTGAAGCTGCAAGGTCAACTTCTGCTGCAAACAATCATGTTTCACCCAATTTTTCTGCATGGTGGAAACCACAATCAAGAAAAACAAGACTTGAGAATGTTGTAAAAAATAAGAAAAATGAGTCAGATATACAGCATCAATTTAAACTGAAGCGTAAAAACTCAAAGGAAAGGTTTACCTACTTAGGTCTACTGATACCTGCCATGATTCTTCATCCAACAACACATGGGGTAAGTGTTTAAAAGTTTTTTTTATACGGAATGATTTTCGTGTTGAACAGATGATGTTTGATTAATATGTTTGGATTTTGATTGGATACTTGTTTGCATTTAGCTGTTAGTGATGTAAAGATTTTATTTCAGAAAGACAGCGTTACACAAAAGTTTGCAAATTCATTAGATCACAATGTTCAGCTAAAACTGGCTGCTGCTCACGTAAATGATGCAATGAAAGGTCGTGGAAAGTTTGGTGAAGCTAGAGCATTTTTTAAGTCTGAATATGTAAAAAGGTAGGTGCACTATGCTGTTTGTGTAACCGTTTTTTTAATACTCACAACAGAGTAATTCAATGTTTTCATTATGTATTGATTATTCCAAAAGTAATTTCGTGCTCATTAGTAATCTTAACTATAAATATTTTTCTGTTTACACTGATACTTATCAAGCAATATCAAAGCAAAGGAACTAAAACATCGTGGCATTATACATGTTTGCTGTGAAAATGTAAATGCAATGCCTTCCTTATCACCAACAAACTTACTACTACTATACATGATAATAAACTTAATTCTAAGCTCCAAATAGAAATGTTAGTAACACAACATTATGAATCATGTAGAAAAATATATTTTTGTTCAAAATAAAAAAAACTACCCTAACATTTTAATTTTCAGATTTGTTTATTTTAGTTTTTTTATTCTTATTTGACTTACTTAATACTTAACTAGAGAAGTGTCAATAAAATTACTTTACTTCCTCTAATTAGATTGCACTATAAAGCTGCAATAGCCCATAATTATAGCAAAACTAATATGGATATTCTCTGTTCAAAGTACTGAATTAAAAAAATTCCTGAGTTATTTAAATGATTAGTTGCAAATTTTATGTACTTTTTTCACAACTATAAACCGCCTGAACACTTTGACAATTACTTATGTAATATTGCATCAGTTCACAGTAAAGAAAGGTAGTGACTATTCATCTGCCTGGCATGACACAGTTTGAATTAAACGTTCAGTATGTCACTCAAGCGGCAACAATGTCTTAGCGAATGTGTTTGAGATCTGCTGTGCCAAAGGTTGTCGGTTTGGCTCACACCTTGGAGACATTCGTTTTGGTAGTTTTGGTTGCATGTTTCAATTCATGAGACCACTTTTTCTTTTCTTTTTTCAAAAGTTTCAGAACTTTTGGTTTGGGGGTTATGTTTAGGGGTTAGTGTTAGCATTAGGTTAGCGTTAGGGTTAGGACTACAGTTAAGGTTAAGTTTAGGTTTTAGGTTTACCTTTTACATTTACTATGTTTCTACCAAGCCTACTGCACTCTCCTTGTGCATTACTGTCAGGTTACAGGTGGCGGCTAATTAAGGTTTCAAATATGAAGGTCCACAGGCAGACCTGTAGCCACTGCCATAAAGAAACAAGGGTTCCTTCGTCACAAAAATAAAATTTAATCAGAATGAAAGCATTTTTGATTCAGTTTTCTTTGATGTATAATGATGGCAAAGGTTTTTCTTTGATATTGTGCTTGTTACTAAGTTCTGTCTGATCTTGAAATGAATTGTTACATTTCCCACTTCACTTGAAACGTCTTCGGTTTAGTATTGACTTAAATGCCAGCATTAGGGCCGGCTGAGTAAATGGCCCTCAAGGTCTTGCACCCACTCTTTGTATCTCTAATATGTATTTCACCAATTTGCAGAATTCTCATGTCTTACATTGTTTTCCTTGTTGCAATAAATTTTTCTGCCCTTTCATGTTTTGTTGTTTTTATTCCTTTTCTGTTACATTGTTGTTTGAGTCACAAAAATGCATGAACAACTGCGCCTATTTGTGTATTCAAATTGTTTTACTTGTATCGCCAATGTCTATTAACTACTAGAAATTTGTCAAAGAAACAAAAAAATATTACCTGACTGAAAATATTTTCTGCATAACTTCTGTTCACCTGCGTAGAAGAAACAATTAATGTTGTTTTTTTTCAACAAAAAAACTGATTGAATTGCATGGCTGGGTGGTTTTTGTTCATCTGTAACTTAAATATTTTTGAATTGTCAATGCAAAGCTATACTGTGAATTAGTCCCAGGTTTTCGTTGGACTTTATAGATCACTTCATACTGCTTGAAGAAAAAAAATTTAGTGGAAAATTGCTGTGCAAACATTCATAAAAACGTACGAGCAAGCCGTTGTTTTTTTGCAGCTTCACGTTCATTGTATATGGTCTGAGTGCTCATGCATGTGAGATGAAACGTTTTCATTTGTTACAATTGCGCATAAGTGGACCTCAGGTCTTTGACATACAACCTTTGTCTTTGAAAATGATATTTTTATTGAAATGTGTGTTTTGTTGTTGCTATTTCTAATTTATATACATTAGAGATAATGTCTAAAAAACAAGCAATGGCATTTTTTTCAGTTTTTCCAAGCACTTCCATTGTGTGTTTATGTGTGTGTGTGTGTGTGTGCAAAACCTCTATGAGACAAGATGATCAGTGTGAGAAAAATTCAAAGGAAGTTCAGGCAAACGTAAGCATCACTGAGTTGCTTTGTCATCAATACGTGACTCTTCACATTACCTGAGTATTCCCAGGTAAAGTGTGGCTAATATCCCAGGACTAGGTTTAGCTGCCAGGGCTGACAAAGAAGAGAAATAGTTTCCATCAGTTGCTAATATCCTAACTGCATTGCATGGCTTAAAGAGCTCATTCTGCTCTTATAAGAGACTATTTGATCCATAGCTAAGACCCTAACATGTACCGCCACTCTGAGCCAAAATGGACCTGGGAATAATAATTACCAGAGGATGTTGCAGTTTTCCCAAAAAGTGGACTCTAAAACTATAGGCACGTCATTTTTTGCTGTTTACCACCATTCACAGGACATTAATCCTTTTCATTGTTTTTTTTTGTGTTTGGATATGTATGTTTGGGAAGCATCTATTCTAGTTGAATGATCAAATCTCTCTCAATCATGTTTTCTGTGAAATCAAGTACTTTAGGCTTGTGACACTGAAGGTCAAACACAATAACCAAATTTAAATATAAAATTATAATCTACAGTACGTTTTTTAGTGCCATTTCAACCTCCACTGTACACAGAGATATTGTCAAAAAGTGTTTTTACATGTTTGATATAATTCATGTTACAAAAGTTATTATTGCCATAATTTGCTACGATTTCCTTCTGATCACACTGTTTTTGTGTTGAAAACAATGACCACATTTTCTTTAGATGTTTCCGAATTACCAACAGTAAAATTTGGGCTGGAGTCATGTATCTTACCATTGCAGTTCATTGCTTAATGATGCTTTGGGAACAACCTGGAAACCCAGTGCCCATTGGTGTGAAGTGGTAAGCTGTAGACATCAGAAATGAATGGAGATTTAAACAGCAACATTGTGAAACACTTATTTAATCCATAGATGACACTACTTTTAGCCTTTGTAGCCTATGAAGTACTGATTTTAGCTTGCTCTATTGTCACCAACCTGAATAGAGGGTAATTATCACTAGCGTACGGAGGGGGNAGNCNNNTGTGCCATGGCCATCCCCCTCAGACCCTAAAAATAAAAAAATGTAAAAACANTATTGTCTAAAACTTGCTTCCAGAATGCACAAAAATGCATATTTTTAGGTGCAATTTTGCAAAATTTTCCCAGGGGGATGCCCCTGGACCCCCTTAGAATGGTCATGCCTTTGGCACTTCCCCGAAAGTTGATTTGTGACATCACACGATTGTGAAGAAAATTGGCCTCCCCCTCGGAAATTTTCTGCGTACGCCACTGGTAATTATTCTATTGTTTCTAGATGTGACTAATTTTATTTCTATACCCTTCTCTTAATTTTTAAGGGATCATTGGGAAGTGAATCCTGCTGTATTGACAATTGACGCATTGTGTCTTTTAATATATGCTGTTGACCTTGCTTTGCACACTGCATTCCTTTCTCTGAGGAATGTTCTATTTGCAAAAGAAAAAGTTTGGATCAGGTGAGATACACGAAGATTTAAAAGTGCTTTTCTCCTGTAACTGTCATGTGCATATGATGTAAGTGCGCTGTCTTGAAAAATGTGTTAGCCATGCATGAACACAACGATTGCTACAGAGATGCTAGTGACCAACAAATATTTTATTAACTAATGCTTGAGACTGTATGTTTATCAATGGCACCTTCGCTTCAATATCATTTTGTGCATTCCACTTTTTTCATTCACACATAAAAAGAAGCTGCGAGCTTCTTTTTCCCGATGTTCAAACGCAGTAAAGAATGTACTTTTTCGTTCCTTCTGTATGTCCACGTATGCATCACAATTATGGTGTAATTTCAGGAAGGCATACATGCAGAGATTGCGTGTAGTCTATAATTTTGGGTGCAGGGCTCTATACAACCTACCGTGGCGAGCGAGTGTTAGTAGTCATCAGGTTCAATGCAACATTCCTAGCGTTGAAGCCATATTGAGAACAAATGTGTACCTGTTTCTTGAACGATGCAAAAAGTCTAACAACCTATAGTTGCGTGCTTTGATGCAGTCAGATTGTTTATATTCGTCCTTATTCCTTGAACACTACCGCACTGTGCTTTGTGACTGACTGCTCGAACGTTACAGTTTTTATTCGTTTGAGGGCGTGGGCACTGTGCATGCCACAACATATTCGTACTTTACCTGGCATTGACCAGGGTTGGACTCAGTGTCCTACTCTGGATGTAGTGTTGTACCTAGTGTTACGGGTAAGCGAACGATGGTGTTAAGAAATTTCATGTAACTAGGAATACATATAATAGAATATCGAATCCCTTGGATTCGAATCCTGCAGTATTCGAATCCAAAAATCAGAGTTTTTCCGAATATTTAGATTCGAAATAAATTTGGATTAAATAAACGTGAAAAATTGCGAAGTTGGCAAAACAAATAATTTCACTAAATTTTGCAGTGGCACTCTTTGCGCTCCTGAGTAAAAGAAAGGAACACTCAACAAGTTCAAGGCATTGCGTAGCGACGTAACGAGCTAATTAACAGGTCGTGTGATCGCTTATCGACGTTCTCAAACTCTAGGCGATCAGCTCATTTTACTGCTAACAAGTTATTCCGGAATAGGATTCGATTCTGGATTCGAAATAAAGATTCCGGAATATTCCAGAACCTCTAAATGTTCCATAATGCACATCCCTAGCAGTAACCCTGTGGTTCTACCTACAACGCCGTTGTAAAACGTTTTGTTGTGTCTGCTTTTATCAATCTGCGTTGAACAGACAGTGTGTACTTGTACTCCATGGACTTAGCGTCTGTTTCAAAATATTAAAATCAAATTAAAAACATAGGCATTAAAATCTTTTTAAAATTGCGGCCTGCTGGTTGTGTTTTTACTTTTTCTGGAAAGCACAACTTTCATCCCAGAATTGTTAAAATTGAGCTAATTTGTTCTCTTTAGTAATGTGAAAGAACACATGCATATAAACATTATCAGGAAAAGAAAACGTTGTAAAGAAATTTTTAGCTTTTACTGCAGTAGAAAAATCCTTAAATGCCTTGTTATGAAGACACTTGCAACATGATTAAGCTTGTGAAACTAATTTTAAACGAAAACAAGTAGATTTGTGTTTAGTGATTTTGCATGACATTGAAATGCAACGAACTGCTTGGGATGGTCTCCCAATGTTTGCATCTTACTGTGGAAATAAAATATAGTTCACTGCTCCTTTT
>JGI24021J15306_10009120_pt1 | contig 12254 bp, 11 predicted proteins | sample Ectturendosymbi1_FD_15306 | JGI IMG/M metagenome (IMG submission 15306)
CGCGGAACAAAGCTTTGCGTCAACTGTGTCATGGCGACGAGTGTTCAGTTGGCAAGGTGTGGTGAATCATGCGGGAGGTCACTCTGCGATAAATCATGTGGGAGGTCACTCTGCGAATCCACGTGCGGCGCAAGTTGTGCTGATTAAATTCAACTCATGAATTCTAAAATTTGACAACGAAAGCCTTTAGAAATGCATTGCTTGGTTCACTGGCATCAGGGCTGCAGCGCACAGTTTGATACGCGGCTCAGGCCGGAGTTGTCTAACTGCAAAAGAGCATTGCCAGCGTTGTTCCCAGCCACAGGTATTACAATAACTACGAGGTGAAGGGCCTGACACGTATTACGCAGTGAACCATTTAGACGCAAATAAATAAATTGCTGCCTGGTGAACATGAGAATCTTTCTAACGTTAGTTGGGTTTTTGTTAATTCGCATGAGATGTTCCTGCTTTTTTAAACTTAACTGTGACCGACATGGCTGTGTTTTGCACTTTTTATAACTTATCTTGAACTGCCGTAACGTTTGGCCAACTACTATGTGCAAATTATTTCTGGCCAAGCAATAAATAAACAGTATTTATCCTGATGAAAAAGTTGTCTTTGCATAAGGTCACGGCGTAGTTGGCTTCGTAATTGAATCTGTAATGATTGTCCCGACCTTAAATCAGCTCGTCATACAATTAATTCCAGCCAACTTTTACGTCAAAACTTAAGCCGTCGCAGGAAAAAAGATTAATCTGTTTGGATGCTATTTAAAATATTGGAATTGGTGCATTAGAGACAATAGTACAGAAAGTAATTGACGGTGTATTAGCAGAATTATTGCTAATGAGTTCACTTTCGTTACCAGTTCCATACGTACATGGAGTGGAAGCAAGCAAGCGTAACTGAACCCATGGTGGCAAAAGTTTTGTAAGGTTTATTCAGGTTTTTTTCAAGGAAATTGTTAGGTACCCGGTATGAACCCGATTTCTCTGATTCTAGGGACGCGATTTTCTCTGATTCTAGTCACCCGATGATAATTTTCGCTGATACTAGGGACCCGAATCGAGTCCCTAAAACACCTTAAAAAACCCTGGTTTATTTAAAGTTTAATGTTAACGAAATGGTGAAAAATTTCAGTGACGTTTCTGGTTACTTTCAATCAGGCAACCTGATTTCTCACGCACTGTTATTGTTATTTTTTGCAGCTGATCGATAGCTTTTGCCAGTGACTTGTTGGGATCATTGTTGAAAAAGCTGTGCTATTAAAGAATTCGCCAGGCTTCGTAGAATCTTCGTTCACAAACGATTTGACCAAATCATTTTGAACAAAAATCGTGTACCTACCAGAGGCGGACGGGGTCTCCTTTTTTGACTCCGCATCGGCTCCTCCTCCGCAAATCATAAAAACATTCAAGTCTGACGCCGCGAATTTCCAAATTCTACAGTGAAATATATGCATGTTACTTGACAGTTTTGGTTAAAATGGAAATCCAACCTGCATACCTTTCTTTCTGTTAAAAGATAACTCTTTAGCAACCGACTCGAAGTACACCATCATAAAAATGATTTTTCATAGTTAGTGCAACTTAATTTCTTACCTTCAACGATGCTGATTGGACAGATATTATGTTTCATTGTGGCCAAATTTACTGCATTGTGAATGCATTTAAAGCAAAGCACAATGCCAATGAAGAATATCCCTTATTCTTACTTTGTATGAGTGCATTCATTTTTTATTCTGTTGCAAAACCTTCCCACTAGACTGAGCATGCATACAGTACCACCACAAAATTGTCCTTGATGTCGTTTTCGTATATTCATTTTCATCTTGTACTGTTACGCGAAAGTGCACCTTTGCGGCTATGTTCAAGTCATTGAGAAGTTTGGAATTCAAAGTAATCTTCAAATGATGGCCATCAACAACTTCTGTTTGTTGGTAGTGCTACTGCATTACTGTTTAATGTATCAACACAAGGAAAGCGTCGGAAGTTAAGCTACACCACAGAATACTGGCAATAACCATCAATCACACGCAAGCGACCAACAAATAACGGAACTAGGGTTTGGGTACGATGGCCATTTCCCCACAGATGGGCGCATTCAGCTCAACAGCCTGTCTGACTGAAACTTTGAACTGATTGCAAAACCATGTAGGACTGAAGAGTGTGCAGAGTCGTAGCCGGCAAAGCGAGTTGGCGATCGACCCTGCATGTCCAAATCGTATCAGATGCAAAAACTAACCTTTTACCTTAGAAAAGCATAACAATGCGGTGCCAATAAGGAGTGTGTTTCAGGTAACTCCATAAAACTTTCCAAAAAACAATTTCAAGCAAAGTGTCTAGACTTTTGTGAAGAATATTAAGACGAAATCAAACTCCACCACTCCGTCTCCGCCATTAAAAAAGATGCTTCGATTCCTCCTTCACAAAAAAGTTTTGTTCACTTCTGTACCTTCGTGTCTTATACAACTACTGAAGCGAATTTTCCCTTAGGAAAATGCAGGTGTGAGTGACTTAGAAGTTACCATGAAACAAAGCAAGAATAACTAAAACGCGAGTGTGTTCATCAAGCAAAACTAGGCTACCAAATCATAGATTTTTACACAAGAACTGGGAGTGGATAACTTGCTGTGCATTTGCTATCATTTTGCAAATGTCTTTAGAAGTGTATGTCCTGTTTGCTATGTTAGGGGCAGTCATGTATTTTTCGTACATGTCCTTGCATTGAACTTGTGTCATCAACATGACCGTGTGCTCAGGGGTGTAAACTTGTTGCGCCAAACCTATTTTGGTCTGTCAAAGTTCTACTGCATCCTTAACACGCCTTTCTCTGCCAAACGCCAAATCAACCGCTCGTTGGGTGCCTTTCCGCCCGTAACGTTTTTTTTCTCGGATCCAGGGAGAAGACATCGTGTTTTTGGCCACTGACATTACCTTACCGGGGGCCGTGGACTGGGTCATGATGCAATCTTGCTTTGGCCATCACTTCATGCTGGTTCTGGAAAAGCAGGAAAAGGTCGACGGACATCAGCAGTTCTTCGCCATCGTGCAGTTGATTGGGACCAGGAAACAGGCTGAAAATTTTGCGTACAGGTTCGTCGACATTTTTGTAGTTCGTTGGCTCAACCCGCCGCGACTCGTTGCTGCCAAGTGAAAAAATGTTCAAACAGTTTTATAGAGATGCAGCGCATGTTACCGGTATCTCTCAATCTAAAATCATGAAAATGCTTCCAAATATTGCTGCTTTGTAAAAATGTCTTTTTTGCGAATTGTTCCTAGTACGAAGAAAATTCAGACAACGAAATTCATTTAAGTTGGGTTGCGGTTGTTGCAGGCTGGCACACCTGGTTCGAATGTTAATTTTGGCAAACTGATTGTCATTTCTACTGTGGATCAGCAGTTTGACTGACCCATTAAATAGCGATTATAGCAGCTTCATGTGTTTTTATTTGTTACGGTTTTGTCAATCCCGTAAATCGTCGATGATGACGCGATTTTCGAAGTGAGTCATCATCAATTCTCGACAAATTTACGCAAAGTGTTCTTTGGCAAACAGACTAAATAAACGATTACGTCAGTATGTCGCACTGTAGAGGTTCAGCACCTTGGGAATCATTCTGGAATAACCATGGAAAACAACTTGGAATTATCTGTGTCAGGGGTGTGAAGCCATGCAGCACATACGGACCAAATGCACACAACGAGAGAGTCCCGGGACACAGCTGTATGTGTGAGGCTCTGCGGGTTAGATATTTTGCTGGCCACCTTCGGAAGATTACCAAAAGTTTAAAAAAAACGTATTGTTTTCTTTAAAATCGTGACTTTTCCCCGGGGCACAAACATTCAGCTTCAACGCCACTTTCAGCCCGCCAGCCACGGGTTGCACATCCCTGATTCATGTAAAACCGCGACTAAAACTGAATATAGTTCATATTCCCTCTCGGAATTTGAATTTGTACGGAGTTTCACTCCATCCCGATCTAAGCATTATTTTCATGAAGTTTGTTTTGTTTGCAATAACCCAGACTGCTAGAAACCTTAAATATGCCATTTCAAATGCAGATGTAAATTTGAGCATCTGGAGAGGACTTTGGCAGGATTAGGTCTTTTATTTCTGGTTACGGCCGGGAATAAGTTAATTCCGACAGACTCTGGAATTGTTCTTAGTCTAAAAACATTGAAGATTTTCTTGTTAGCAGATCACTTGTAGTAATGTAGCATAATGGTTAGTAGACTATTTTTATTGTGACATAACAAAGACTAATTAACTTAAGATCACAATATTGGGTTCACTTGGGTTGGCCTATGTGTGTCAGCAGACGTTCCACATTATGAACATTGACAAAGCTTGTGGCAGAGTAAAGTTTACTGGCCAACACGGCAGTTCCATTCTGATAATTGCCACAACAAAGCCTACTCCAGAATTTCGTGCACTGGGCAAAAAGGGAGAGTAATAGCGCTGCCCCACTAATGAGGAAAGCCGCCTTTCCTCGCTGAGTCTGAGTTATAGCGAAATGCGTCTTAAACCAGCATGCTTTGTCACCTGTTCAAGTACAAATTCTTTTCTATTGCAGCAATTACATCTCATGTATGCTAATTTACGTAAACATTCCATCTGTCAGCTCGAAGTCCAACCGGCTGTCAAATTTTAGAAGCCAGTGCCCCCCGCGAATCAAGCAGTTATCACAACTCTAATTTAAACGAACTGGGTGTACAAAATGCCTTGCTGACCGCATGGTAAATGTGATGACGAAACTTCTATATGATACAATCCATCTATTACTGCTTTAGCTTGGAATTGCGCATTTTGAACAAACTCGCAGATGAGTGATTCCAATCCCGGCCAGATTTTTTATAATTTCGAGCGGATTTTTAAATATCTCTGGGTGGCAATTCCGGTCCCAGCCGGAAATGGACATCATTCCGGTACATCCTTAGTTACCTGCGGTAGTTTTGTAACCACGAACTGGTAAAATACCACGATATTGCTATTGAATTACAATGCCATTTTCACCTGCACTTGTAACTGATCAGTACCTCATTAACGGCTACACTTTCGCTGTGTAACGATGCACTGGGTAAAGACTCCCAAATGTATCTGAAATACAGCACAGAAAGTTTCCCACAGTGAAGGTTTGTTTGGGGGGGATTTGCTGTGTTCTTACCTTTTATCAATGAAATCGTTCTGTAGTAAAGTAAGTGAAAGTTCAAGTATTCGCAACTGTCTGATCTGAAGCAATGTCATTTTGCGTTGGAGTGGAACAAACGAATTTTTACTTGGCAAAATATACTGCCGCAGTAGGTTACCAAGCGCGTCATAGCGTTACCTGCAGACGAGAATTAATTCTTTCAGCTAAACTGCTCTTCTAAACTGCCTTCGCAGTGTGCGGAAAAGGTTGCAGAGACCGTCAGTAACTTTTCGTCCCGCGTCATTGGGCGTTTAGTTGACTGAAGTTGCGACGTACTTGGCGTGCTGGTGAAGCAACGGTCTGTTTCACAGGCTGGAGTTGAATGGCCCGAAAAGACGACTGACGTGGGAGGCGACGCCGCGATCAATACACGAAGGCGTCTCTTCTGCGATCATGAACAGCGACTGCCTGGTGTTCGACTCGGCCATCGCGCACATGTTTGCCGACAGCGGCAACCTCGGCATCAACGTCACGGTCTCAATGTGCAACTGTTCCTGAGCGGTGAACCCCGCCCGCTGCAGAAAACCGCGACGGCGCTCCCTCCTGAGTTTGCTCCGAACGAGCGTTTTTGCACGCCCTCGATATGTGGGATTGAGAAATCGCGTCGTGAATTATCCGGTTTTAACCACTGATATTTGAAGACGCCTGATACGGTGTGTGCAGATCAGCACGGATCTGAGACTCTGCAGGCGTTAATGTGGACCTTAGGTTTCTGCAGTCTGGGCTGAGCACAAATGTATATTGCTTTGAAATGTACGAACAGGATTTTTACCTCGCAAGGTGATTTCTCTCGGATCATGCGGCGCCTTTCAAAGCTCGGCTTCTCATATGGCCGCTGAAGGGTTGCTAGCAAAAGAAAACTTCAACTCCCGATAAGGAGTTGAGTAGGTGGTGGTGAAGACATTTCGAGATTTTTAATATCGTTGTTTGAAAGTTGGGGTTTTAGCTGCAAAGAGCGAATTCCTCCTGGCCCTGATTTTTTACTTACGTTGTCGGGTTCTCTTTAGTTTACTTCGCATTTTCCCCAAGTGTCTGCCTCATCTCATTGTAAAGTCGGCATTTATGGAATATCTCTGCGCTGTACTTTACCTTGTCCCAAAATATGTTTGAACAGTATTCGAAAATGACTGTATAGTGGTTTCCAGTTCTAAATCCACTAATGACGTTGCCTTTACCATTGAAAACTGACTGCGACGTGAAACGTTTTCGAGTTTTCAGCAAAATGCAGTTAGGTACGATATAAGCTGAACAACGTCAAGACCAGCCGATATGGGCTGCGACGTTTGGACCGACGCTTGCGACTGCGTTTCATGAATACGGATCCGCAGCAAAACATTCAAAAAATCCTGTGCGTTTTTAAAACTTGCGGCGAATTTTCGTTTTCATTAAATGGCCCGTGTCGCACGAAACTTCGGTCAAGCCAACTGCGCTCGCTGTATGTGATTGCAGCACGACAGAATGACTCATCATCCACAACCCGCAAATATCTGCACGCTCAGCTTCCTGGCGAGCGAGCGCTAGTGGTCTTGCTCTTCGGGAGAACCGCTTGCCAGTTTATTTGTTTTTTCCCCGCAAATATGTCGTGCTCTGTTGGAAACAAGCTGGCCTATGTTTTGTTAACACACGACCATAAGCGTTTGTTTTGGTGGCAACCCGTAACCTTGTTTGTGCTGTCCAGTGTTGAAGTGAAAGTTGCACGCCACAAAAACGCTATCCGATCGCACAATCCTTCTTTTGAGCTGAATGGTTTGTTATTGCCACTGCCTTCCATTTCCGTTTAGTCACCATATGCTTGTAATGTGTAGAAAGGAAAAAATACATCAAGTTCGAAATAGAGACGCGCAGCAATTCGCCCGCTGGGCGATATGCGTTTTGGTTTTGGTTTTCGTTATTAACGGCACAGTACGGTTTCCAGCTTGTCACGCGCGCTAGAATCGCATTTTTCACTCAGTTGCTTTGATTCTTTTGTTATTGGAGTAAACAGTTCCGAAAAACGTATGTTGCTTTCGAGAGCTCACGTTAAAAAGCTGGCGACGAAACAGAAAAAAGCTGTCATAAGGCAACAAAGAAAGATGCACAAACTGCTCGTAGAGACCCGTCGTACGCGTGACTGTATTTCCTGTTTGAGCGCGAAAAACTGGTTCATGCTTCACGTAAATTTCCTATAATTTGATCTGAAAGATGCTCTTTATTTACATCATATATTTCAGGCGTTTCTATTTTTCAAGCATTTTTTTCGACTGCATGTTCAACGAGCGAGATGTACGCCAGATCCTGTTTATAGCAATTTAGATTGTCAGAAATTTTTAAGGAATATTCCCCAAAATATGTAAATGCGGCAAATCAACACGTGTTTGTAATCGGCCGAGTTTCTGATGTCTCGGCAATTTTTTGATTCCTTCGATCGTATTGGACCTTCTTCCTAAATTGTTAAGAGGGGAGATTGAGACATCTTCACACTCTGAACGTCATTTAATTTTCTTAATCTTTTAACAAATGTTAATTGATATTAAACCTCGCTATCCTTCAAATATCTGGTGTCCTCAGAACTGACTGGGTTGCTTCGGTATTGATTTAAATCGCGCATAATTCTCGGCCTGACAATGCAAAACATCATTTGCGGTGTTCCTCGAAAATTTTGTGGCTGATAAGATGCTGAAAATTGGTGGCGCATCAGAAATACCTACTGCTTACGCCTGCAAATACCTGTTTTGTAATGAGTAGCATGAGATTAACGGCCTCAGGAAAGTTAATGCCGGTCATTAAGAAGATGGCGAGATGTTTTCTTGTCTTCTTGTTCTATTTAATAGTCAGTTTCTGTGGATATCAAAAGTTCCAGATATTCGCAAGTCGTACTTTTTTGCTGAACTTTACAAGATAACTTGAAAGTGGCCAATTTTAAGTCGTTTGTTGCAAACAAAAACGTTCATGAAATAATGCACTTTTGCTTCAGATCGAAAAGCGTGACAAATCCTTAGAAAATGACACATTAACAAGCGCGCTTGTTGAAAGAACGAAAGTTATATAAATCAAGACTGCAAGGTCAGTCCTCAGACCGAAAATCGTATGAGTGTTTTTGATGGTCATCACTTCGAAGTAACGTATTTTCTCTAAGCGCAATATCAAGGCATCGTCTCAGTTGCATCGGGCTACCTCGCGGTAAGTTCGGCCTTTTGCGGAAATGTCATCAATGCATTGATGAGATAAACCATATTTCCATTAGAGATGAAGTTAACGCTTGTTACAACGCTCGCTTCGTCTGAACCATAAAAAGCGGTTCAGCGCTTCGATAGCAGTTTGCGATTTTTTGGATTCATCTCGCTGTCTTGGGTGCCAGTGTTGGTCGACAACTCATTTTAAGTGTCGCGAAGTGTTTCCGTCGCCATTTTTTTCAACGCGATACTGTTCAGTTTTTCTGTGACGCTTTTCTCCGCTGTTGGACTTACCGCTTTGAGCCGGCTTAACTGCTCACTTGAAATAAAGAGAAAACTGCACATGACGTACGACGCTGGAATATTACGAAATAAGATTTTCAAGTCAGTAAATGCACAGGCTTCCCTTCAAATTCTTGTAGCAATGTGTTCAGCGAATACGTAGGCTCTTGTAGCAAATGGACCTATTGCTGCTTTCCGCGATGCTGTACTCAATGTATGCAGATCATCTTCATGAAAGGTCACTTTTCTTGGAGTTTTTTTCAAGCAAGTGTGGGAGAATTCGTACAAAAATCCTTCGCACCCCCAAACATTTGCCTGCTCCTAGACGTATGTGTGCGATAAGGCTCAAAACAGAACGTTGGTAGAATGCGTTAGCACTCGGACTATGATTCAACGCTGGTAGAATTCGTGAGCAGCAGAATTTCGTTCGTGAGGTTGGCAGCCGTGCTCTACGAAGGGCCTGCAAATTAAATGCTAACCGCTGTGGAGGGAGGTAGCTGCTAAAGTCCTGCGCGGGTTGGAACTTGGCTCGCACCCTCAGGAATTTGGGAAATCTTGCCCGTACTCGTTCTGAGCGCCCTCCCAACATTGCCCTAAAATGCACCATTTAACTTATTTCTTCAGCGGAAAACGTACACAGTATTATTGATTCCGAGTTTCCACAGTTTATTTTGTTGCATTTGTGTAGAGTAGATGAATGGATATTAAAATTGCACATTTTTTATCAAAAAATGAAAATGTGAAGGCAGTTCACATTTTAAAAAATCAACATTAAGTCATTTTTTGAAAAGAAAACCTTTCATGAAACGTTTCGTTTTTTAATTTTAGGTGCGAACAATAATTTGAATTGGCGGCGCCATATCCGAATAGTCATTTTCTAACTTTCTGGATTAACACAAAACATTTTAATCTATCGTGAAAGTAAAGGTGAACGACTTAAGACAAAAATGAAGGCATCTGTCTGAGTAATTTTAATTTATATTCCAACTCGGAAACAAAAAGCATCTTAACGCTTGTCTTCTGAACATCAAATCATTTCACCTGTAAAAATAAAAATTTGATATGTTGTAACTGCATCGTTTGAAAATCAAAGTTTATGTTCAATTGATCCATTTCAAAGAATTTCCCAATTTTTAGAAATGAGGGTGATTACTAGTCTAAAATTTTTCTAACTCTGGATCTGGCAGAAGATGATGAAAAGTGTTGTATGGTAAAGACCAATGTTTATCACATTTAAAAAATTTTGGCCTTCAGGAATCTTTATTTTACTATACGCGTCAGTAAAATCAGGATATAATGCTACCCATAATTTGCATACATCTTCCTGGGATACGTGACATCCGTTATTTCCAGACCAAACTATTTTTTACTTCCATATGTCATTGTTAATTACATTCGCAACAAAATTGTATCTGCCCAGCGAAACGTACATGTCATACAAATTTTATGCAAGGTACCCCCAAAAAAGTATTTTTTAGAGGGGATTTTTGTTTGCGCGTAGAAAACGTCACGCACATGTTAGATCCGTTTTTTTTCAGATTAAGTCATGGTGTTGGAAGACTCATCACATATAATAAGGTATTGGTGGTCATATCTGGCCAAACAAATTTTGCACTTAAAATTGCATTGATATATTAACTTAGAAAGGTGACCAAAATTCTCTACACATCATGTAACCCTGGGTAGTATAGTACCCATACATCCTATATATAGGCTTTCAGGGACATTTTTGTGTGTATGTGAAATTAACAAAAAAAATGCCCCTGGGTAGGTGGCTATCTACGATTCCTGAGCAGGCGTTCCGTATAGGCCTAATCAATCGTATTTTCACGTATTTTGTGTAAAAAAGGAAGACAACACAATAGCAAAGCTTCCTTCACGCAACAAAAGTTCTTTCCAAGATGAAAAAACTCAAAAAAACTGAGGTCATAAATATACATAATGTGTTCGCTATATGAAACGATTGCTTCTACGAACATCTTAATTCCGAACAAATCTTGAGTTAACCCAAAAGAAGCAATTACTTCAAATCAGTCAGTGACTGATCAATCTGTCTAGCCACAAAACTGCGAAAAACGTTAGTAGATATCTACAGCCCGTTCCAAGCCAACATGATTAGTCATCTCTGAATTTTCACAGACTGGGGTAAAATTCATAAATTTTTTTTTATGACAGACTGGGGTAAAATTCATAAAAAAGAAATTTTTTATAAATAAATTTTTTATGAATTTTTGCGGTTCTAGACCAGTCCCCTCTAAAATGAATTGTTGTGGTTCCAAGCCAACATGATTGGTCATCTCTGAATTTTCAGAGACTGGTGTAAATTTATAAGAATATTTTTTAAATTAATTTTTGCGGTTCCAAGCCAGTCCCCTCTAAAATGAATTTTCGTGGTTCCAAGCCAACCTCTACCTAAATTTCGCAGACTGAGGCAAAATTCATAAAATAAATTTCGCAGACTTAGACAAAGTTCATAAAAAAAACTTTTAAACAATTTTTTTGGGTGCTATCATGGAAACTACCCAAACAGTTGATTAAAATCTTTTCATATTTGAATTTTACCCCAGTCTCTGAACTTCACAGGCAGTTTAATCATGTTTTCTTGGAACGGGCAGTTGATGTCTACTACGATAAAAAAAAATTTTATGAATTCTACCCCAGTCTGTGAAAATTCAGAGATGACTAGTCAGATTGACTTGGAACGGGCAGTTGATATCTACTAACGTTGTATAGGCATTGTCTAAATATCTTTGATAAGATCACGAACGTTGCAATGCAAGTCTGATTAGAAGAAAACGGCAAACAGAAGCAAAGCATGAAGCAGGGTTGCCATCCTGCCTTCACCAAAATGAGCCAGACCTAGACACAAAAAAGCCAATTAGCTGTCATTAAACATATACATATACATGAGCGCAATTTTGTTGTAAAATGTTGGGGGGGCAGCTTGGTGCAAAACTAATATAGTCATCAGGTCGATGCAGAAGTTACGTTTTATATATACAGTTTCCCAGTTTTATTTTTAGAGGTGTTTTGAGAGCAACACTAATCACGCTTTGCCTTGCCCTCTCAGATGATTTACATATTAATACACTTAATTTGTCGCTGGACACGGTACTACAGTTCAGCCTGCTTCCATCAATATCGTATTTGGATGTAAACAAGCACAGCAATATGGTAGAACACACCAAATGAGTTTTGTCAGAGCTGTCAGTTGGACTGCACAAAATCCTGCATCGCAATGGCCGCACGTGCATATCACTCTTACAGTAGAGCACTTCAGATTTCATGCATTTCATATGAAGTGTGGCTTACAGCGCGATTTGATGTCTTGTTCAAGTCGCTTAACGTTACAACGACGATAAATATTTTCTTGCACATTTCCGTTTTTTGAAAAAGCTACAAATCCTTTTAATGCTACTGGGCATCATGCTTGCATATCCATTGATATCCTCTTACCAGCAGCAAAAACATTTGGCCTAAAATTAGCGTAGCCTACATCGCAAAATGATTTCAATCTATTTTTACTGTTGGTGGGTGGAGGATGTATCCTTTCAATCTCCCCTTGTTGGCCCTTGCGCACATACCCGCACAGAGTTATAGAAAAGTCTTATTTTGAAGCTTGAACCCGATCCGAACCCGAAATCAC
>JGI24021J15306_10009123_pt1 | contig 12253 bp, 9 predicted proteins | sample Ectturendosymbi1_FD_15306 | JGI IMG/M metagenome (IMG submission 15306)
CTTGACTATTCTAATCACAAGCAATTTTTCCTTTTCAAGGCTTTTGCTTCCATAACTTCAGCCCCCCCCTTAGAAAAATCCTGGCTGCGCCCCTGAGTAAAGGTACAGATACAGTAGAAAAAATAATTTGTCATTGCAGCTTAAAACCTTCCCCCAAACACGTAATGCTACAAACTCGCGATGTTTTAGTTGTATATATTTTCACAACTGCTGAAACCAAAATTTTGGTCCAAACAGAACAGGGGTTCCCAGACTTTCTCTGTCCATGTACCCATTCAGAATTTCGATAGATGAGCATGTACCCCTAAACATGAGCGCCGGAAGGATTTTTTCCAGGGAGGGGCCAATAGTGTATTTTCCAGGGGTGGGCCAAAAATGTTTTTGCAGAGGGGGACAAAAGTGGAAAAATTAGATTTTCACCACTCGAAACTAAGAGAACAACTTTTTTATCAAAACATGTGTTGGGAAAATGTCAAATTTCAAAATCCAAAAGGTACTGTCGTACGGCTGGCCACAATGGTGTTCCTTGCCTCGGTTTGTCAGGAAGCACATTCCCTGGTACCACCACATACCTACCTCAACCGATGTGGATGCCCCCGGCCACAGAATCCCAATGAAGAAGGATACGACCCGGGTCGGTATCAAGCATGTCAGCAGGTGATTTTCCCGTCACAGTGCGAATGTCTTCACCATGAAAAGACTTAACAGTTTGGACATGTCGTAGGAACCGGTCTGGACTGGGGACCGGCCTTGGTTCCCCCCTTCCCACGCCCATGCCCCTAAAACTTCTTATGACAAAAAGGATGAAGAAGATAACAAAAACATATTTACCAGTAAGCACATAGGGCTAATGATTTTTGAAAATAATATTCACTGATATTTATTTTAATCTTTGAACCAGACACGAAGTTCATAGAGCACAAGCTCACATTATATGCACAACATGATAATAACAGTCACAGAACGTTTTGTAACGGCGTTGGTGGTAGGACCACAGGATTACAGACACTTGTTCGCTAAAACTTCGTAGAACATTACATTGCATACACTTTCTTAACATAGTTGCTCACTAACTCGTAACACTTGATATAACGCTACATTCAGAGTAGGACTCGAAAATAGCATGTTTATGAAATAGAGTCCAACCCTGGCTAAGGACTGGTGAAGTAGTACTTAGAAAGTAGCCACGGCTCATGAAAGTTTGAGAGTAAACTAAACTAGAGCATTTCATCAAGAATGGAATTATCTTGGTGTGAGAGCAATGGTGGCTGAAAGTAGCCTTAGGTTAGCAACAAATATTATATTTACTACAGTTTTCGTGTCATTGCTCAGCGTAAATTATCGGCTTTTGCAACTCCGCTTACGTCATTTCATATCCCTAACCAAGGTTCGCTACTGACGAATATCCGTCTTTCAAAGGGAATTTTGATGATCAATGTATAATGTATTTATTTATTTTCTCAGATCCATGTTTTTTTTTAGGAAAATGTTAGGTAACCGGTATGGACCTGTAGGTACCCGATTTCTCTGATTCTAGAGACCCGATGACAATTTTCGCTGATTCTAGGGACCCGATTTTCAACTCTAGGGACCCAACCAGTTGGTCCATAGAACACACACACACGCAACGATTATTCTTTAGTCTTTAACGTAACTCATTGCAAATCAGATACAAAGACAACGGAGATAGCAGCAACGGTTGTGTTTGTTTGTACAGGTCACTGAAACTTTTAACAGATGACCAACGTGACTTCGTAGCGGTTTAACTCAAACTAGACTACACGCTCTTGTGTAATTTAAGATCTAATTACGTAGAATTTTTAGCAAATTCCCATTGCACAAAAGCAAAAAGTCCGAATTTCAGTTACAATTACAAAAATTGTGTGATTAATTACATTCAGCTCACTCATAAAAAACAGTACGCAGCTATGAAAAACCACTAGAACACTAGATGAAATGAAAAAATACTACACTAGGAGTACTACCACTGATAATACCCACCGGAAAAAAAGTGCGTTTGCGCCATTTGCTACCCTTTATGACAAAACAAAGGTTGCAGTTCGGCTGCGGATACCCCCAGACGGCACAAGAAGTTACTGAATCATTGATACTAAACAGCAACCACAGCAGAATTAGCTTTGCTTCTTAAGCACGCAGATAGTATTGTTTTCGCGACATTTGTGTAGTAGGCGTGATGCACGAGTAGACAAACCCATGCCGAAAGAACGATTATTAGGAAAAGTTACGGGCAAAATTCAAATATATTTGCATTGAACAAAACCGAAAATATTTATATTCAGTAGTGATTACTAAAACTATGGTAAAGTCAAACTTGCAGAGAAATCATTAATAGTTTAATGGTGCTCAAGGCAATATTGGAATATAGAGTTGTATTCTTGTATCTCTTTTGAATCACGACAATTTTTTGAACGAATATTTTATTTAAAAGAAATAGATGTAATCACGGAGGGCCCCTTTGGAGCGGAGGGCCCGGGACAATTGCCCCCGTTGCCCCCCCCTTAATCCGGCCCTGATGCTTAGGCCTCGCCACTTTGGCCAGGGCTACCTAAACAATACTAAATAGCTTTGAGGTCCTTGTGAAATTCGACTATACCTTGCAACATTAGAGCTAGGCTGTGAAACCCCAGCAACGGTAAGGCATTGATCACAAAACGCAAAAAACTTAAATAGTAGCCTACAGTAACCCCAGGAAAACGCAAAGCTAACACAATCTGAACATAGTATGCTGTTTCTCTCACCAGGCATAGTCTCCTCGCTACAAATTTTGCTCAACTTTTCATTTTTGTTGCTGCAATATGGATGAATGTCTGAAATAACTATACTACATTATACATCTATTTAAATTTTCAATAAAAATAAAATCACTTCATCAGTCTTATCGTTCACGCATACGCTTGGCATCCATTTCGGATTAATCGTATGGTTTAGAACGTAGCACTTGGCATTTAGTGGTATGGCAACTGGAATACTTCCATGATCTTTATCTCNGGTCTGTTCCACTATTTTACGCAATTGTGTTTGTTTATACTTTTGGCAATCGCTGAGATGCTTCGCTGTGCTGGGGCACTTCGACTCGATAATCGCAAGGTTTTTCGGTGTCCCAGCTGCAAGGTTTCACTTGTTTTTTTTCTGTGTTTTATGAATAAGTACGACTCTAGATTGTTAAAATGCCTGTTTCTATCCACGTCCCCGATAGCTTCGTCTCGTGTGTGTTGGGGGGTACATGATTGCCTCTAGTGTGTTGAAGTTACGCAGGTGTCTTACTTTGTTTTATGTGAGCTTACCATGTCTTGCGGGCCTTGTGGCTGAAATCAATAAAACTGTCAAAACTGTCAAACTGTCAACTGGTGTGATAAAAATACAGTTTTTATTGTTGACGTTTCGAGTGCCTATGCAAACTTTCTTTCTCAGACGATAGGCAAGGAACAAAATCAAAGCGTACACACACACTGCATTTCTGAAAATTTCATAATTAGAATATAAAATTTGATCTTTATTCTTTGAAAGTTTATACAAATATCAAAATTGCTATGCAATGGGGGGCAAATGCCCCAAATGCCCCCCACTGGTTCAGCGCCTGAGACCATGCAGACATGTATTTTAGTATGGCGGTCTAAGTAGGCTTAACCCCCACACAAAGGTCCAAGCCCCCCAAATTGAAATATGAAACACTATCAATCAGTGGAATTTTTGTCAAATTTGAATGTCAATCCCCCCGCACAAACGTAAATCCCTCCTGTTGACGACTTCCTGGCGATGGTTCTGGGTCTAAGCCTGCATTTTAGTAGGCTACCTTAGATCTCAGTATGCCTGCGATTTAATAGGCCGCTGTATACCTGTAATTTAGTAGATATGCGGTAGGCCTGTAGTTTTAGATAGATCGCTGTTTCGTGTTTCCCCTCTTTCTCTATCACAACATGACAAAGTTTTGGACCACCTCGTTCGTTGTACTTCCTAAGACCCTTCATGATTAGGAATGATTTGCCTTGCATTAGATTTCTTGAACCGGTTTCATGTTCCATTTGTTAAACACAGAGAAGTACTTTATTTCTTGTGTAAACTATGTGATGCATTGCATCCCAGATGCTGGAAATGAAAGGTAAACTTGCTTTGAAACAGGACTGTCCCTTTGTAGGCAACAGGCCTCTTGTCTCTACACTGCTCATGTTCTAAATTAACATTTGTGCACTCATCTTCGCGTAAAATGTTTCCGAGTATCACAACTTTGCGGGCATAGTTCAATGAGATTTTTTCACTGTCGATTTGTAACGCTAACCAGGACAGGCAGCATTATGCAAAAACTGGACATAATCAGGCAGGAAAATCTTCAGGCAAGACCAATTTTCCTTAAATGAGAATTAGGCGAAAAGAAACAAAAAAGACAAAAGCACCACAAACAGCAGCCGTCTATGTTATATCTTGTTACATTGCTATGGCACTCAACGTTTTTACACTCCATGAATAACTTCCTTACAAACATGACATCTGCTTCTCCACTTCAGCTATCACAAGTATAAATCCTGTTTGAGCACCAGCTTCGGGAAATCAGTGACAACTTTTGGATGCTTTTTTGACAATTAGGCTTTGGCAAATACAGCTTACGTCAAATGAATTTCACAAACCTTACATTACAGAACCTATTAGTTGTTTGGTGTTCTTTTACGATTATTTAAGATGCATACTCTTTTCGCGGCAAGCGGTAGTCTAATTACAAAACGTTTCTCGAAAAAACATCTAACTCAACACGGTGGGGCAGCATCTTCAACCTGACTTGCTCTGAACCCCTTTTATATGGAGGCCTACTCTATTTTGGTGTAACCTATAGTAGGTATCAAGACAAACATGTAATGTGAAAGAAGAAAGATTGAATCGANTGTAATGAGAGCCTTTGTTCTCAATTACTCGTGGTGTAAGCAATGAATGTCTCTAACAATACTTGCTTTAGAAAGCATGCGGGTAGTCCGACCTGTTACTGTCGGTGACAGGTCCTACAAAGCAGATCAGGTGTCGCTTTTTTCCAATATTGCTCATTGTTTTAATCTCAAGTTTCATACTTGGAGCACAACCGAGCGCATTCAGAGCTCGTGACTTGGTAAAATTCAAAATTCATCAGGCGCAATGCACACACAAGGTAAATATGATTACAGTCCTCAACCCGGGAGGCAATGTAAAGCGTTTGCGGCCGCTACAGGGTTGCAAGGCCCCTGGATGGAAAAGTACGTGGATAAGTTAGGGGTGCTGACCAAACTAAATGATAGAGACTAGCGCCGGATTTAGATGGTGGGAGACTTGGGGCCCAGGCGTGGTGGGAGGTCCCACAGAATCTTTAGGTATGGGGGATGATCGATGAAGGCACTAGTATTTCCACATATCATTAACATTTATGACGTGATCTTGTGAATTCACATTTGCTAACTCAACTGTAACAAAACTTTACGATGCAACATGGCATTTGACAATGATTAGCGATTTGTGAAACTGTTGCAAAACCAGTCACTAGAAGTATCGCATCTTCTTTTTTCAATATTTGCTTGAAAAAAGTTTTGAAAAATTTTTGGAAAACTATCTGGGTTGTGAAAGTGGTTAAAAATGGACGGGAAGCTAAAAATGGTTTGGACCGGAAATAATGAATGTCACATGTTATTCAGCGAACGTTTGCGGCTCAATCAAAGAGATAAGAGAGGCAACGTCAGGAAAAGAAGCGGCTGGAAGAACTGCTGCGAAAAACTGCCGAAAAAATCAAGTCACTGTGATTCGGTTTTTGTTCAGCAGACCGGACAGTGGTGACGTTTGGCGCACAACTTCTCAGCGTCACAAACTCAAGCAACTCAATTTCAGTTTTTGGGACAAAAAGGATTCTCTTCTTGCTCCCAGCGAACAACTTCTGTTTCGACAAACGGCAAATGTTTTGCTGGGCCAAAACAAAGGGCATTCGATCGGAAATCCGCGCTGCTGTTGGTCATCGTTCGACCACCTTGATAACGGTTGCGCTCCTAAGGTGGAAATGTTTTTCAAAAAATCTTTTATCGAGGTTGCTTGTGCGTTTCGTCAGAGGATAGATGTTGGGTGCAGTGCCAATTTGCTTTATTTCGCGATAACCCGCAGGCATATCACCACACACGACCCGAAACACAAACGTTTTACAAGGGCAAGGAGTTCGTAACCATTAATGAGGCCGATGAGTGTTAATTTTCTGAGTCATTTCAGAATTCCTACGGTGTCTGAAAAATTATGGCAAAATTTTGTTTATTTTCCAGCCTGGAAAAGCTGGAAAATTTTTTTCTGTCTCTTAGCATGATAAAAGAAAATAATTTTTGCCCTCTTAAACTTTCGACACACATTTTCATAATATTTAATTGAATATTGTTATAATTTTACTTGTATCGCGTTAAATATTCTAGTGCCTGTATTTGACCTGGCTAGGTCATTCGGAAAAGTTAAGACTACAGAAGGTCGGGAAAAAGTCTGGTTTATTTTCAAAATTGCTTGGGAAGCCTGTATTTATGCTTATGTTGCAACATTTTCANTTCCGTTTTGCAATGTTTTTTTTTGTTTTTTCTTCTAAGCACCTGAATTTAAATCTCGTGGTATTTTTTAACTACGTAAACTTTTACTTGTATTTTCTTCACAGGCACAGGTTTGGGTATTTCACAGATAATTTCAACACCGCGTTAGTTATGGGCGCAAAAAAGTTGATTCTTATCGTAGATGTTGATTGTGTACGTGTACATATGTCGTTTGCTTGTACTCGGATATTTTGATACTTTTGGAAACACGAGAACTTGGATATGTGGCTGTGCTGTGGTTAGGAAGACGTACTCGGTGTAAGTCTTTATCAAACACCGCGCGCTGGCACAGCATGGGAAAAAGCTCACGATGGTTTGTCGTTTCCATTCCTGTGAACATCGTGCGCTGCGATCACCACTGTTTCTTGGATTTCTTTCCCATTATAACCTGTTTTACCAGCTTTGTGTCGATGTGGAAAGTCCTCGAAATGCGTTATGCCGTGGTCTGAAGACCAATTTCCCTCCCAAAGCTTAGATTTTCGCAACTACAAAGGATTTCTTTTGCCTGGTCACTGTGGTGAGTTGACTGTATAGGTCCTCTGGTATGAAATTATCAGTTTATAAATTTGTGAAATGTTCGTGCGAACACGAGTCATCAAGGGAGGTAACGACAAAACTAGAGCTTTCACACAAATTAAGGATAATTAACTTGCCTTCTGTGTTTGGTATCAAACAAGAAATCAGTTTTTCACAATAAAACTGTGTAAATTAGTTTTTTAATCGGTAAGAAACTTCGTGGTTTTTCATGATTCTTATCCAGATGAACAAGATTATTTAGAAGAAGGGTGAACCCTAGGTTGAAGCGTCGATGTAAAAATAATTTACTCAATCTCCAACACCACCGTTTCGACCTTTGGTTTCTTTAGTGAAGAATAGTGATGAATTTACCTAATTCAGTTCTATAATCATGAAGCATTTTTCAAAGTGCAAAATCGATTATTATCAATAGAAACATCTTAGAGTGGAAACGCATTGTTGTTTTCATGAAACCCAAGTGTCAAACAAATATAAGCATTCACACTTTTTCAGTCCGAACAAAAATGCTAGTTTACACAAACACCAATCGGAGAAGCTGCGTCTTAGCACTATACACATTTTGTTTTTAGCTATGAGGTTAGCTATTTGATGCAGCATGCACATGGCAGCACTTGTTGGTATACATCAAAATTAAGTTTTTCTGTTAGAAACAGTCGAAGGTTTCAATGTCAATCTTTGGTCGCACACCCTCCCTTTAAGTTGGAAGAGATTGGGCTTGTCCGTCCGCGGAACAACTTGAAGCATGGCTACCTGGTTCGTGCTTCACAAAACTAAACCAGTAAGACATCTGTGTTTGGCCCTTTCTTTCGCGTTCTTACCATGCGATACGCAAATGTAAAAGACCAGTAAATAGGTTAGCTACAGAATGAAGAAAAAATTTTCTAACGTTGAAACCAAATACAGGTTTCTGATTTACGAATTTTTTTCAAAAATAGGGTAGTTGAAAGAAAATTTTGTTTATAAATATACCAAATACTTCTGTTTCACAAACATCTGCTCGTAACAGGCGTACCGAATTAACCTTTGTGGTGCTTCAACTGCACGGGGTAAAATAAGCCATAGCGTTTACTGTAGCTTAATCCGAGGTTTTGCAATTGCCTCAGCACATGAATGCAAGAACTTACCGATCTTGCGTTAAAAGTCAACCTTTTTAGATTCAAGTGGCACAAGGACTTGAATTTGTTTCTTTAATCGCTCTTCCAAGAATCATAAATATAACAAAAGTGCCGGGTACACAATTTGAAACTCAAAAAATTTCGGTGCTATGATAGACAAAACGTTTCTTGCGTGTTGGGTAAAAATCTATAAAATAGACATGCCGATCTCCGACCAAAAAACATTGTTTCTGATGTTACTTTGACGCCCGCGTCGACCTTTGTGATCGCCGGTACATTTCTGGCCATAAACTCGCCCGCCGCGAGAGCTAGACAGCTGTTTAAACCTCCTACGGATTCGGGAAGTCTTCTAGTTTCGATTTAAAAAAACAATTTTAAGTTTTGGATATGCGTTTGTCTGTGACATCACAGTTAGGTAAATTTTGCGTTTTTTGGCCGACGTCACCTGGCCTTGAGCGCCAGCTAACGAGCCATTATTGGCTGGAGTTTTAATTAAAAACTAGGCTATGATCCGAGTCTTGAGCCTTTCATCACTTTGTAGCATTGGCTGGAGCAAAAATCATGACTTATACAGCTTTTTTTAAGGAAAATGTTAGGAACCCTGTTCGGATCTGTAGGGACCCGATTTCTCTGATTCTAAGGACCCGATTTTCTCTAATTTTACGGACCCGATGATATTTTTCTCTCATTCTAGGGACCCGATTTGAAATTCTAGGGACCCAAATCGGGACCCAAAAATTCCTTAAAAAAACCCTGGACTTATAAAACAAAGATTGGGGAAAAATTCATGTCCCACAAACGCTAATCCTCGGAATTTTTTGCTAAAAGCCATAACTCGCCAGCAGCTTGAGCTAGAGAGCTGTTGAAACACTCTAGAGATGGGGAACGTGTTGTAGTTGGCAATAAAAAAAATTAAAGTTTTGGATGTCGGGTTGTTTGTTGATGTGGACATGATGGGAGTATGTTTAGGCCAGGAATGTGTCCTGGATTGGATTCCATCTTCCCGGTGTTTTGGCATCGTGTCGGCTGTCAAATCTTGGTTTTGCGACTTCCGCATTTCCTGTATGTAGGGTGGTTGAAAGAAAATTATAGGTCTTATAACTCTATATAGGTCTTACAAAAATCATAGGCCTTCTAAAAATTATAACTCAAAATTCCAAAGATCTGGAGAAGAGCACTAATATTTGCCATCCCAAAACCAAAAAAGCCACTGGAGGACCCAAAGAGCCATCGTCCCATATCTCTGCTGTGTGTCACCTTTAACACTGCTCAGGTAACCTCTAAGCACAAACACGTTTGTTCTCCGTGTCCAAAATGTACAGATTTTGTTCATTCGCTTATACTGGACTAACTGACAGGTTTAGAGACGTGCGCGTTTTTTTGCAAGTTAGCAAGTCCTCTCAAGCTCATCCGATCAGAAAAAAACAACGTGTTCATTTTGAAAAACTTTCTATATGATGAAGAGCAAGAGCAATTTTCCAAACAAAAATGTGGGAAGTGCTCTTAGCAAATAAACGAAAAAGTAAAGAAGAAGTCGAACATTTCGCTCGTAGAAGTCATTGGTGGTTGGTTTAAGGTTTAAACAGAACCACATTTCAAGCCTGTGGTTCTATCTGCAATAAAAGTAAATTAGGTTGAGACATGAAATTTTTCTGTTTTCATTGCAATTTTCAGTCACATTAATCAATCTTGTCCAAAGTGGGCATATTTTTTACGAAAATGGGCACATAGGATAAACTTGCCCAAAATGGGCAAATAGTTTACGACAATTGTTGGGCAATCAGATTGATCGCGGGACTGCTATTGACTTTCATGTGTCACATACGGCCAGTCCCGTCACCACAGGAGGATTAGCTGGGCTAAGCCCCCCAAATTGAAATATGAAAACTATAAATGAGTGGATTTTTGCCAATTTTTACAATGTCAAGGCATCAACAGTGAAACAAAAAACTCAATCTAACCATACGTAGGGTGATTTTCACCCGAGGTCACACTAACCATAATTTGGGGTGATTTTCACCCCGAACTCACGCTAACCATAACGTCGGGTGATTTTCACCTAGGGACTACGTGCTCACCACACCTGCCTGGGTATAATAACCCGAGGTTAGTATTCCAGGGGTGTGAGTAATCGTTGCAGAAACCTTGAAAGTGATCAATGGCAGTTGGCACGTGAACCTCGTTTTGTTCTGTTTTGATGGTGGACAGGCTCCACAGCGTTGTCTGATCACAAAGTTTATGTCCTCAATAAAATGCTTTTGCCTTTTACCGCAAGCGCACGCACAACAAGAGCAAGCCCTTCTTGGTTAAGCCAAAGTTTTAAAAACTTTAATTCCGAACAGAGAAGAACAAGGTTCATCATCCTCGATAAAATGCTTTGACCTTTCACTACAAGTGCACACACAACAAGGTGCATGACCTTTCTGGCTCCAATTTCTTTCCTCTGACCGAGAAGGGGTCACACATTCTCCTGCCTGTTTCTCAATGAAAACCGCGAGCTGAGCAGGAGCCATTCGCGCCAAATTGATTTGCGTCGTCAGTGCTTGCACTCGTGTGACCTACTCCCGTGCTGGCTTCGGTCAAAAGTTGCTGGCGTGGCTTACTGGTGAACCTACATGCACCAACTCCTTTTGCCCAAATTGGTCAAGTTTACCTTAGGAGGGATCTTTGTGTAGGAACTTTGTTACACATCAGATATCAATGGGATAATTTAATCAATTTTCGGCTAAAAGGAAGGCCCTTGCTGTGTTTGTCGACCTCACAGCAGCCTACGACACTGTATAGCACCACGGCCTCACCTGCAAGCTGCTGCGGTTGTTGCCTGATAGACACAAGGTCCGCATGATGATGGAGATGATTGGCAATCGCAGCTTTACCCTTACCACCGGAAACGGTAAAAGGAGCAGGTTACGACGCTTCAAGAACGGCGTCCTGCAGGGATCCGTCCTGGCTATCCTTCTCTTCAACACCTACATCTCTGACATGCCAACCATTGTCTCCGGAAAGTATGCACATGCTGACGATCTAGCAATCATGCATGCTGATGGAGACTGGCAGGCAAGGGAAGGGGTGCTAACCAAGACATGGCAACCATAGGTGAATACCTTCAGACTTGGAAGCTAAACATCAGCACTACAAAAACGGTTTTGGCAGTTTTCCTCTTTAACAACAAGGAAGCTAAACGTGAGTTGAAAGTCAACTTCATCACCGAAACCCTGCCCTTATGCTCTGAGCCCAAATACCTCGGAGTAACATTGGACTTGTCGCTCACGTATCGCCGACACCTTGAGTCTTTTCTCAAGAAGCCGATATCACGCGTCGCACTCCTGAGGCGGCTTNCTGGGTCTGGTTGGGGTGCTGGAGCAACAAATCTGCGAACGGTCACCCTTGTCCTGGTGCATTCAACCGCAGAGTACCGTGCTCCTGTCTGGTGCCACAGTGCTCATACCCGCCTTATTCATCCCCCTACTAAGGACGCCTTACGAATTGTGATTGGATGCCTGCGTCCTACACCAGCGGACAACCTTCCCATCCTCGCAGGCATCCAACCTGCTGGGCTTCGTTGGAATGGAGCCACACTGCCTCTGGCACGCCATACCATGGAGCCTGGACATCTGCTCCACTCAGTACTCACCAGTCTACCGAGCGCAGATCCACTGCGCCCAATATCGAGACACCCATTTGAATCCGTCGTTTAGCTTCTTTACTGTTGAGATGGAAGACTGCTGACACCGTTTTTGTAATGGTGAACTTTAGCTTCCAGATCTAGAGGTATTCACCTATGGTTGCCGTGTCCTTACTCAGCACCCTTTCCACTGCCTGCCAGTCTCCATCAGTATGCATCATTGTAGCAGCGCAAAATTAATGCGCGCTACAACTTAATGAACAAATGTCAAAGCCACGTAGAACTACATTCCAATATTCAGAAAACAAAAATATAATCAGTCCAAGGGGAGAACCTCGACGCACTGGAGCATGAAAGAACGTCAAGCCACAGCCATGCAAGGACAAGAG
>JGI24021J15306_10009126_pt1 | contig 12251 bp, 8 predicted proteins | sample Ectturendosymbi1_FD_15306 | JGI IMG/M metagenome (IMG submission 15306)
TAATGCTAACGGTTTTAAATACATTATTTTAGGAAGTATAAATTTTTGCAACACCGTCATGCCTACGGAAGAAGAAACAGCAAACTACTTGGTTGGTCATANCCTCCTAGAGGCTCCGAATNATGCTGATCATTGTCACAAGTGCTACGCAGTTATGAAATGAAGCAGGAAGCCCGATGACAGAAGANATTTCGGAGCGGCATTTAGATTTCCGAAAGGTTTCCCGACAACACGTTCTACATGCGGCAAGAGATCCCATTNTTCCATTACGAGAATAGGGGCGGCAACAATAATATCAATACCGTCAACTGCAACTGAGAGTTGACAACTGCAACCACCGAAACACCGACAGTCCTTCTCATGGCCAATGTTTTGATATGCTTTTACTTTTTACGTTAAAAAGTTGCTTTATTGTATGGGACGTTTACTATTTAGATTTGCGACATGTTTAGGGATGAATGTGGCTTTAATTTAATGCGGCTTTTATTGTTAATTTTGTGGATTGTAGTACTGTAGTAAGTGGAATGTTTTACAGACTGGTCCGGTGGTAGACCGTCAAGTAAAAGAGAAACATCGCGATAGAACATCAACTAAAGCGGCAACATAATTTGCTTGTAACTGGTAAAGGTCATGGGCGTTCGTAAGGGGGGAAACGGGCATTTGCCTCCCTATGAAATTCTGACTAAGCACCAAAAATTTTTAGAGAACCTGAAATCAGCAGTTAAATTCCGATTAACTGATTTAATTCTTGCAATGACAGTATATTTGTCGGTATGACACTCGCACTGCACAAGAGCCAGGTTTACTGTTCTGTTGTCATTGTTGTCCTGTTGGTCTTTGATGCGTAACAATAACATTTGAGTAAATCTTCAAAAGGTTCACTTCAAGTTACGGAATAGGCGTTTTGCCGCATGTGACTGTTGAAAGCAAATATTGGAGCGAGACAGTGACTGCTGGTATAGCGGTGAGCCAGCTAGTTCATACAGTGTGAAAAGCAGCAAGCATTGCTGACAACGAAACGCTTCTTTGTGACTATTTTGTAACAAGGGGCATATACTTTGTGGTGTAGAAAGGGCAGGGTCGTAACCAGGGGGCACCCGGGTAATTTCCACCCGGAAAATATCAGCTGGCTGCGGCCCTGAGAAAGGGTAAAGCCTTTTGTGAACGTCCGTTTGCATTGCACTGCCAGCAATCTGAGAAGGATAAACAAAATGTCGACGTTGCCCCTCTGAAAAAATTTCTGCGGACGCCCATAGTAAAGGTCCCTTGTTTTTCATATTAGCTAGCTTGCAAGTGTGATATCCGTAGCGTATAAAGCCACATTTAACTTTTCATATCAACTCACTACATAATTGAATGTTGCAATCTCTTTCTTCCTCTGCGTCGCCGCTGCAAGAATTCAGTTGCGAGCAGGTTCGTGTTCTTGTACTTTTTCCGCCATTACATGCTTTGTTACAGGCGGTCCACGAACTCCAGGAATTCCACTGAGCTTAATTGGCATAAGATCTTAATTAGCATCAGGATTACTAGCACAAGTGAGTAACGATTCAAGTGTTGCTTAGCCAAGCAGGTAGTATCGATATTCCTGCATGCATGGCGCTTATCGTATCTTTTTAACACGTTTTCCTCACATCTAACCACGTTTCGTGTTGGCTGTTATGGAGCAATCTGAGGCCAACCGGGATTCGAATGCAACCAAGTTGGACCTGTTCATGTCTGAGACCTATTGTCAAAATTCGTAACTGAGTCAACTTCGAGCGCGTGTTGACAAGTCTGATTACTTGCGAACCATGGCAGTGGTAAGACGAATAGGCAGCACAACAAAGTGTATTTGTTTGCAACACTCGGCCCTACAAAATTAAATTTTAAATTAGTTTCGTTTTGAAATCATAGGAACCAGTCACTGGAAATGGTGGAGTTTATTCTACAAACCAGTGGAACAAATTGAAACGGGCGTTACTAGTCACCTGTAGTCTGCAATGGTTTACAATCAAGAATTCAGCACAGTTTCCAGGATATGCGAAAACGTTTATGAACAATTGAGTAAGAAGTGAAACATGTATCAATAGGTCGACAATCTTATTTATTTGTACTGGAACCCCTGATCAAGCCGGTCAACATTTCATTGTGGCGAAACAATATGTATGGCGAAAGCAGTTAAGCACTCTTACCACATGAATGGGTGTTGCAGGTTTTTGTATCTGTGGGTTCTCCACTGCAAGCGCCGGGTTCTGGACAGGTTCTTGTCCTTGTTTGATCACCACCATCACATGGTTTGGAGCAAGAAGGCCATGCACTCCACATATTCCAGTCTGGTTGCACACACCAGATGAGTGATTAGATACCAACAGGATTGTATTTTAACTCATTTCTTTCACATGTTATCGCACTAATCGATTATACAGCGGGCGTTCAAGCACTATGCAAACGTTCCGATTAACGCTGCCTGACCGCACATGCTATAAACAATCGCAGATATCAGATCACTATCCCGCTAGTCAAAATGAAGATTAATACCTGGCTTTGCAAACTTTTGCGTTTCATTCATTTCGCACTTTTATTACCAACTTCGTTTTACTGTTTAGAAAATTCAAGCAGCATTATTACACATTCACCACAAGGTTGTGTGTTGCAATTGCTTGTGCTTGCGGAACTTCCACCGCAAGCATTTAGGAAGCTAGCTCCACCGGCGTGATTTTTAAACAAAGAATTTTGCTCATACTATTCACTATGGAATCGTCTATTTGCCTGTACAAGGTTTGGAATCCAAACAGGTTTTTGTCCTTGGCTGGTCCAAACATTTAATGCTTTGAAGGAAATCGATAGTAAGATTCGCAATTTGCAATGTAGCTTGCATGCAGAAACGATCTACTTGCTAATGAAATCAACCACGCGGTTTTCAAATGCTGTTTGACATTAGGCTTTGGCAGGCCAACGATTTGTCAGTTTGCTTTTCAGCATTCTCCATCACTTAAACAAGCTTTCCGGACAAAAGTAACGAACAAAGGTTAAATGTTCCCTTTTTTGTTTCCTATACTCATTGGTGTCGTTGATAATATTTATTAATTTATTTGCAAACAGCCGATGATGACAGGCCAAGGCCTGAAGAAGTCACTGGCAACGCAAAGGTTAAAAAAAATAGGGACGCACGTACACACACAACATTACAAACAGAAAATATGGTACCGGAGATGATGAAGCTATATTAAAAGGTGGGTGCTTTGACAAAAACAAATACGTCTGCTTATACAGGCATAAGGACGGATTTTTAGATAGTTCAGGATGTCCGAAGAAGTATTTTGATTAGTTCAGTGCAATTTAGTGTAGTAAATTCAGAGGGGGGAAATCTATTTTCTTTAACAAGAATCCTAGAAACATTTGTGATCAACATTTGGTGTGATGTATAGGTGGGAGGACATTCAAAAAATATTTCAACTTCAGTTTTAATAGCACCACATTGACAGATCTGATTGCAGTGGTCATCTATATTCAATTTACTATGTCCTAAACGAAGCATACACAAGATGGCAGTTGCGTTTGTATTGCAACCGTGCAAATGCCAAACAGTAGTTTCTTTGGTAAGGCATAAATCTGAGACTTTGGAGCAGAATTGGCGCGAACTTAAACTATGAAGGGCGATGGGTAGAGAGTTCCAGAGTTTTGAGCCTTTATGGAAAAAATAATTATGTACGGAATGTGTCTTACAGGAGGGTAGCTGAACATTCACATCTAAACGTGAAGAGTAGTCGGAAAGATTTTTAAAACATTTGGGAGCAGGGGCATATATGAAGGATTGGCATGGTCCAAAAATCATGGTACGGAAAGCTTTAAGAATGTGAACCGGACGACGGACAAACAGTGGCGTAAGACAGTGTTTTTCAACCTTTTTGCTGCAACGGAACCTCCCGCAAATGTTTGCGTTGCTCATAAAATCACCATAATCAGGGGTGGGCAAAACATGCACGATAAAGTTCAAGAAGTGAATACCTGGGAAGGAAGTTCTTAATATTTTTCAACGCGTTAATTATTGACATATTTCTGTGATGCAAGGTTGAGATGTGCAAATTCCAAGCAAAACCGATGAAAAATAAGCCTTAGATGCTTTTGAGAAACAGTTTCAGTTAGTGCTTGGTTGCAGAATCGGAATGGAAGATGAAGAGATGAATTATTTGTATTGGTAAGAACTTGGGTTTTCGCTGCATTAAAATTAACACTTACAAATCGGACCACATCTCCAACTGACGTAAATCATTGGATAACGGAGTATGTATTGCAATGGGATGTTTAAAAGAACAGAAAAGTACAGTATAGTATCATCAGCAAATAGGTGCATTAATGACATATGTGCCAATGTAATTAACATATACTAAAAANGTAGCGGACCAAGTGCGGATCCTTGAGGCACACCACAGTTTGTATGTAAATGATCATAACAAAAATCTCCGAAACGTACGAATTGCGACCTACCTGATAGGTAGGACTGCAGTAAATAAATAACTAAAAATTACATAAATAACATTTTGCAAATAAATAAATAAACGTTATCAACTCATTGGTGTGCTGAGTGGTGCAGTATTAGGGCATGTGCCTCTCATGTTGTTAGAGTGGGGTTGGTACAGGATTGTACAGGCCTTATGAAAAACAAATGCTTGTGACTTCTAGCTTCAAGCTCGGTGATACTGGACGAAATGCTTCACGTGCGGTACAGACCACGATTAGCTACAGTTACAGCATTCATACATTATAATATCCGCATGGCCCACGGCGTAGGAAAAGCGAAGGTGACAATTCGTGAAACCTTCATTGGCAGTACAAAACCAACGTAATGAAATTTTTTTTCATTTTAGCCCTTGATAAATATTTAAGAGATTATCTAATGTGTTTGGAATTTTTTAGAGTAAAGCACTGGCCCCTGATGAGTGCAACATTGCCCAACACCATGGTTGCATCCACAGTCTTTTAATGGGGATTTACCAGATATGTAGTTGTTTTTGTCGTAAGCGACAAAACAGCATTTTAGAGATTTCCGCATTTTTTCTACAAAGTTTAAAGGGTGGTTATAGGTAATATTTACAGCCCTAGGTGTAGCGCTAGAACGGGAGCATGGGAACGCACCCAAACATCTTACCATTTTCAACAACACTTCAAACTCATTTTTACATCAGTATTTAATAGCTTCTTCATTTACATTACGCTACAAACAAAAACATGAAAAAGTGTGGGAACATTGTTGCCACGCGTTACCGCCCCATTACACCCCTGGCCAGGGCCGGCCTTAAGCCGATGCAGCTGCATTGCTCTGGAGGCTCCGCGCCATGGTGTTTGGGCAGGTTGTACATATTTGCCAGATACTCCTTGAACTCAAATTCAGTAGAAACGGCTAATAAATATCATTGTTAGCAAACAATTATCTCGTTTGAACGAAGATGAATTTCCTCTTCTGCCGAACGGTATCAGAAGTGTTCAATTCTCATGCTAAAGGGCAGGGGTCTCCAAAATTTTTGTCAGAGGTCCACATAACCTATTACACAACACTTCAAGGACCGGACATTTTACGTAATGAGATTGTTTCGGGGTATGTTGCATTCTACCAAATCAACAAATGCTTCGTCGTATATATTATTTTTATATATATTATTTTTGCATTATTGACAATATCTCTTCGCGGGCCGGATGAAATGCTTTGCGGGACGGATTTAGCCCGCGCGCTGTAGTTTTGAAAACCCTGCTATAGGGTGTTATCTGCGATCCACTATGTCCCACTCTTTACGGATGGAGCTTGGCTGTTACTAATGCCAGTTAAGACTACTGTAGACCTAAAGCTATTGCAAGCGAAGTATGTAGCGATTTAACTCGCAGTGAGCAGGTCAAGACGAGTGTATGTCGTATTAACTTTGATGAAAGTTCTGCCAACGCAATGTTGATCAGTTCTCGAATGATCTTTCTGTTAAAAGGTTGCCAGAGGGCCGGTATTTCACCGGGCCGGCCGGTATTTTATTGCGAATTTAGCAAAGGCCGGGTAAGAAGCCGGTATTTTGATAATTAAATCGGTGCTTGAATCCGCTATTTTGAAAATAAATAATTTGCAGTAACTGCAGAATGCAGGAAAACCATAGAAATGAACAAGACAACAGTGACATTGTGGAGACCAGCGAGAATTTTGCAATCACGCGATCTGCATTGAACAGACACATTATTTCGTCAGAGGACTGTAACTGGCACAAGTACAGGCCAGCGAATCAACTGGGTGTTCATCTCTTAGCCATTCTTAGTGGTCCAGAAAGCAGAGAGAAAATATTTGAAGAGTTTCAGGTGATCTAGAAAATGTTTATTGCATACTGAAGTAAATGTAGCACGCAAAAATATTAGTTGTTCTGTGGTGTTCATACAGGTAATACTACCATAAAAGCAAATGCCATCAAATTGTACGGTAAGAAGTTCACTTCAGATATTGATATGCAACACGTAAAGTTGAAATTTGCGTTAATTTTTGCATTAATTTGCAGAAAAGTGCATAATTTTTTAGAGTTTAAGAAAACGCCTCCGTTCACATTAAACACTGCAGTTATCATCGGTTTTCATTTTTAATGAAAAAAAGGATTAGTTTGCTAATGCTTAGCATAGGGCTACAGACTATGCTCACAAAGCGTACGATTGTACAATGTTTGAAAATTTTTCAAAGCAACCATAGTGGATGTTTCATGAAATTGTAAAGAAATAACACAAAAAATGAATGGAAATGTCAAAAAAAAATTTTTGAATGTTTTTCGAGAATCCAGTTCCATTAAAATATGTGTTTACGAATGCAGCCTAAATTTGTCACTCTTGACAAAATGGCCGGTATTTTTACAAAACGCATCTGGCAACCCTATTCTGTTATGGAAAGTTTTTGGTTGACTACGGCAGAGTTGCAAGTAGGGCCGGGCTTTTCACGTCGGCCCCGATTCGGGATTAAGTTTATCAAAATGTTTCGGGCCTGCATACCAGTCCTGTCGCCACACGCCGCGGGGCCTTTGGTGGGCTGAGCCCCCCAAACAAAGCACCAACCCCCAAATTGAAATATGAAACACTATAAAGCATTGGAGCTTTCATCAAACTTTCAATATCAAGCCCTCCTGCACAAACGTGAAGGCCCCTATTGAAGACTTTCTGACGACGGTTACGCCGCATAAATTTTTTTTGAAATGACGCATGCTCTTGTCACCAGTTACTGTTGAAGCAATCGAGTTGATTACATCTTCAATAAAAACGTTTAATCGTGAATTATTCAATCACGTTTACTTTGCCACGTCACCGATACCCCGCAGTTGCGAAAATCTTGAATCGCTCGGTAAATTTAGCTTTCGCGCCTAAATCGGGATTTAAAAATAAATGTCAGGTTCTGGCTTGTTGTTTCGGGTTCGGGCCGGGTTCAGGTTTCAAAATAAGGCCCGTTTCAAATTTTTGGGTTGCGATAAAGACTTGCAGTTTTTTTCATGGCAGATTTTAACATAGATTACGTATTTTGATATTTTGTCAAAATAAAATTATCTCTACCAAATGAAGCAAATGACAAAAGATGAGAGGTTGAATCAGTGGAAGCCAAATATCTCATACAAATCAGCGCAAAATTTTGTGAAGTGTTCGCATTTTAAAATTCCTTCTATCCTTTTTCCACAAAATTGTTCGGCGGTATTTGTTGGTCGTGCAAGTACTTTCATCATTTGCCACCAATTTTCACTGTCTTTCGTATTTGCGAGAGTAAATAAGTAAAATAAACACTACTTCAAAGTCCAGATCCATGATTATAAAGAACATTTAAAGCTACCCTGCAGTTCTAGGCAAGGCAAAAAAATTGTGAATGTTATCCAGCATACCAGTTCCAGTTTATCATTATATTGGGCGGTTATAGGCTTCTATTTCATCAAACAACCATGCGTACTATATATTGCAGGCGTGGCCAAACTGCGGCTCGCGAGTCGCACGCGGTTCTTCGAACCTTTGCATGTGGCTCTTTGAGCTTTCCAAAATATGATATGTTAGTTCATTATTTTTTATTGCTATTGCAAAGTGTAGAAATAGTGTCAAATGGTACTGTGGTAGCTAGCGTGCCCTGCAGTATTACTTTTGCAAGTTGTTCAAAAAGATTATGATGTCACAGAAGCGTACATTGCAAATCAATTCGTGTTTTTAGATTTTTATGTTGCAGCTCTTTGTAACTTGGGTTTTACGATATGCGGCTCATACATATAGCAGATTTGGCCACCCCTGATATATTGCTTTTGATAAGTGTTTCTACACCTGTGACGTGGTAGTTGTAAAATCTTTGTACATTGCATTTCTAATTGATAAAGAACAGCTTGCATCCCAAGTCCATACATTAAGAATAACTACAAAATTGGGCTTTTGGAAAACTTTGGGCGGGTTGCTCTTTTGTGAAGTCTGGTTCTTTTCATGTATTGCGTCATAAAGCAGATAGTTGATCGTGCGTCCAAACGTTACCAAGGACGCATCTGCGCTTGTGGTTACCGAAAGCGAGACGGGTAATCAGTTAGAAAGGTAATCGGTTGATGTAAATGTTAGTAGTTTTCTCCATATCTGTTGTTCTTCGATCGAAAGCGCCTTAACAAGAGTGAAGTAACTGCATGGGAAGTTTAATTCGCTTGTCAGTTGCGTTTGACTGATGTAACTTTGCACTTGCGCTCCGATCTCCATTGCAGAGCTTCCTTTCTTAATTACGAGCGGTAGCGGTACACCGTCTAATGTCCACCACAGTAGCATGCTATTAGTTAGAAACATGGACGTAGGGACACATGAGCTATACCCATGTCCCTTTAAATAAAATAAACTGTTCATACAGATCAACTCCAATAAATTACCGTCTTTTTGATATTCGTATAATAATTTTGCTAAAACATCTTCATTGAAAAGCTCGTTCCACGGTTGACGTCAGAACACCATTGCTCAGAGGGCCCCTCGCCTAGGTTTTGCATTGGGCCCCGCACTTCCTAGGGCCGGCCCTGCCTCAGGTCACAGACACATAAATACGAAAACACTGAATAGTAATTTTGCGAAATGTTGTTTCCGCTACAGCTAGGATTGTATTCCATTCCAATCTTTTACACAATTGCAAATGCACTCTTTTCGGGACAGATACAGCTCTTGATTCTACTCAATGTTTATTATACGGTTTGCTGTAGCAGTGCGTTACACACTGAGATGGAATAAAGCTTACTGCACGAATGCGTGTTGCAACTTTTTTCTTCTTCTGACATTCCGTTGCATAAGTTCGTCTGGGAACAGCTCCTTGTTCTACTGCGTTTTCCATTTTGGCACTTTTTGCTACAATCAGACCACGAACTCCACTGAAGCCATTCAGCTGCATAAACAAACCTCAGATATATTACTTGTCTAGTTTCAGATCTAACTTGTACTTAAAATATTTAACTAATTTTGTTGTTGATTTGGCAGCAGAAATTATGTGCTGCAAGCGGTGATGGCTCGTGACTGTGATACGTGGGGATGTTGCAACTCCTAACAAAGATTTTATGAAGACTAAAAAGCACCACGTTTTCCGCGGCGGCGCGGACTGTTATACCTACGGACATTTTTATGACCAAAAAAGACTTGATAATATGACTTTATTTTTCAGAAAATATGACTTTATATGACCAATGCTAGAACATGTATATCTACTGTACAAAGAAGTATTACCAGCGAAAGTACGAGATGCATAAAAGATGGTAGGCCCATCTTTTGTTAAAACCCTACTAAAATAAACAGCTCAAAACATGAAAAAACATATGATTTGGTTTGAAGTTAAATGAGAACATGCATGAACATTGTTTTATTTCCTTGGGGCAGCAAGAACATGCATTTTAGGCAGTGCATTATATTTCAAATAAGCTGGTTCACCTACGTCTTCGCCAACATTCGTAGGGTGCCCAAGTGGGTTCAATTCGCAGGACGCAGCTTAGAGCTAGCGATACAGTATTTTCACCTGATATTTTGAGATTATTTTAAATGACTTCTTTATTGAAATATGTCGAAAATATGCAAAATATGGTTTTATGACCTAACATGGAAAATACGACTTTTTATAACTTTTGTTATAGACTTCGTAGGGGTACGATTTTTGCTTGACAAATCGTTTTATAGCTTCCTGAAGCACAGAAAAAATACCACTTTTATGACTTTTAATGACCCTAAATGTATGACATCTCTCCATTTGTGAGGCTTCTGTATACTGCTATGGTGCAGTGATATGCTATTGGGATGAGTGACTGGTGAAGGGGGCACTGGTTAAACGCCAGAGCCGAGTAAAAACATGCAGCTCGTTGTTTGCTAATCCACTGCAGTCTGGCCTTGTCTCACACAGATAACCCTCCCTTCGGTCATTCTGTGAAAAAGAACGTTTATTTCGCACCACGCTGGTTGTATCAAAATAATGTCAAATTTTATTAACTACAATTATCGCAGGCGAATTGACTCAATATGTCAAGAACAGAAACTACCATAGTCGATCGTATCACAAATCCGTAGTAGGGAAAGGAGTGCCTTATTATTTTGGATAGGCAACTTGCTATTCCTGGAAATACTTGACACAGTTATTTGACGTCACTCACTAACAGAACTATGCAGCGATCGATTACCATTTGCGTGAAATAATTTTCAATGATTCAGTGCAAGTAGCCACAGTTAAAGATTGCTGAAACATTGGGTATTACTACATGCTTTAAAATTAAATAGTAGGGCAGTGTTTTATTCAGGCTTAATTCTCGGTGATAATGGAATTTTTCGGAAGCCCACTTGAGATTTTAACGAAAGCACGAATTTGAGCTTGACTTTTAAAACCGCTTTCAATTTCAACGCAATTCACAGCAATAGACCTATTCTAAAATGATATTCTACGGTTTTCCAGATTTGAGTCTGAAAAAACGTTAAGTCAAGCATGTCCTCAAAATGCATTGTGCAATAAATGCTGTCCAGGCTTAACTTTTGTGTAAACTCACAAACGGCTCAAGCCAGCAAAAATAAACGTCACAAGCCATATTTCTTTACACACGTGGTCACGGTCGCACTAAGTTCTTCCAAAATCCTGACGGACGAGAAGCTACACTGGCCACTGGCCATCAGGATGACTACAAAAACCCTTATGAAGAAGACATCCTTTCCTTTGTAGTCTAACCTTCAAAGTATTTCAGAAACACACATTTTTTTCGCATAAAACATTTGCGACCATCATCGCCGAAACGTCCCGTCGCCGAAACGGCAGCGCCGAACTGTCCCAGACCGGCTAAAACAGGGGAGTAGAACACATTCAGTGTTACTTCAGCGCAGTTGACACAGTAGTGGTCTTAGTGACTGTGCAGGGTGTGCAAGGGTGTGTACATTGGAACTCCCATTTTTTGTTTACGCGCTTTCAAAATTTTATGAGATTTTCATGATGATTGTATTTTTATTATATGCTAATGGTTACCCAATAAAACTTAATTTACTTTCATCTACGTTGTTATTAATGATATGTTTTATTACATTTGGATTTTCAATCTGAACATAAGAAACCAAACTGAAATGATGAAACATAAATAGCTTTGTGTATCATCAAAGGACAAGGGGCCCAAGTTTAAAATGTAAAGGGTCCTCAACCAAGATTCTAGGGTCCCCTAGTTAAAGGATAAGGAGGCCTATTAGTTTTTGGTTAAATATAATTAGCCTGTCTACTGTATATTCAAAGGACAAGGGGCCCCAGACAAAAAGTAACATGGATAAGATGCCCAAAAAGATATGGATTCCTCAATCAAATTTTAAGAGATTTCAAAAAGATAATATAGAGCCCTTACTTCTTTGAATCATTTTGCTATCAGCTGCAAAATTTAACTGGTAGCCTACCATTCTTTCTTATAAATCTAGTAATTACCCAGTGTACATATCCTTCAAGCAAAATACCATGTACAGAAATTCGCTGCAATTAACCTCATTTTTAACCCATCAAAGATTTGTAGTTTTGTGATATTAACTTGTGAAAGTTTTAACTGCCACAAGTGTATCGGATGCAGCTCATCAAGGTCAAGCCAGAATTGAATTCTGATTAAAATGGTAATGGTTTATAGTTTCATATGACTCAGCCAAGAAGCAGAAGCATCATGAAAGCCATCGCATGCAGTAAACCAACCATCAGCGAACATTAGAGCAAATGAAAACACAATGACACAATAGCTGATCAGTGTAAACAAAGAGGGGCGCTGTGTCATATAGGATTGGCGAAAGAC
>JGI24021J15306_10009128_pt1 | contig 12250 bp, 6 predicted proteins | sample Ectturendosymbi1_FD_15306 | JGI IMG/M metagenome (IMG submission 15306)
TGCACTGAAGATGATAACAGTTGTTATCGAAACGTTTGCAAGATGTCAGTTGTATCGTTTGCTTTGGCCGTAGTATTTATTATAAAATACGTTTGACAATGGACTTTATCGCACGTGAGTTGTTGGTGAAAGGGATCCAAGATAGTTCCATTTTTGCGGTTTGCTGAATCTTTCATGTTTCTACCTTTGTGAATGAAGACTGGCTTGAAGAAATAAGACGCATCTACATACGTGCTGACGGATAAATCTATCAACTGCTACGTAGGGCACGTGACAAAATGGCCGAGCTGCTGACTCAATTGGAGCTCAACTGACGGCGAATAGCTTGTTACAAAAACTTTTATCATTTCACGTATAATGTTTTCCAACATGTTATTTGTGTTAGACAAAACTGTTCAGACAAACAAAGACGTTATTATTGTTAGAATCTGTCATAGCATTTGATTTTTGCGCAGGTAGGCTTACTGGTTATCAAGGAACCCAGAAATCTTTCCAGACATATCTGCTGATTGTAATTTTGCTCGACAATTAGAAAGCTCTCATGCTTTAAAATTAAACAAGAACGATTTGATTACTTTGAATTTGAAACAACCAGTGAAGTGCAATGCATTCCTTATCTCTCAAGTAATACTATTTTTTCTGACAACCACGAAATCATTATCATACATATAAAGAAATTATTTAGTTGCTGTCAGTCTAGTTTTTCCAAGAAAGCTAATGTAAAGGCAGATATTCCACAACTTCATTTGTGAAATAGTTTCTTTCCAGAAACATCTTTCATTAAAGGACTTGGACCACATGGTGAGCATCACGTTCCATGAAAGACAGCTTCATATTTGGTTTGATGATTTTATGTTACATCTAATAAGACAAACCAATCAACTACCTGTCTATTTTGAAGTGTTNAGATAGAGTATATTTACACCTGAATCAATTGCCCACTCCAGCTTTTTATTAGAAACAAGCTTCAAAACGAAGTTGCTTGCACGAGATATCTATTTCAAGAACAGGTTTAAAGCAATTTTTCATGGAAATGTTTGTGCCGGTAAGAAAAACTTTGTGCTGTCGTAAATTTACTGCTGTGATGATTTTGCAGAAGACAGTCTCAAGTGGAGAAAATTGGAGTGTTGAACAACTCTAATGTATTGTGAAAACGTTTTCAGTCAATGTTAGCAAAAGATATAAAAACACCTCTTATCAATTTAAATTTCACTTGTAAATGATTTTCTTAACATGTTTAGCAAAAAACCTTTAAGGTTAAAAACAATAACTAAGAAACCACTTCTCAGACGTAAAAATTATAATGAGACTTTAAGATTGCTAAATTGAAATTTATAGCAGCTCATCAGCTACTTTCACTTGTGACGGGCGACTCTTATCATTGCTGGATATATGAATCACCTAAGAGTCGTTATCCATTGCTTGTAGGCCCCACCATTCACAGCACTTGTTTTAAAAAAGGCTTTGAAAGCATTTGCTTTATGTTTGTGACAAAGATAAAAGATAAAAATTAGAGCAAAGCGTTTACAGTTGGACTTCAAAATCAACTTAGTGAATACAGAAAATGAATATATGGGAAGATTTTTCTGTAAAAAGTCACTGAGTTGTTTCTTTGAACTAAAGCTTTTCTAAAATATATACTTGCTTTCTGATCAGGTTCAGCACCAATTTTATGAATAAAAGTACTTTAGGCCTGTAATATGAACCCAGAGCAGAATACAGCGCATTTCTGAAGTAGAAAGGCCTGAGTAACACACAGCTGGTGATTTGTGACTTGCAAAATTTTCAAAAAATTTTTTGCAGGATTTTTTGTCAAAAGAATTGATCCATACTATAGGTTTATCTCTATTAACCACTTTAATATTTTTTTGGTTGAAGCAAGTACACGTTTCATTTGATTGAATAGCCGAAGTTTAAATGTAAGTTGAGAATCTTGTATATTGTTTAACTCTCTTTATAGACGAGACGCAATACTACACCATACTTTACCACTTGCAGCCATTCTTACCCAAAGATTGTGGTTCGACTTGTTATTTACTAGATGTTATAAGGAGGATAGAACAACAACCTCAGTATTGATTTTCCAACTGCTATCGTGTAAAAACGTTTTCGTTGATTTTGGTCTCGTATCACGCGGTGGAAACTGCCGAAATTTCTATACTGAAGAGCACCTGGAAATAAATGCATTGGTCAATTTTTCGTTGAGTTGCTGAATGAATGCTGTCAGTAAACCTGATTGAGCAAATGCAATGCTGTCAAACGAAAATGTAGTTTTTGCGTTGAAGTGTTACTGTTTGGACATTACACAGCTTGTTTTGGAAGCGAATTAATGTAGAACACTTCATACAATGCCTGTCTCAGTAAAATTATAACGAATTCAACGATTTCTTTCAAAACTTCAGGAAAATATACACCGTACAACCCGTCTGTAATTTCGACCGCTTACTTGCTTTCAAGCAGAAACAAACTGCTGATTTGTTTTAAAGCTCCTGGGGTTTTCTTAATCGTCTCTGCCGTTCAGCTGTTTTCTGCTGTGGTAATGCTGCTTCCATGCTTCCTGGCTACGCTGAGGGCTGAACCTGTGCGTGCGAATCTTCCCACACATGCTAACAAACGCCTAAATGGCAGAAGCATTCGTGTGGTCTCGTATAGCGACGGCGTCGTGTGACAATTGCGACACTTGTGGTTGGTTAAAAATTCAGTGCGAATAGGTTTCAGTTAAAGAAGGAAAAAAGCGCCCAGCCGGCAGCCGAAGTGAGCACAGATATTCACTGAGTGGTGCGGATTAGCTGTTTTGGTGATAAAAGTCGGATAAAAATTTTTGAAATGTGCGATGACTATGCCTGACGGTCGTAGATATTAATGTTTTGCATTCCCAATTGCGTGACTGTTAAAAGCGTTGCAAGTTAATAAATCGGTGTTGAATGTTTAAGTTGCACGCATTTTCACGGTTTTAACCTGTATGCAGAAGATGCTTCCGACAATAATAAAATCATTTCAACTGTAACTGGGTGGTCTAAACGGAAGAACAACTATATTGCGTTTTTTTTATTGAAACTGGAAAAATTCAAATGTTTTCTAGGATTCAATAAAACTTTATACGCCCAACCATACCAGCAATAAATGTTATGATTTACGGTAATATCCTAAACGATTTTTTAAGTAACTGCTGTTACCTTTGTTTCTCCCGAATCCTGACTACTCGGATATGAGACTTACAACACCGTACAAGCACGGGGAGAGCAACGCTAGATCAATGTCACCGCATCCCAAACGGTTGTGAATATCTCGTTAGAGCTTTATGTATTGACAGTAAAATCTATTGAGACGGGTGTAAAGAGATCCATAAATTTTATTCGGGAATTTTATGGCAAATCGCTCACTGTGACCGAACAAATGCAATCCAAAAGCTTCACTGATCTGTCCACGCAAGTCGAAGAAAAGGCATATTGTTTTTCTTGAGCGTATGCATATACAAAGTTTATTTTGTCCTGAATGCAAAACACAGATATTTTTGACAGATTTCTTTTTTAACTGAGATTCTCGGACAAACATATATGAAAATATATTATTTTCATAATATATTTTACAATGCATTACTTGGTCACTACTATCATATCATATCACACCTAATTAAAACTTGCAGAGTTTTCTTTCTACCGCAACTGTAAGTTCCTCAACATTAAAATTGATTACCACTTTGCATCCATGCTTTGTCCAAGTGAGTGCTGTTAGGTTAGATCAAAAATCAAAATTTGCAAAACATTTTCGTTGATAATATTCTACGCAGACCTGAGCACATCTGACCATAACTAAAGTGTTTAAAAGTGTATGATGTCCACATTAGACTTTACCTTCTAGAGCTTCATTTGTCGCATGTCGAGTTGCGTTAGAAAGCATACAATGTTTTGACGAAATTTATACCTAAATATTTTACATGTGATGTGCATTCATAAACCTCCTTTTGTTTCATTGTCAGAAAATAAACAAGAAAAAAATGGAAACCCTGCTGGTTGCTGTTCCACATTATAAATACCTCCTATTGTTATGTTTGTGAGTAATTGTATTGATAAATTCATCCAGTTAAGAGTATTAGACAGGGTATGCATCAATTTGCCAAAATGTGCACAAGAAATTGTTACAATACTTAGTCGTCGTCCTTGCAGGCATTGGAAAAAACCTCTATAAATTTGTCACCATTCTTCACAAAAATGGAATGATCTTCAACGGAAATTCCCACATTCCAAAAACATCCTGACATTTTTCAGAAATTTTTCGATGTAAAAAAACACTTCGATGCAAAAAAGCACCCCGCGATCGTCCACGCGGTGCAAACGAATGTGACTCGATGTAGCAAATGTTCTCATCTAATTTTTTAGCATGATTTACAACTCCTTTTTCGAGCAAAAAGTAAAATACTTTTTGGTACAGGCGTTTGTACTGGTCATCAATCAGTGTTTTAAATACAGGAGTTAACATCTGCTTTTCTTCAACTGTTCCTCCAGGCATGGAACGTGCAGTGCTTTTCCCGTGCCATAGACAAGTCTAACATATGTATTTAGACCAGACACGTAAATTTGAATCACGTAAAACGCAATGATTTACGTCCGCGTAAAGACACGCTCGTAACTCTTGCTTAAAGCTGGTCGGGACACTTTCGTCTCATCTCCCTCTGTACTATACCATAACGCCAAACAGCAGTTTAAGATATAAAAAGGATTGAGCAGCTTTGTTATGGAAATGGGTAAAATGAAGCTACTGCAGAATTTTGTTTCGAAAATATTTACCAAAATCGCGTTTTGTCCGGTTTTGTCTCCATTTAACGATTTCAATGATTTGAGAATACTTTTCATATAAAACATAATCGCGAGAAACCTGAAGTTTACACTTGAGCAGACTTTGGTTAGCAAAATATTGCTTAGAAACTGCTTCTTTGTTGTGGCTATTTACGGTGGTGTTCGGAGATATCCCAAAAACACTCCATTTCGCATTAACTGGTCCGTGCAGTAATAAACTTACGCTCCACGTTTGCACCAAAACTGGTCTTAGAGCATAAATTTTACTGGAGTTGAATGGAGATGTTCTTCGAGTGTCGATTTGCGGGAAAACAAAATATGGTCAAAAAATATATGAAGACTTTCAGTGCTTTTTACCCCTGAATTCGTAACTTTGGATCAATTTTGGATCTAAATTTATTGCTTTGCGAAATTCCCTTTTCTAAACATCGTTGAAATTCTAATTGCATTGTGTCAAGACCAAAAAGAATTCTGTTTCCTCTCTGGTTGAAAAGGAAACAGCCTGGAAACACCAAAACATTTTAAACTCTAGAGTCAACAGTTTCGTTTAACGATTTTATGATACACATCGTTACACGCCAATATTAATGTCGTTTTTATTGCTCATCGCAGATGAATATTTCCTAAAACATTTTGTGAAGTTGATATGAAGGCAGTGTATGCGCAAGGTCTTCGCAAAGAGGCTGAAGTGCATGTTGTCACGATGGCTGTCAATAAAACATGGTGAGGTGCTTTGTAACTCTTTTTTTCATCCTCAATGTCTTCTTCTTGATGGCCGTTATTGCAGGTCATAAACGGCAATAATGTATTTCATTGGAGGTGAAATGACTTGAATTTATCGCAGTCATGTCTCATACACGATCGACGTATTTGCACGAAAAGGTAAAGCAAATAACATCTAACTTCCCGAGCAAAGTTTGCCGTGTTAATTCGACACTACCCGGAAATTTCCATTAACTTTCATTCATAAGCACATTGGTGTCGCTGATTGCTGTGACGCAGCTTGTGGTCAAATATGTTAGGCAGGGGCACAGTAGGTATACCTCAAACGTTTCTGCATAAGAAAAGTGCAAAGCATAGTTTGATAACGTGAATCGTCAATGAAACAGAATTTTTATTTATTTATGATCAAAGATGTTGCGAGCGAAGATAAACGAAAAAACTAGAATTTTTGGAATGCGTTTAGAATCGTAAACCGCGGCTTCAGCACTTTTTGTTATGCATAAGCCAAATTGATGGAAATCAAGGTGATGTTATATTTCAGCCAAACTATCATCATATAAACTATTTTTCACTGGCTGAGCCTGCGTCCTTTTGAAAATTTCACTGGCACAAATGAAGATTTCACTGAAAAAATGAGATCCCGGTGTTGAGACATTCTCCACTAGATATAAAAACTTCGTTGTTTCTAAAAGACTTTCTACAAAAGCTTCTGCTTTTGGTCAGTGGTTTTGCTAAACATAAAATGTTTGATCTTTATGTGCATATCAACATCCGCGGACTCACCTACGTCTAAACTTCTACATTCTTTTTGATATTAAAATAGTTTTCAAAGTTTTGTTAATGGATTGTAGAAACTTCAATTTTTACCATGTTTAGGACAAGCAGCAACACATAATTCAATTAAAATCGTTTCTGGTACCAACGAAAGGTAAGCAAATTTAATGCAATCAGTGAATAGGCCAGGGAACTGAACTTTACTCACTGGTGTACTTTACCGTCGTAAAACGCTTTCACGCTTTTTATGAAGCAGTAAACCCTATACTGGGTAAGACTGCATGCGTCTGGGTAAGCTGAATTCGATAATGTGTTCAAACACTGAAGATCGCGCTGTATATCAGCACGGGCACCAGGTAAACAATGCCAGTAGTCGCACCGTTTTACCGCTTGTGGGCACACTGGTTTGACTGGCTGGGCGAACGGAGTAAATCAAACCTAATAAACGTCGTGCCGGGCTTCCCTACCGACCAGCTCTGGCACAGGGCGCCGTGAAGTCAGTGAGGTTTTGCGCTTGATATTAATTTATGATCTTTGCTCCGAAAGCAGAGCGGGACATCTGGTAAACAGAAACGCAACGTTGCGCTTGCTGCCAAGTCGGAGGCGGAGATCGGCCATTTTGACCAACAGACTTGTTTCAGTGTTTGACAACATATTGTACCATGCTGCAGTAGAAACCTAATGGCCATCGTTTGGTCTGGCTAGGTGTTAAAGTCAAACAAACACGCTTAATAGAAATGCAACTGGGGAAACAATCAAGAAAATTTTGCAAAACGAAGAAAAATAGCAAACGGCAGATTGACTAACAACAAATTGCCTAAATTATCATGGTAAAAGCAAACGCTTCTCCACGATCAAATTTTAGCAATGTTTTACGTTTCGTGAGAGCAGGAACATATTTGCATTTTTCGTGAGGTGTTCATGCAAGAACTAATGTTACCTGTGACACTTTTAGCAGTTATTTGGCGCCTAAAACAAAACAACAAAAGACGTCTCTTTCAGCTTATTGCAGCAAGATAATGACCTTTTCCTTTTCCTTTACAACTGCAATCTGAAATCAGTAACTTCTTTTGTTTTCTCTTTAAGAAACAGACTTTGCTAAGCCAACTAAAGTATATGGAACCTTAGGCAAAATAATAACCGTTTTCAATGTAACAAAATACTGGGCACTATTTGCAATAGGTGATCTCCGAAAATTGCTTTCAGAATGACTGCAGAGCTCGGTTATATACTTGACCGAATGCCGATTGCCTTGTCATAATACGTGGCCAGGAGTTAGCATGGGAAGGTCATAACGCGAAAAAATAAAGTTATTTTTCGTGGCTCTAGCTGGTACGCACAGCTACATAGGCGCGTCTGGAGGTGGGAAATCACAAAATGATGAGGAAAACAAGAAGTGCGTTATTTCTTAGTATTCGATGAATCACAAACCACTTCAGTTTTATTTGTAGCTGCCTTTGATTATGCTCCAAATACTGCGTCACAATATACGTTTTAAAATGTCCGTTTTTGCATTTCAGAGGCTTTAGAACTATTTCTTTTTTCTGTTGCACAAAACGATGCCAACTACCATGGAGGACTGCAGTAAACCAGGGATGTCTAGAAAGAGTTTCTTGATATCCCCGCAGAAAACATACTCAAAATCATAGGCGTAGTCAGGGGAGGCCTACAGGGCCATGCCCCTTCCAAACGTTTAGAACATAGTCATTTTGCGCTTTGAGAGGCGGTATCCGAAATAAAATAGTGTCATTCGCCTAAAATGAAACATATTTCCCCAAAAAAAATTTTTGGGCTGGCTACACAACTGCTCAAAATGCGCCTACGCCTTTTGAAGCACTTTGCTACAATCCGTTTAATGAGCAGTCGCTGGATTCCGTGCTTGTTGCTTGAGGCTAATCGGTGGTTTAATCAAATACAACGTTAGCTTTGCTGACATATGCAATAGTCGACCCTGTAGTGCTCATGGCCATCATACAAAACCACTTTTACTAAAAACGCACACTTGCATAGGCCTTTGCTCTTCAACCCACTGACGACATGCATTGAGCCAAACAATGAGATTCAGTTCATTGACATTTGCTACACCCCTAAGCGTTGTTGAAAGGTGATTAGTGGCAAAAGAGAAGAGTGACAGCTGACTGAAAAATAACCTGTCTCACTCCAAACCATGCAATTAGTTGCGTCTTAAAACGTTAACGTTTCAACTTAAAACATTCCCTTGACTTTGACTCAGATTTGGGGTTTAAGCCCTGTTAAGCAAAAATCATCCCCTAAAAACGAAAAAATAGATTATTTAGTATATTCGGAAACATATTGCGTTGCTTGGATCGCATTAAACGCAATCGCAAACCTGATAAAGCGTGCTTCAACTCACCATTAGATCAATTGTGAGCAAAGCCTCAAAAAAGACCATACTCGTTTGCAAACGCTGCTTTAGCTCTGAGAACATTGGAAACGACGTGTGAGCTAATGAGACATGCCTTATGTTTCTTTCCAAAATTTATTTTATGGTGGTACATGTAATGCCATTTTAAGTAACTCTTCCACAGCCAGCTACCAGGACGATTTCACAGAGTATAGAGCTGCTCGTTTTTATTGTTCAAGTAGAAAATCATGTTATGGTACGCTTGTGCATCTTGTATAAAGGAAAGTATCACAATGTACAGTAATATCCGCTGACATTTTGCAAGACGATTCGGATCTCGTCTACAGACTAGGCATTTTGTCCGATTATTCTCAATAATTGCAGCTCTGCTTTTTGCGATGAAGTCTGTTCTCGGATTGTGGTTACCAAGAATGCAGGTTTTCGTTCTGAATTAGCGAACAAGAACCACACCTCATCAAAGCACGCTGAAGCGACTACGAACGTGAAGCGCTGCAAGCAATTCCCTTTCCCTACGCGCTTTGGTTTCCACTACTTCTGGTTGTTTTTACTCATATTATGCTCAGTAGTCCATTACACCCTGCAAATTTGTGGCAAAAATGTGAGTGAAAACATTTTTAGCCGCTGTGCCTGCACTGTGCCCAAGCATACTTCTTAGGGTCTTTGATCGTAAGTTGGACTTTCATTTGCACCTAGGAAGCAAATCGAATTCACACCTTAATTAAAATTCTACAAGGGGTGCGAAAAAATGCTTTCCTTTTAAAATGATAGTTAGCCATCGACATGGAGAAGAATGCAATTTGAAACTTATTGGGAAATAAGAGAATTAACTGCAGTCAGCGTTCTTTCAAATTTTTTTTCACAAACTCAATTTTTGCTAATATTGCAAAGGCTTTGACCTTTCCTTGTAAGGTCATACAACAACAAAAAGAACAACATGATTCATCACAAAATGTTTTGTTCGTTTAGTCTGGGAGGTTTTCAGCAAACAACTCTGAACTGCGCTACATTTTCAATTTTTGCAGAAGAATTTTGGGAAATGTAACCTTGGCTTAGCCAAATGAAACTGCCCAAGTTTATAAAATCTTTCATAAATTTACATATACCTTTTTCTCACAGTTTTGAACCAAATCTAAAGTTCTTGATGGGGCTAGAGTTATTGATAGAGGAAGTTTTCATCGGATTTTTCTGTAACAAGCAGATACTCCGTTTCTGCATTAAAAATGTTAGCTTTTACAACTTTAATTTTGAAGTTTTACTGAGCTTGACATTCGTACTTAAACAGAAAAGATAACATGGCGCCTATAGAGGTTACGTTATGCTTTTTTACAATCAACCTTTAAATTTCTTTACTTACACCGTACTTGTTGACCTTAACCACATATTTTGCATTTTTGGACTTTTCTGATACACTTCTTCATTACAAAATTTTGCATTTGGCACAGGTAGGAGACACCTCGAATATTTTATCGATAATTTGGTTCATAACAAGGCGAGAAAAACAAGTACGTATCGTTACATTTTCAACGCTTGCAGAAAAGTGTGGAAAGAGGGAATTTGAACTGCACACCTGATCGCAGATATTCTTCAAAGAACTTAGAATAAATTTTTAAGTCTCATTACTGCTCCCAGCAAGCATTCTTTGACCCCCAAAACCTCCTGAAAACGATATCTTGTTTCATCAAAACAGATGCTGGGGAGGGTGACAGGTCGCTATGAGAACAACCACTGCTACCTGTGATGGATGAATACGCCCTTTGCAAGGCTTGGCAACATCCCTGCTGTTGAAGATGGCAGAGGGTCCAGTATAGACCGAGAGGCCCTATACTATAGACCGAGAGGCTCTATACTGGACCGAGAGGCTCACCGCAAGCAAGTTCAGCATCATCAAGCAGCTTGTCTGCACGAACAAGGCACTCGTCATCGTCATTCAGGAGACCCAGTGCACGACTGCAGACAAGCTAGTCACAACCAACTTCTCACTATCTGGGTTAGTCCTGAGCAGGAAGCATGGTCGTCTTACCAGTTACCACATTTGTTCAAGAGCAGTTGGAATGGACGCTGGTCGAAGTCTTCAGAGCAACCAGAGACTGAGTGGTGGCGCGTAGACGTCGCACGATATAAGATCATTAACATCTACAACGTCCACCCTCGCCGCTCACACCTGCGGCCATCCCGACGTTCTCACACCCCAGTCTGTGTGCTGGCGACTTTAACTGCCAGTGGGGTTATAGCACATCTCCTGACAGTGATAGCCTTGACTCCTGGGCAGCAGCCAACAAACCTGGGCTGTTAAACGACCCAAAGGGAGTAGCCAGTTCTTCTCTCACCGATGGAACGTCGGCACCAACCCGGACCTGGCCTTCGCGAGTGTCAGCCATGGCAACCGACTACCTGACAGACGTGCTCCAGGAAAGTTCCCGCGGTCACAGCATCGACCCTCTTTCATAACACCACCGAAGCTCAAGATTCCTGCCCACAGCGATCCGATGAAGCGTTGAAGCATTCGATTGGAGTCGCTTTTCCCTCTTACAGGATAATCCGTTGAGAGATTGCCAGCTCCGATCAAAAAAACATCAAAGAAGGCATACCAGGAACTACCCAAGAGCCTGTTATTTGTGGCTAAACAATGTATCTCACGTGGCCGTTTCAAGAACTATGTGCCATGTTGGGACAAAGACAGTGAGACCCTTTATCTCATCTTCCTCCGAGCTCCAGTCGGGACTGAATATGACTAAGCCGATTCGTCCTTACTTTGACGGCTGGACCAGAAGCAGCAAGATCGATGGGAATAAGCTGTCAATGCTTTCAACTTGTCGCATTCCAGCCTCAAGGAGAACCGTCGATAAACTTACTGGCAGGTCCGGACACTCACACTCCATCACTTCACAACACCGTAGACAAAAAAGCGAGGCACACAAGCTGGCCCATTCACGCCAGAGGAGCTTGCTACCACCCTCAAGCCCCTGGAGCCGGACAAATCTCCAGGATTGGATTCTATTTTCCCGGAATCTACACTCCACAAAGGTCCAGTTCTTAAATCCTGGTTATGCGATTTCTTCACTTCCTGCATGCATCAACTCACAATCCCTAGGTTGTGGAGAAGAGCACCACCGTAATAGTTGCAACCCCTAACCTGGAAAAGCCATTGGGAGACCCAGAGAGTTATGGTTGCAATCCCCATGCCGGAAAAGCCATTGGTGGACCCATACAGAGCTATGAATCCTGAACATCTGGTCCACTCAGCGCTCACCTGTCCACCGAGTGGGAAGGCATGGAATCTCAAATCGAGTCACTGTCCATTAGCACCACCACGCAACAACTTATCAATTTTATCTTACGACAACAGCAGAAGTGCGGCGCTCTGGGCTGATCACCGATGGAATGCAGAGTGTTTCGAGAACACTACGAGACTCCGTACTTTCATCCCCGACATCGGCACCCACCCTTCTGGAAAGGCCCTGCCAAGAACAGCGTGGGTCCAGCTTAACCGCCTTCGCACCGGTGTCGGACGTTTCCACCCCTGCTTACACATGGTATGGCGGGATTGCCCTTTCTGCAGTTTGCGAGTGTG
>JGI24021J15306_10009129_pt1 | contig 12248 bp, 6 predicted proteins | sample Ectturendosymbi1_FD_15306 | JGI IMG/M metagenome (IMG submission 15306)
ATCATATTTAAACCTATTTGTTTAGTTTTTACCATTTTGAAAGTTGCATTTTTGAATTCCTTCACCCCAAAAATGGTGGAATACCAATTTTCACCTCTTTCCTATCAATAGAAACAAAGAAAAAGCAAAAAACAACAAAATCGCTCATAGGTGACACTGTAAAACGCTTGATTTCCAAATGATCATATCTCTTATAATGTACGTCCGATTTTGATAATTTGTTTTTGTTGAGCTCAGAATTAAATTTCCTTTCACATTTGTAGAAACAAGCAAAATCTGAGATGTGGCATTTCAAAACCTTTTGAAAATTTGTTGTCTTATAAAAAAATTGCCCTGAAGTTTTTATTGGAAACTAGGCTACAATCCGACTCTTCTGATACTTTGGATGACCTGCTGGGGTTTCGGGTTCAAAAGTTATGATCTAAAGAAGGGGTGGGGAACCTATTTACTATCACAGGCCACATAAATGGTGCATTATCGCTGGCAGGCCTCGAAATCAATTAATTTTATACTAAAATTCTACCATTATCAAACCATGAGGAAGAGTGACTTCTTTTGACTTACCATCTTAGTACCTGCTTATCATGGAATTTTGTTTTGACATGATGTTGTGCTCTAACTTCGGTAACAGAAATTCTGGTGCAGGCCACATCAAATGTTCGCACAGGCCGAAGGTTCCCACCCATGATCTAAAGTAATAAAAATATTTGACTGATTTGTTAATTAGATAATTATTTAATTTGTGCATTTTAGATCATAACTTTTGAACCAGAAACTCTAGAAAGTTGATTAAAGGCTTAAAAGACTCGCACTCGAGCCTAGTTTCCAATGAAAACTTCAGCGAAATACGTTGGCCTAGCGGTTGGGCCCTAGGCCATGTAACATGAGGCAAAATGGCCCGAAAACTACTTCACTTATGATGTCACTCACAAAAAATCTGCAACCCCAACCAAAAAATTTTTTTCGAGTGCCGACTGGAAGGCTGGCCGAGTCGTTTGAAGGTTTGAACAGCTCTCTTTTGCAATTGGCAGAGGAGCTATGGCGTTGGTAAGGCAACTGACAACTGCTGGTTTTAGGCCGATTTCAAAGTACGAATATATTGTACCCCAGCTCTCAAAGTTTTAAGCATGTTTGCCAAACATGTTTATAGCTCTGAAAAAGTTATGCTTGACTTCAGCTTGAAGTTTTACTGAAAGGTTTCAAGCCTTGCAAATCTAATCATCTTAAGGCAGTGATTGCAAGTTCATGCACATAATTGTCATGCTTATTTTAAAAAACAGTTAAAAGTTATGCTAATTCACTTTTTAAAACCCAAAATGTTATCAAGTGTGTCCTGAAGTTTTATTGACGTGTTGTTTCATTAAACATGTGCAGCCAAAGGAAGCAAAGCAAAGGATCAGAAAAGTGATACACCCAAACAGCCGTACAGCAAAACAAATGGGGCGAGCAAATCACCGCAGTCAGACCAAGGTGGACAAAATGAATGACAAAGCATTGAAGTTAAATAAAATTGCTACAAAACTTCAATGGTTTCAAAACAACTTGGACCAAAGCGTGGATTGCTACAGCCAACAAGCTCTGACAGTTCTAGTTGAAAGGTAATAATATGTTTGATAGATTATTTGTTGGATATACATGCTAAGAGACAGTTCAGATTTTGGTGAATTGTGCTTTGTGCACATGTAACGCTTTATGTTTTGAAATGCAATACTTTTAAAGTGAGTACCCTTGAAAACAAAATGTGTTACCACAGTGCGATACAAATCAATTTTTATGGTTATAATTCGCAAACTCTTTGTGGTAGACAGACAACCACACATTTTTGCGTGGGGATTTTGATGTACTGTATTTTCTGTAAAAAATACAAACACCTTTACATTTAAAATTTTTGAGAAAAATTAGCTTTTTTGTGTTCTTCTTTGTGAATTTTATCTAGAAGGTTGTAGAAAATTACCCCTAATTTTTAAATATTTGATTCCCTTGACTCAAAAAAGCCATGAAGCCAAAATGTTTTTTGTTAAGATTATAGTATTAGTGATATTTTTTTAGGGAATCAACTTTTCCAATATGCATGCATTTAGCTGCAAATCCCTTTGGAAAAAGTCACTATGTACATTTATTGCAAGGATAAAAAATCGAATTTTCCCCTGTAGTACATCACAGTGACATCATACATGCAAAAAAATTTCATCATGAGATGTGTTGTTGGTACCTTTTCCAAAAATGTCTAAGCTGTTAATGTAGCTGCTCCAGTTTGTGAACTATGACTAGGGCAACCAAAAGTCAATAAAGTCATTTATATACATATATTTTTTAAGAATTCACAATACATTGCAGTTTTCTTGTCACGTTCAGTTTGACTTCATGTTGCAAATTAATTAGTTTTCCTCGTTTCTTTTCTTAACTGTATGCTGCTTATCATGTATTACTTTATTAACATATTTTGTCTTACTGAATCAGAAAAGATCAGTTGGACAATATATTGCAGTGCGTCTGAAGGAAGCCTCAAATTGCAATGTTGCACCATTCTTCATTTTTCCTAAGTACGCTGTTTGGCAATAGTTTTGAAAGCAGTGTGACCAGGAACAAAACTGCAAGATTTTCTGACTAGTATTCTTCGTGTGTCACACAGCAATCATTTTCCAACTGCTATTTCTCTGTGTTTTTGCCAAGACAGGCAAAAAATTTGTAGCAGGAATGGTTTTTGCACATTTAGCTTACATAGTAATTATTTTTGCGATTGTTGAAAACTTTTTAGTCCAGAAAATCTTTGGACCGATTTGCTGCCATAGGCTTAGCCAGGGGGGAGCCAAAGAGGCCATGCCCCCCAAAAATTTTTAGAAAATATGGTCATTTTGTGCCTTGAGAGGTGTTTTTCCAAACAAAATAGTGTTATTCACCGAAAATCAAGCATTTTGTCCCCCCCAAAAATTTTGGGCTGGCTGCGTCACTGTTTGCTGCATAAGTTTGAGTCCAGGAGTGTCGTTGAAATTTTTCGAGTTAAGAATATACATGCATCAAATTTATCTAAACTGAGAGTGCGAGAAGCAGAGATTGGAAACAGGGTTGCGGAGTCGGAGGTAAAATATCCGACGTTTCCGAATTTTCTGACTCCCGACTCGGGCTTTCCGAAATTTCCTACTCCCGACTCCGACCTTTCCAAAACACGGACAAAAAATCCGACTCCGACTCCCAGTGTTGTCAGGAATTCGACTCCTTACGACTCCGACTACGCAACCGTGATTGGAAAGTCACTTAGAGCTCATAAATATTAAATTTTTTCTGCTTCTATCAGGGTTGCGGAGTCGGAGATAAAATGTCCGAATCCAACTCCAACCTTTCGAAAATTTCCGACTCCTTAACATAACGTGAATGAAGTTTGGCTATCAACAATTTGTAGCAACAAGCAACCACTAGAAATCGTGGTGCACAGCAAAAATTAACTGTTTCAATAAAGTTTGAAAACAAATTGTATCATTTCAACAAGAATCCTAACTTAGAAGTGTGATGCAAAAAAATATTCAAATGGAGTTTCGGAGTCGGACAAAAAATCCGACACCGACTCCTAGTGTTCTTAGGAATTCGACTCCAACCCAAAAACTCCGACTCCGCAACCCTGCTTTTGTTTATGGTTTGTCACAATGCAAGTGGCTTGTTTGCATTTTTGTACCTATGCCTTCCACATCAACAAACCACATGCTTTTCATGCATTCGTAAGCGGTAACTACTGTACCTTATGTAGGTCTTCATGCAAACTGTTATCGTCTGTTGATCACAGAAGCTTGGTGCTTCATCCATCTTCCGCATACTTTTCTATCAAACGCGGTGCTCTTTTAAAGTTTCTCAACGTTGCAGACGTTTCAGTCTCGAAATGCTCAAATGTACGATTAAAATATGATCGCATGAGGCCCAAGCAGGAGCAACTCTGTGTTTTGGTCGGTTTTGCAGGTATCTATCAAGGTTTGATGAGGAAATGGAGCAGATAAAGATTATTCGAAGCATAGGTCGTCGTGACAACAACCAGCACGCGGGACGAGAACACGCGATTAAGTTTGCACAGGACCATGAGGCGGTGCTCTACAACAGCACGGGATTAGATATACCCAATCTTCTGAGCGTGAAGGCCTTAAAGTGAGAGCTTTTTTTGATTAGCTGGTTGTTTTTCTGCTAGTCGTTGCTTAGAGTTAACGTCACGGGTTGTTTTTTTTTATCTGTTTGTTTGTTTTTATTCAATTGACTTTGCGTACTGCAGTACGACGGCAATGAGTTCATTTTTGCAATCTTCTAGTGCAAAGTAGTAGAAATGCTGTGTTCCTTTGAAGTTGTGATATTTTCTATCAAGTAACCCCGACAAGGTTCCCCAGGTCGTTTTTCGCAAAATGCGTGGTTTGCATTTGTCGACTTAATTTTTTGAAAAAAATGTGGATTTATTTATTTGTCTGGTTAAGACCACTGACCTCACTTGAAATTCTTGAATAAAAACAAAGGCTACGCTCGAAATCAGCGAATATTACATACATTACTATCTGGCAATACTGAATGAGAAGTAATGCAGCCAATCTGCATTTCACCGGACGTACTTATTGAAAAAAATGTTCCACTGAGATCGAAGCTGAGTTTGATCGGGTGCACTCACGGAAAAAAGGTAGAGAAAGAAAATAGGGCGTTGAACTGCAGTGTCACTTTTGAGAGTCTGGTCAAACACCACGACGTGGGTAATTTGTTGACGAAATGGATTTGAATTTGTTTTGCTTCAAAAAAAAAAAGTTTACTTGTATTCAAAATCTTTTCCCATTTTGATTTCTCTTTAAAACCTTTCGTACAAATACTCTGCTATTTGACCACCTTGAAGTCAAGGGTCTAGTGCTGCATGCAGCATGCCATCGTGACTACCCAAGCGAAATAATATTGCTTAAGACCGTCTTCTGCTTTTTGCCCGAGTCCCCAACTCACGGAATCAGCAACAAAAACTGTTTCATGATTCGATCTGTTATTGTATTTCGTTCTAGCTAGTCGATGCTGATGAGCGTTTGGTCTGTGCTGCTTTGATGACGAATCAAACGTGTGCCAATTTACAGCAAAACGTAGTTCTGGCTGTTGTTTTGCTCGCAGGGAATTCAAAGCTTGGGACGGAGACCTTAAGGCGCTGCCACGAGTTCCCATGATTAAGTTCAGAAAGCCAAAGCCGACGTCGTAACCATGACAACGTTTTGGCAGGATGCAGTGCTGCTCTGAAGCAAGATTGCCACACAGCGGATGCGTAGCATGCTTTGGTCGAGGTCCAGACGAGACGGTTTTGTACCTTGAAGGCTGCAGCAGACCAATCAGCTGTGGCGACACTTGTGGTGTGTGGGGGAATTGCTGTAACACCTGAGAAGAAGGAACTTGGCAAAACAGTTTTATGGCATTTGTTGGAAACAGTTCTGTACAGCTTTAATTGGTTTTGCATTAAACGCCATTAAACTTGTCTTTTTCGAACAGCAGGCGTGTGATTGACTGATTGAGGTGCGAGGAAAACCGCAGCGTGTTATGTGCTTGTGGAGGCCAAGCAAACATAGTGCTTACGCAGTTCTTTTACGCTAGCGTGCAAAAGACTAAAAGCACCAGTAATGCCGGTACATGTTAAGAGTTTGAGAGAGAAGTACACGGTCAGTTCTGTTGTTCTTTGTTGCATTGTTGGCTGTTCACAATCTACACCAGTGTTTGCCGACCTCTTTTGCCTATGCCCCAGCGTATCACCTCAAATCCTGATTGTCCCATGTAGTTTCATATAAATCTTAATGTTTTGAAAAGTGAAATCCGTTTCAGCTGATTAACTTGAAACGCCAGAATCTTGGTTCAAACAAGCTTTGGATTGGCCTCGATGGCCCCCTTAAAAATCAAATTGTCCTCTGTTAGTTTTACGCCCTATAGTGGGAACCACTGGTCTACGCCTTAACATTTGTCAATATGTCTCTATGACGCGGACCTTCGCTTTAGGGACATTAATGAAAGCTTCAACCTTATCTGACTGAATGGGGATGTCTGATTAGAGCTAGAACATTTTTTTGCAACCAGGACCTAAAAAAACATTGCTATGCTTGGATTGGGTAAGATCTTGTAGTTGTGCTTGGGCGGCATGACCGATTTCGGAAATGCCCTGAAAATCACACAAACGGCAGGAAAGCTGCGTTTCTCAAAATACGCAGTTGTTGCTGCAACCTTCACTTACCAACATTTTTGTTAGCGTTCCACAAAACTGTTGAATCAAAGCAGCTAATGTTGCGTCGTGTGCGCTTCCATGACTGGACAATCAAAAATCAGTGCGGTAGAATAGATCACAATTTGTTGCAGGCGTAAATAAGCCCTCCACTTTAGATTACGTTGTACTTTTGTTCGGATAAGCCAGGGGTTCCCAACTTGGGGTACATGTACCCCCAGGGTACATATGCCTATCCGAAGGGGTACATGTAAGGTTAGCAATAGAAGATGGAAATATATTTACATAATGTTTATTTCCAAATATTTAAATATATTTACATATTGTTTATTTCCAAAAATTTATATAAATGATTTTGTCATAAGAACCTTTAGAGATACATGTTCATCTGTCGAAATTCTGAAGGGGTACATGCTCATCTGTCGGAATGCTGAAGGGGTACATGGTAAGGGAAAGGTTGGGAACTCCTGGTATAAGCGGATGCACAGATGCAATTCGAACGGCTGTTTTCAAGCTCAATGCTATCGATTTTTTAATACAGTATTTTCGTCTCATTGGCGTGGAGGTAAGATACTCCTTGAATGCTGTTTGTTTTCGGTCACAGACCGAAACGTTGAAATGCCCGGAAAAAATTGTCATTTCGGTCAAAATGTTTGAAAATATAGGTTACAAACTCTTTTGTGGCGAGTTTTAATACAACTGAGATAAATGACCGAAATGTTTCAGTGACCAGAATGTCTCGGCTAAAAATGACCGAAATGTTTCAGCAAAAAAAAACAGCTTTTATGATAGTATTCTACCCCCACAAAACGAATAATGCACATTGTCCGGAATAGAGGTAAATCCATGAGCCGATACCGATTTTTTTAGTTTGCATTGCCGACACCAACGTTACAGTTAAAAAAGCCAATAAAATGCATAATTGAACCTCGCAACTGAAGACATACACGGAAATCTATGCTTTTTTCCAAAATAATGATTCAATAACCAAAACTTAACAAGCGTCAGTTACATTTCAGGAAGCAAAGCTTTTGAAATGAAACTTTTTGGCCACAATAAACAAGTCCACTGTGGTTGAAAACTCGTTCACTGGATAGTGGGTGCCAGGACCGTTGCCACGGGTAGTCTTTCGGAGGCAGTTCCCACATTTGTTGTGCATCCCCAAATTTTGTTGTTCCCAGAAAAATAGCAACATTCACTCTCAAAACATCCGTAAATCGATTCACGTCAATTGGTGATAAATTAAATCAACTTAGCTGCTGAAAACAGCGACACATATGAGGCTATGAGTCGAGTGTGCCTCTGCGTGAGGCTTCACTATGTTGCGTCCACGACTTCCAACACATAGAAGGCATGTGGACTCAGAAGCAGCAAATCTTTGTAAGAGTGCATAAAAGGAGTGCTAGGGTCGGGATGGTTTTAATTGAGAAGGTTCTAAATCTGCGCAGTGCGATCAGCCTAGTAACCTAATATTTCTCGCTAAGGAAATCGGAAAAATTCACAGAAACAAAACATACGAAAGGCAAACCGATAAGCACCAATGCTTTATTAGATGTGTAAGTGGTTTTATTCTTTCAGAGTCATATTCTAGAACACCGGTTTTACGACAAATTTTTGTTTAAACTGATATTATTTTAAGATTTACGCTTCGTGTTATCTGCGTCCCGGAACATGTCGCACTTCGAGCGAAGCGACCTTCGCAGCAGCCCGAGCATCTGTGATTGCTCTTCGTGAGATTGGCCGCTGCTGATTTCATAAAACTGTGGCCACATGCGATTTAGGACTTCATGAACCGGATGCGACATTTGAGTTTTCCAAATCAAGGAAAAGGTGGTGTTCCGTATTTACGATTCTGCACACGCTCGATTATGAACCAAACTGCTTACGACAAAGACTTGAACAAATCGCAATTTAACGAAAGCGTGACGATATAGCGAAGGAAAATAATTTTGTTTTCGATTTTTCCGCGGTTTTAAAATGAACCGACAGTAAGTGAAGCCCTTGTTGGGTAATGGTTGCTGTGTCCGTTTGCATCATTTTCAGCATAACAGTGTAGCTTTCAGTGCGCATTAGCTTGCATAGATATCGAAAAATCGCTGATAATCACTATTGCTTGCATTACGATTGAGGAAAACACCGTTTGAAACATGACTCAGCATTGCAATGAATTGCACGGGACAACAACTGCGCTATGTTTGATTTAAAGACGCTTCCCTTCCAAGAAACTTGGCTGGTTCCAACATAAAAATTCAATTTTCTTTCTTGTTAGTGCTAGGAAATCTGGTCGTGATTGGTGCGAACCCGTAGAAAGTTCTGTGTCGTTTGTGCTGAATCGATTTTCTGTAGTTCAGGTCCGTGCCGTGGAACCAGTCCAGCAGTCCGTTCGTACCGAAGCACTCGGTGAATCTGAGCAGGCATGTTGTTGAACCAAATAATGACAAGCCCGGCAAATTTTGTCAGTGAAAACTGGGGGCATCTGTGCAGTGGCAACCTACGCTGAAAGGGCGAGTGCAAGGTCGGTTTGACAAAAAAGAACAATAAAAATAACTGCTGCCTTCATGCATTACGAAGCGCGAAACATTTTTGCCGGCAAGATCGCTTTCCAGCCAGGGTTCCGGAGTCGTAAGGAGTCGGAGGTTTTTGGGTGGAGTCGGATTCCTAACAATACTCGGTGTCGGATTTTTTCTCCGACTCCGGATGTCCAATTGGATTATTTTTTACATCACACTCCTAAGGTGGAAATTTCTGTTGAAATGGTACAATTTCTTTCGAAACTTTTGTTGAAACAGATTTCTTGCTGTGCACCACGATTTCCATTGATTTTAACAGCCAAATTTCATCTCCGTTTTGTTCAGGAGTCGGATATTTTATCTCCGACTCCGCAACCCTGTTTCCAGCGACAACAGTGTCAAGTCGCCCCAATCTAGCATGAACCCTGTTTAACAAAAAATAAACTACTTACGAAAATATTTCAAGATTGAGCTTGTACTCGAACTTGTAGCTGGCATAGCAAAGGTTTTGCGATCTGATGTTTCACAGATGAGGGTCCTGTTTTACTAAATGCCTGTTACTCTCAGTCACTCTACTCATCGCACATCTGTCCAACGAAACAGCATTCTTAGTAAAGTCTTTTGCTCGTTTGTCAAAATTAGGCTCTGCGTGATTTCAAATTCATCAGACCGATAAAGGACCTGTGATTAGCAGTAAGTACATACACGTTTTCAAAAAGGATCAATATTTAAAAACAGAAAGAAGCGTTTAGTAACGAAAATAAAAATACGACATCAGCGACTTTTAACTTACTTCAGGTGATGGTAGTCATGGAACTGCGGCGACGACAAGAATGGAAGATGGTAGTTGCAATGATGAAGACATGTCTCAATCTGAGCAATCGCCAACCATAACCACGTCACGCTTAAATGAGCACCAACCAAAATCGGTCCAGCGAACAGAGGCAAGAAGTTAGATATCTGAAAGACCACCGAGAAAAGATGAGCGTATTTATTCAGTGAAATTTTGCTCAATTCTTCATGGTTGATCAACAGGCCGAAAAACAGAATGCGCTTAAGAGCTCAATGGAAACAAGTTGTTTCAATTTTGCTGTTGGAGAAAGTGAAGTTACGTGTTATGAGTGAAGTTGCGGGTAGCAGATCTTGCATCTTCAATGCAAACAAAAACCGATTACCTCGTATGTTTATTGTGTTGTATGAACAAACAACTGCTCTCAATCTTGTGAAAGGATCGTTTTTTCCAGATCTATCAAAAGTGCGCAATCGAAAACAAGTTTAAATGCATTTGATTTAAAAAAAACTTTTGCGGCATCGCGTTAAGGTTTCATATGTAACAAAATAATAACAAACAAATTATAAAAAATATTTTATTTGAAGTTAAATTCCAAGTACTGCTTTTACTAACCACCATTACACTTAAAGAAATGTCAGAAAAAAGCAGAAGTATTACGAAAGGGTTTCAACTCTTTTTGTTAAAGTAGAGCAACAGCCGGCAGAGGACTTGGTGTTGCAGTCAAATGTTATGCACATAAAGTCAATTGTTTACTGCAAGAATGTCCTTTATTTGTTTTTGTCCCAATAACGGGCCTCAGTTCGTTTTTTTTACCAAAATGCTATTAATTTATTAGAAGAAAAACAAATACTTCCATTAGATCGATCTCCTTACCCTCGAATAACTTTGCTGTCACTGCCTACATAATACACTTACAAGATGCTCGAGAGGATGGGCGTAGGAGGCAGCGATGCTGATTGGAGCGATCCACTCGTGATGTTTCTTGTGAATGTGCTTGTACAATGGCGGTGTGTGCAGCAATCTGAAAAAACACGGTCTGGGTAAACTAAAGAGGAGTCATTTCTTGCCATAATGCAGTTGAAAACTTGGATTATTCTTCCCAACCAAAAGTTCTGTTTTGACAAGAACTGACTTGTTCCTGTCTGTGAACGCTGAAAGCACTTGAACTTCTTGAATTTCGCGGTCTACCTGTGCGAGTAGTAGAAGATGAACTCGTCGACAATCATGAAAACAAGAAAGTGCGCTATAGCTTTCCACACAGGTGGTAGAGGGTTTGAGCAAGACATGCCTGATGCTTTCATGATCGGGTAGATCAAGAAGACTAGAGCGCACGACATGAGCTCGTTGGTGAAAGCGACTCTGGCACAATGGATGAATCGATGCGACTCTACCTGGAAAAACGATTGCAAACGTTCAAAACCCTTCGAAATCAAATGTCTTTGACAGAACAGCTGAACTATGTAATACAACAATAAGAAGCATTGGATGGGAACATTCAGTAGAAAAACGTTAAGAAGTGAACTTGTTAAACCTTATATGTTCAGCAAAAATAAAGGATTGTGCTCAGGCAATTTTCATTTTGGAAATTAGTTGCAACGATTTGTAGAACGTAGAAGATCACAATGCATTTCAATCAATTTTTCAAATACATGCAAGGGAAGGACACAATAAACTCTCTACAGTGGAAAAAGAGGAGAGCCTAAATGCTGCAACTTGAAAAATATCATTTTTAGACCCAAATTTGCGTTTATCCATGCTTAATCGCAACGTACAAGGCATACCGCCCATGCGCTTGCTTACCGGTGAGTTCTTGTCCTTCTGAATTTTGTACCTGTGAAGAAATTTTGGTTTTCCAGTAAAATCCAGAAACATGAAAAGCACGTTGACAGCGCAAAAGGAAAGAAAAAGGACCACTGAAGAGCCTGAAAACAAAAGATGTGGATTTATCATTTTTGTAATAAAGTCTCAGCCTTTTTGACATGCGCCGCCGTAAAGGTTCCATCTTGACACTGTACCCTAACATTAACACTAACTATTCGCATTTTCAATGATTTTTTTCTGCGGTGTCGAGTTCAAGGTAAGCGTAGCTTCACACCGCACACAAACAGCAATAGACTTGGTTGTCTTCGCAACGCTTGGGTGAAAAGTGCGAGCGTATAGTGCGGCAAACGTTTTGCTGCCGGTTGTATGCGAAACCGACTGTACTTTATACAGAACTAGTCAAGGCCTATATATAAAAAAGGGAAAAGTTTTTCCGAAGGAAGCAGCCACTGATGATTTATTGATCGCTATGGCTAAAAAGTTGTTTAAAATTTTTGCTGAACAAAGTCGATTTTGAACATAGAATTTTTGTTGGTGTAGCCGTAATATTATAGAAGCAAATTGTCTCGCGCGGGTCGCGAATGGTCAGCGTAGGGGGGAAATATTTTTGTTTTTATTATATGTTTAAAACACGTTTTTCAGACACAACAAAATTTACGGTAGCACAAAAAATTTGGGGGCACTGCCATCGAATGCGTCCCGTGACTACGGGCCTGAGCTGCGCTCTGATCTTTGCAAACATGCCAACATTGTTTTGGGGATACTTTTCCTTGAACATAATAAATATCACGGCCAAAGCAAACGATACAACTGACATCTTGCAAACGTTTCGATACTTATCGAAACGTTTGCAAGATGTCAGTTGTATCGTTTGCTTTGGCCGTGATATTTATTATAAGGCTATTCAGCACTTCCGTTTTTCGTG
>JGI24021J15306_10009135_pt1 | contig 12246 bp, 13 predicted proteins | sample Ectturendosymbi1_FD_15306 | JGI IMG/M metagenome (IMG submission 15306)
AAAATGGTCTTCACTTGTTTTCCTGCAAACGTTGGGGGAGAATTTTTTGAAGTAAAGCAACGTTGGGCGCCATTTTTGCCCAAATTTTCAGGGATTTTTTCCAGAAATTTGGGGATTTTGTTCGGATTTTCAGGGATTTTGCCCAAATTTTAGGAGATTTGCCCATATTTTTAACAAATCAAATTATTTGGGGGTGCACTTGCATCCCCTGCACCCCCGCCTCCTACACCACTGGGTGGGAAACAACGCACTTTCATCTGCAAAGATATATGAACATTCGGCATGTGATGATATAAAAAATGTTTTATACTGAAGAACATTGCTTATAGAAATACAAGAATTACTGTGAACTGTTCATAATTATCTAACTTTTTGGACAAATGAGGAGCACGTTTCCAGCGGCAGGAAATCGCAACAATGCTTCTCAGAGACAAAAAATTCACAACAGCAAAGCGGCCTCTTTTGTCGATGCCCATGACCGAATTCAAATATTACGTGCAGTTAAGGTGCATGCTATACGCCACCTAATCTTTCAAAAACTTTCACACAAAAACTATAGCCCTTAGTTGTAGAGGTCATGAAGATTTGTTTTGGCTCATTCCAAACAGTGCTGTCACTGCGGAGCTCGGCAGAGCACGACAAAAAAAAACTTGACCCTCTATGGATTTTCAAATTTGATGTGTTATTTCATTCATACTCAAGTCAAACCCATGGGCGTTCGCAGAAATTTTTTCACGGGGGGACAACGTCGACATTTTGCTGATCCTTTTCAGGTTGTTGACGATGCAACGCAAATGGACGTACACGAAACGCTCCACCCTTTCTACACCACAAAGAAAATGCCCAATGTTACGGCAACAGTTGCATACAGTGTTTTCCCTATAAGAAAGTTTTACACTGGGCAAATGTTTTTCTAGTGAGCATGGATATTTCAGGACTGAGTTATCAGAGTTCTAAATGAATTGCAAAGTTTGTGAATTATTAGAATAAGTATAAAATTTTATCAAAATACGATCAAAATACATATTTGATTGAAATAACGTCGCTTGTTTTATTGTTTTTCCAATGTTTTGGAATGTTGCAAGTGCGCAGTATGGGATTTCACTGCGCAAACGTCTGGTGGTACTGCGCACTTTAGAGGGAGCATTAATTGTCAAAAATGCGCTTTGTTGGCAGCAAGGCTTCTTTTCACTTGTGATTCTTTACACATTGTATGAACCAGGGGTGAGCATACTTGTTCAATGCAAGAGTCATTTGCAGAAAACCAAAAACACCGGCGAGCCGCAAAACCAGTTTGTAGTGTCTACACAAATACGGTAAAGAATGCAAGTTTTACATGAAGTGATTAATTGTCACTATTAAGTTTTTGTTTGATTTTGTAGTCCCCGAAAATCCGGACAATACCTTGTTATAGCTGTGCGAATTAATTCTCCCAAGGGTTCATTTTTAGGGTTGCACGATGGTTTGATTTTACGAACTTCATTACAGAGAAAAAAAGTCACAGCAATATGTCGTGCTGAATACAGAAATGAGTTGTGCACAGGTCTTTTCAATTCTGGGTATTTTCTGGAACCTGTGGCCAGAAATTAGCTGTAGATTGGCATTGACTAATGTTTTTTAGAGCCAGTCAGTTTCGTTTCTACAGCAGACAAGTTTGTAACAAACGGTTGGCGAACTGGATAGCCATCAGTATCACTGACTACATTAACGATGAATGGGTTTTCAAGAAATGCAAAGCATGGTTTTAGCTCACGGAAATGGTCAAATCTGGTGTGGAGCTCTTCCGACCTCCAATACTGGTCTTACAATTTATTTTTGTATTCTTCCACTTTGTGGTCCTGCTAATGCCTGTCCGCGAAAAGCATTCGTTCTCATTCTGACACTGGGAAAAATGATAGAATGCTTTTGACAATGTGTGTCTTTGAAAAAATTGGATTTTCTTTTGGGAACTTAAGCACGATAGTATAACTTGAGCTTTAGGTTCACTATCTTTCTATCAATTCGCGAAGACTCTCTGGCAACTAACGGGGCGGATCCAGGAGGGTAGATTCGGGTGATCGCCCCTCTAAAACCCGCGAAAGTAACTTTATTCACCATAATTTTTTACAATCCGGAAAACAACAATCGCGATATAAGGCCATTTTGCCGTCCATTGTTTTGTAAGAGCAGTGTTGTGAAGTATACTTTATCTCTCTTACAGTAGCGAAGCCGTTATGAGACTTGACTAGCACATATTACTGAAATCGCCTCCCCTGAGTTTAATGACTGGATCCGCCTCTGCCTTACGAGGTCGCGTAAACACACTGATAAATGAAAGAAACTTTGAATATGAGGTAACAGCTCTCTGTCAATTTGAGATATTGCTATTTATCTAGAAGAGCCACACAAAATATGTCGCAGTTCGCCCACCATTGGTATGAACATACGTGGCTTACCGCTATTAGTAGTCGCTGTCTCGCTGTATTACCTGCCAAGATGTATGCGTTCAGCAATTACATAACATGCGGCAAAACGGCTACTACCGCAACTTGAAGTGAGCCTTAAAGATATGTTGCCATGTTATTGTGACGTAACAAAGACTAATAGTAGAACGATTCGCTCCCGACTTTCGTCACCTGCATTTGCAGCCAAAGGAGCAGGTTAAACGATCTCCAATTTCATGACTGCATGACCAGAACAGAACAGTGAACTGACTCTTGTGCAGTGTGAGCGTCATATCGGCAAACAAACTGTCATTTGCAAGAATTTACTCAACTAACCGGAATTAAACTTCTGATTTTACGTTGTCTAGAAATTTTGGTTCTTAGTTCCAATTTCCAGGGGGGCAAATACCCGTTTTTCTCCCCCTTGCGGACGCCTATGGTCAAACCATAATTTTATGGACGGGGAAAGCTTTGCAAATAGCACGATGTTTATTGAACAACCAACAATTTACCTCAAACATATATATAAGTTGTTTTCGATGTACATATGTTGTTAAAATTGATAAATTTTCCCCAAATCATTGCTAAAATCTTCAGCTGGGGTATACCAGATGCTGATCTACTGTTTCAGCGCAAGCAACTCGCTTCCCAAAAACGAATGAATCAGTTGTATATGCATATCGTACTTCGTGATGGAAGTGTTTCGAATGCAGACCAATTTTCCTGGTGCTTTTTCAAATACCTGTGTATTTTGATTTACAACGAGACGTATACTTAATTTAAAATATAAATACTTTGCGTTTTGTGCAATAATTATGTGGTCTGAAATAATGTTTCCCTGTTGTCATATATGTCAAGTTTACGGCGTCTTTCACTGATTGGTATGGTGCTCAGGAATGTGGATTTGCCGTGCAACAACACCCTAGTTCGCAGTACGCGCAGAAACAATTTTGCATCCTCTATCTGCCAAGTGCTATAACGCAGTTAGAACGGGACACACACTCAATTCATTTTATACTCACAGTCAGCGGTGTATTAGGTAGCATGAAAGTGCATGAGAATGTTGGTTTCGTTTTTGTTGTTGTTTACTATGAGTGTTTCCATGATAATAGAATATGTTACGATAAAACTGTCACTGCTGTATTAACTTTCAAAGATGCTGTCTCGCACAACTTAAGACATTTTTTGAAGATGTATTTTTGAAAGTTTTCAAATATTTCTTGTGCAGTAATTTTAATTGTTTTTGTTTTTTCTACTAAATTTATATTATATATATTTTATGCTGGATTACCGTTATACCTTAAAAGTTTTTCTGCAATGTTTCGCATGAATACTGATGCGTTGGTATAAATATACCTCAAAGACTAATAATAAACCTTAAAAACAATCGACCAGATGCAAGTGTCTTTTTTCGTTCATTTGGCTTTAAAACAACAAAATTCTGCAATTTTCCCAGTTATCGTGGTATGCAGTATGTTTTTTAGCTAAAATACAGGAGCGAGCGTAAACGTGGCAGCCACCAAGTTCCGCCCAAACTTAAAGCGCAATCTCCGTGGAATACTACATCTGAACATTTTGCTTTTCTATAGTGAAGGTTAAAGTTCTTTCGTCCGCTGCTTTCACTCTCATATGAAGTCTGACAATATGAATGAACAAAGCGTTTCACCTGTAGTTTGTTGTTCGTATAAATTAATTTTAGGTCCACGCTATAGATTGTTGATAGCTCATTCCCTATTTTAGTTATGCCTGCAATGGAAAGCTATTTTTATCGTTTTTTTTAACTGAAATGCCCTTCGACAATGCGGAAGGTTATTTTTTCCCCTTTTTTGCAAGTTTCTTGGTGAGGGAGCGGTTGGCATTAGATAAGAAAGATTTTGGGACCACCTGGGAAAACGAGACATAATCTAGGGCGTGCAAAACTTATTGTTTGGTTCCGCTTGGGTGTTTATTGCTTTGGGCTGTTATTGTTGTTTCTTTTTTATAAAAGTAGGGCGGGCAGACAACCAGGGAACGACCAGTTACCACCTCATGTTGTCAAGAGGCATTTCCCCGAATGTCAAATCGCTATTCTTAGCGTCTTTGCGGTGAAAAACTTTTGCAAAAGGCCAACGATTTACTGTGAAAGCAATCCAGGTAATACGTTTAAGGCCATCAGCTGTTGACCTCACTTGGGCTCTTGGTATGATGAGTTTTGCATACTTTTACGGATCGTTGTTATGTAAATTTGCGTCTCCAGAATGCTCGGTTGCAATCTGACAACCTAATTGTTGGTTAAAGAACAGAGGTAGTTTTTCAGCTGGTCGTTAGACTTTCCACCAACTGCGTGAGTTGTCTTTGAGAGGTGGCGCCTTAGGACGACCTGTCTCTTCGTTTGCGTGGTTTTCTGTTTGCCTTATAAATTTCATATTCGGTTCAACTTAAGCTATTCTCTGTATCCACATCTACCTGCTTTTGCACAAAACAGGAAATTCTAAGAACTTAAGCATGCCACAATGATTGATGAAACTTTACAAGCTGAATCGACCACCAAGTGAAAAAGTAGACGTTTCTATAACTGTTGTTTCCCTAATGCATATGAGGTTTTTATTTCAACCCACTGGTGTAGGAGGCGGGGGTGCAGAGGGTGCAACTGCACCCCCAAAACTTTTGATCTAGTGAAAATCGGGCAAAATTCCTTGAAATTCGGGCAAAATCTGTGGAAATTTGGGCAAAATGTATGAAAACCTTCGCAAAATTGCTGTATGTGCTTTGATTTTACAAAAATGGCACCCAGAATGAAAGTGCAGGCGTTTTTTTCGTCTGGAAATCATGTTTTTTTAGTTCTTTTCGGCAAGTTAGGGAAAATTCGGGCAAAAGTGGTACTTGAAGTGCCTTAATTTCAAAAAATGCGCCCAAGCGCCCAACACGAGATGAAATATACTCGTTTCTTTTTTTGAAGGTCATTTTCTTTGGCAAGTTTGGTGAAATTTGGGCAAAAATCCTTCGCACCCCCCAAAAATGTGCCTGCTCCCACACCTACGGTATGTTCCAACTCTTAAAAATTTTTGGTTTAGAAATCTCAAAAGTTCGTTCACGACGTCTCTCGTGAGTGCTACGTGTTTAGCACTAACTTTTAAGGTAATAGACCTGCGTCAAAAAAATGAAAAGGATTAACTGCAACTACGCACTAAACGCTGTTGTTACGCAGGCGCTTTCTCAATACTGGTGCGATCCTGAAGCAGTACAGTGTGAACGGCAGAAAAGAGAAAAGTAAGTGGAAGAAGTACTCTTTTTTCTTAATGTTTCCAAAACATTTTTAAATGCTTATTAACGACAAAAAGCTGCAGGCAACCGGTAGAAGGATGCAGAACTGTCTCATATTTACATTTGCTCATTGCTGTAATATATATGTGTACCCATCAGCGTATGAGCTGTCGGGCTGCATTAGCATCCCCGAAAGGTTAGAAACAACATTCTTTTTCAGCACACACGCCTTTGAAAGAAGGTTATCAGCGTACGAACGATTGACTATTACTTGCCGTAATAGTGATGGATGTAGCGAGAGCATAAGAGGGGTTGAAACGTATTCAGAAAATCCAAAAAAACTGCTTTATGTCGAAAGAACAAAAGTGTCCTGGCAATCTTGAGCTGGAAACATACCAGGTGTAGAACTCAAAGCTCCACTCCGCCATTTCTCTGGGTTTTAGAAAGAGAGTCGCTAAACCTCAGTCCTTTGACAACTTGGACCCCTGTTGAATGCTGTAAGCACATAGTATGTTCAAATCCTAGCTTCTAATAATTTCAAGCTAGCGAGGCATTTATCTGCGCCATCGCCGCTAGGTTTCGGTTGATGAGGTCACCAACCAACGGACGGTTGGGTCATATGCAGCGAAAGATCAAAAAAAGCATCACACATTTTCAGGTAGGCTAGAAAAACTCCAAATAAAGGAAAAAACAATAACACCGCCTCCACTATAAAGGACCCTGTTTGTCTATTGTTCGAGTCTCGCGCAGAGATGTTTAAATGTCAATTGCAAAGAATGAAACCGAAGTTAAATTGCAGGAGCGAAAATGTTACCTCTGATGAATGATTAACTGCAGTACAATTAGAAGTAAATTATGCTGTACAAGTGATATAAGCATAAGTTAGTCTTTTGATCAAACAAACACTTTCAGTGATTTCGTTTTGCTCCCAACAGAGATATGGCACCGCCGGTGGCTAAAAGGGCACTTAAAAAAATCACTCGTTGTGCCAGACTAGCTTATGACAAAATGCCGGAAATGTGTCCACTGCTGGGTGAGCAATCTCTTTCCAGTAGTGCAAGCGAAACTTGGTGCAAGTGTCCCAGCACGCCGAGTAGTGACAGTACGTCGGAAGAATGCCTATTGAGGAAAAAGGTAAGCTCTGTTTGTGGTTTGTCTAGCCTGTTCGTCAGTGACGGGCAAGCTAACTACCTTTACGAGTCGCTTTATATCCCGCGGTCTCTTTCTTGGGTGATTGTTACGCACTTGGCCAAAAAAACAAATTTTTTTAGAAACCTCTAGGGGCTTTCCCGAGGATTTCCCTAATTAATTTCGGAAGTTGTGCCATAATTTTGGAACCAGAAACGCTAGAAAGTCTATCAAGGGCTCTAAAGACTCGTATTATAGCCCAGAATCAATCCAATAAAAGTTTGAGCCACAAAATCGGTTCGTTTGATCGGCTCCCAGGGGATGATGACGTCATCGCAATGTAAACCGGATATGCATAAACATACTTCCATCATGTAAACATAAACAAAAAAACGACATCCAAAACTAAAACAATTTTTTTATCGCGAACTACAAGACTTTCCCCATCTTTAGAGGTTTGAACAGCTTTCTAGGTCAGTCTGCTGGCGAGTTATGGTTATACTGTATGTAATATGGGTATAATATACCCAGGGTCAGCGTTTGTGGGAGTAGAATGTTTACCAACTTTTGGTTTTTGAGCAATAGTTTTGGCTACAGATATGCTAGAAAGCCAATCAATGGCTCCAAACATTCAGATGATAGCCTAGCTTCCAAAAAACGTTGAGCCAAAAATGGCTTTTTGGTTGGCGCCCAGGGCCAGGTAACCTCACCCGTAAAATCGCGGAGACATGCCACCACTGTGACGTCACCCACAGAGCACTCCAAACCCAAAACGAAAAAATTTTGTTTTCAAAGTAAACTAAAAGATTTTCTGAATCCGTAGAGGGTTTAAACACCTCTCTGCTCAATCGGCTTGCGAGTTATGGAGTTGCAAAAAGTTGCAAAGTCAGGTCAAAAAGTGGCCCGAACGGGACTTAAAAGGTTCACCCTACCGAGTTAAAACATTTTTTGTCCTGTTTTTTCTCAATCTTTCCTCATACTTGGGAGCGATTCATTAACCCAGGGGTGTCCAAACTGTTTTCAAAGAGAGCCAAATTTCATCATGCGAAGGTATCCACGTACTAGCAGCCCCTTCTGACATTTTTTGCAGTAAAATATCTCGTGCATGTCAGTGCAATGTCAGTGTAATGCAGCTATTTCTTAGGGTTTGAAGCAGAAACACTCGTTTGTGACGGCTTTCATGCTCATATTCCCGCTAAGCACATCAAAACACAATGGAAAACGTCGAAGTAGCGAGAAACCGCCATCGCTCCAACACAGAAGCGCAATCCAGTGTTTGGCCGGTCATGTACAACACACTCTGAAAACAAAGCCGCGGCCCGAATGAAATGTTCACGCAGGCCGCACTTTTAACAGCCCTGCATTAAACCAAAGAGGCCTTCGTCAATTTTTCAGCAAATGTACAGTACTTGTATTCTAAGCATTTCGCCTAGTTTTGCCATTGCTGCAGAAATAAGACAACACCTTGTCGTTGCTTTTCACCACATTAGTTTCTTTCGGAGTGGGAGGGGCATGACTTTTGACTTTGGGGGTAGGGGAGTAACGAGTGCACAATTCACCGGGCGCTGAATCACTGTGGGGTGCCAAATCACTGCGAGGACGAGGAAATGTCTTAAAAATTTCACAAGTACTTTCTTCAACACAGTACATTTGCTTCCGAAAGACCTTAGATTTGAACATGGGAGCGCCAAACTTGTTTCTTTTCCCGGCCACCAGTTAACGACCCTGTTTGAAGGTCAAGGTTTTCCCTTCACTACTAGAGATTGTTGTTGCGCTCAGGCTCACAGCATATGTTCTTATGGGTGCTAACAGCCGTGCCTTCTGTCTTGCGTCATTACCTTATGCTGCTACCGCAAGTTTTGTCACATTCAAACATAAAAAATTCGTGGTCTACAGTAATGGAACTTTTGTGGCTCGAGCTTAATCACTTGATGTGGTTGTTGAAAGTGTTACGTCTAGGTTAGACGCTTATTTAACATAAATTGGCCACTCAATAACAATTTCGGTGTTATACGCCATTTGTACCTGTCAATAAGCAAGTTGTTCTTCGATTCTTAGGTACCCCTGCACTGCTATTTTGATATAGCTGTTGCAAACTAAAAAAATTCATTCCGCTTAGGCAACTTGCGCTGTAAATTTTCAGAATCGTTGCTCAATATTCCCTCATTTAGATGCCACGTTTCCACAACTTCCACAAATATTTGAGAACGCTGACTTTTTCCGGTCGATATTCCGAATTGGTTGTGAACAAGTTTGCTTTTGAATTTCGCTGCGTTTCAGATGAAGGAAAAACTGAGAAAATACAAACAGGAGGCGATGAAAAAACGCAGATGCCAAAGATTATGCCTGGAACCCAGTTCGAGCGAGGAAGAGTCATTTGTGTGTGAAGTAAGTGAAACGCTTTTGCTGGAGTCATCAAAACACCTTAATCTTTAGGAAAGTGACTTGCCGTAACTTTTTCCAAGAGAAATTTCTTGATGTAGAAAACTGTTTCCTAAAAACATTGTTTTTTCCTTGTTTGGATACTTTCGTTTGCTGTTGGATTTCCTGCAAAGATCAGTTGCAGTGCCAGCCGAACTGTTTTTGTTTATGTGCGTGTTCAGCGCACTCAAAGCTGCACAACAAGACGAGGAAAGGAGATCGGCGCGGCCATCGCTGCTACCTACGAAGCTCGCATGAACGCATGTCGGCCGTGCGAGTCCCTGTCGCTGTGCCTTCGCCAAGCGCGAAACTTCGATAAAGCCTTGAAGTGCAAGCTGAAGAGGAAGAAGAGAAAAAAGTCGAAGAAGCGAAGAAAACGGAAATGTTGTCTTGAAGAGTGTTGCCAGGCCAAGCCTGAAAGCCGAAAATACTGTTACGCAAGAAACTTGGCGCGCAAACTGCGAGAACGCGATAACAAGTTTTTCTGCTTGTGGTAGAAAATCCAGCTTTTTTTGAGCTCAAGCTTGACAAAACGCAAAGCCAAGGCAGGTAAATCAACTATGAAGCGTTCCTGAAAAAGTGACAATACCCTGTGCGTGTCCGTGACTTGCCCCAAAATGTACAAGCGCACTTCTACTCTGCTAGGTAGATCTTTTACCACTTTTCTTCAACTTGTTCTTCATCTCGATTTTGATGTGGGGGTGGACAACCACAAGACGACCACCACTGGCTGGTCACGTGAAAGGCCGCGGAAGTTTACAAGTTGCTGCTTTGCTACAGTTTTTCTCTTGCTGTGGTGCATCACAGATTAACGCAACGATGCCAGGGTTTTTCGCGGTACAACAATCTGAAGAGAACATTTATGCGTATTTCTTTCTGCAAAGCACGTCGCCGACAGTGTGGTACTGGTATGCGCTTGTTCTCAATATTCGAAAAGAAAAACGTTCTAGCGCAGTTTCTCGTGATTTTAAAGCTTCACATTGCTTTACAGTACATGCACACGAGATTTCAAACTGATTTGCTGCGTTTTTACGTCAATTCTGTTTTGCCAGGTACTGATTTGACTTTTGAGGAAAAGTAATTTTATGACTGTCACTAGTACTACGATATTGAAGAATATTAACGAACTTTATATTCTATATCATAATAAACTATTTATGCCGCAGCATTCATTCATTTTCACACCTGATTTTCCTCTGGGGAGGGTCGGGAGGACACCAACCCTAGGAGGACTCGAAATACCTTACGGATTTCAGCAATCTCTGATAGTTCTGCTGGCTCCACACCGTAAGACGAGACCAAGCAAGGTTTGGAGATGTCACCACGCCACCTGGTCCTTGGTTGAACACTTGGCCACTTTCACGTAGGTATACCAGCAGCAGGTCTCACCTCGCCGATCTTTCGTGAGACGTTCTGGTCACGTGGCCGAACCAATGTAGTTGAGATCTCTCCATTCGGAGAAGCGGCTCGACATTGAGGGTTCTATGAATTGCACAGCTGCGCACTTCGTTGCGAAGTGTCACGCCGTGAACCAGTGCCGGATAATGGCAGCGTTGGGCCTGTATCATATTAACAGTGCAGGGCCCTAAGTAAAAAATGCACTTGAACAAGTGAATAACTTTTAAATCATAAATTTTACGGACATCCATATGACTACCATTAGGCACGCTGAATTCTTAAGTACGAAAATCCTGGTCCTAAATAGCAACTGGTGGACGTTATGAGCTACGTACAGAGACAGTAATTAATGCTTCCAGACTCATCAAGAAATTTAATCGTTGCTTTATGAGACAGCATAGTCTCAATGTGTCGAAGTCGATTGTCAAAAGCAGCATACCTATTGCTTAAGATTGCATTTTCTAGATTTTTCCATAGCAAATTCGTTTATGATACTGGTAGTGTCTATTTCGCATAGAAGTTCATGCTCGACCATCCTCGTTAAAATCACACTTTTCAGCTTATTTTCTCTGATGGTGCTCCTTTGTTCATTATCAACTTAAGTTTAGAAAATGACCGTTCTCCACTGCAGTTGGCAGGCGCGGATTTACCACTAGGTTAAAAAGGCTTAAGCCTAGGGCCCCAATTCTTGGGGACCCAAAATTTTGGGTGTAAGAACAATTTCCAACATTTTTGTAAGCACTTATTTGTATTTTTGTTTTGGTTCAACGCACGGTTTTTACTTTACTATGCCGCTAACAAAAGATCTCTAAAGAAGAACGAGCGCGAAGAACTGAAGTGACTGATATGAGGATTCTCGTTTTATGGCGTTGAGAATTGGTTATTGTTACGTATAATGTGTGGAACAAAACGCCTGAATCAATCTTTCAGATTACACGAGGCCAGTGAGGTACGGTAGTTTCGTTCAGCCCAGGCCTCTCTCTTGTTCATAGGCGTCAGAAGGGGGGTCAGGGGGGGAATTTGAGATTTTTCTATTAATTTTTAGCAAAACAAAGTCGTTTTCTTAGTTTCGAGAACGAAAAATGAAATTTCATAAAGTTTGGCACCAACTGGAAAAACGTTTTATGGTTTCCTCTGGAAAAATCCGCTAATGGCACCCCCCTGGAAAAAATCTTTCCGACGTCCATGCTCTTATTGCTTTTTGTGAATAAGATGCAGGGTAAAGATAAAACTAGGCTGCACTGTAGCCAAGGCGGCAGATATTCAATGGAGCAAAACCTTAACTATTATATTACCGCGCGTGTTAACGTGGGATGTTCTTAGACTTCAATCATGGGCGCAATTAGGTGGGGGACACGGGGGAGGCGTCCCCTCCACTTTTCAGACAGTGGGGATATAATATGACATGCGTCCCCCACATTTTTCTCTTTAGGTTTCGTAATACAGGGTGTCCATAAAGTCTCTTTACAATTTAAAAAAATTATTAAAAAATGAAATGATGAGATATCGCAATGAGGTTTTTTTTATGTTATTCAATATTTCATAAAGTTTTTATTGACACTAAAATTTATTGTTTCAGACAAAATTTCTTAATTAAAATTTTTTATGTTTAATGATTGAGTTATATGAATCG
>JGI24021J15306_10009136_pt1 | contig 12245 bp, 3 predicted proteins | sample Ectturendosymbi1_FD_15306 | JGI IMG/M metagenome (IMG submission 15306)
CAAATGGTTGGAGCAGAACCACTGAATACTCGCACAGCAGGCACAGACACTAACTTCTCACCTCGACTACGTTCACCTTGCTACTAGTACTACGAACTCAAAGCTATATTTGGAGTCTGGACAATGATGGATACAGTTCGAAGAGCAAAATAGTCCCTGCAGAGCTTTTGCCATTGATGGCAAAATATTCACTACTGTACCTTTCGACAAATCTGTCAAATCATATTACAACAAAAACTTTGATGCGGTTGAATAATCACATCAAAACAACAAAAATTTTCCCAGTCCGATCCAGTCCTGATCCGCCAATTTTAAAAAATATTGCAGTCCGATCCAGTCCTGATCCGCCCAAAATTGGCTTCAGTCCTGATCCGCCCAAAATTGGCTTCAGTCCTGATCCAGTCCTGATCCGTGCTCATTTCTGGTAGGTAGCGCGCCTCTAGCGCACCGGGATCCCTCCCAAGATAAAATTCGTTACGCCGCCCTTACGCGACAAAGAGTCTGCTTTGTACATGCTGAAATTCATCATTCCAAATCAACGAGCATAAATCTAAGCAGCCATCAGAAGCATGCCATCCAAAGTGCAAATCTAACCCAGCACTGGTTCTAGGGACGTAACATATCGGAAAAAGAAAAGTCTCTTTCAAGCGTCGCTTGTAATCCAAGAAAATCGACCACCTTCCAACGCGGGCGAACCAATACTGCTGTTGAATAAATGATCGCCTCAAATGCGCAACAAAAGTCAATTGCTTTTTGAATGAGAAATTTCCCTTTCCTGAATTGATGTTTCGCTATAATCTTTTTCTGAAAACGTTTTACGATTAAATTGAAAAGTCGCAGTGAAAAAGTACCACGTTTTTCACAGTGGCGCTATTGCCCACTGCAAAAATCAGTAGAAACCATGTGGATCTTTTGGCAAGCAAAGGGAAAACCCATTTTTAGCAGCTTTTGCAATACAACATGAGGAAATCCTTTGGTGAAACATGAAACAAAATATCAAGAAACAAGTTAAAGCATTTTTTGCTGTTGGTCCATATTGATACATCTTTCAGTTTAGGCGCACAAAGCTTTTAAAGTTTTATACCTGAATTTTTCTAAACTTTGTCAGAACACAATTTGATACGAAATGTAGAGATGCAGAGGGTGACCACGCCACTGCTAAAATTACCACAAGTATATTTCGCGATATAAACGCATCGTCAAAGAGGAAAATAAGACCAACAAGTGAAATACTTACTTAAGACCTTGCAAAAATATTTAATTGAGAGTAAAGTTCAAACCGGTTCAAATAGATATTTCAAAACGATTTTCACTCAACATTAAACGTTGTGGTTGCACTGTTGCCATACCGACGATGCTCTTAAAGCTCACAATTTATTTGCGATTGTTTTGGAAGTTAAACAGACCAACTTTCGTCTTGCAAAATTAAGCAAAAGCTTCAGCCTACCACCATTACATCTACTGGCTGACCACCTTCCTCCCTTAGCGAATGTTTACGTGAGCAAACGTGCTGATATAGGTTAATTTGACATTTGCCGGCATAGCATTTACAACTCTAGCTAAAAAGGTATCGGAAAGAGTATGAAATAAAACAGGGTCCAAAAATTGCATTATGACTTTTCATTTAGTTAACTGAGGAATTGTTGAAATGGTAAACTTGGGATCGAAGAGTCTTCTGCCAATATCTAGTTGATGTTTTCTTGTTTCTGGTGAGCAAGGGAGGTTTCAGTGAAAGCGCTTTTACGTCCTGCTAAATCTGAATTTGAATATGGAGAACTGTCTGACAGGCGAAGAACAATTTGTAAATTAAATTAGCGAAGGAGCATTGTCGGAACTTCTTTCATTAATACAATCTCAAGTAAAAAAAAGCTTAAACTCTGTTGATCAAATAATCTGTTCTTCTTGCTCATACCCATCAGAAAACTTAGCACTTGCACAAGAAGCACGGTGTAAGAAACAAGTCAGTGATACAGAACAGAAGCTCTCGGTCTGTTTTGATTTTTACCTTTCGCTCTAATATCTCGAGTGCGCAAATACGTCTTGCGTAAGCAGTTTTCGACAAACAGAGAAAAGATTTTACAGTAAGGGTGACATCACCTTTGGAGGACTGAGGACCAACAGTGCAGAACGAAGGCTGGCGCTGTCAGCCGAAGAGCGCACTGTCAACAAAATCATTTGCGTCCGTGCGTCCAAAGGTGCACTTTCAAAAAACTGTAGGATGTATTCAATCTATTAGCAACGTAAAGCATGCGTGAACATTTAACCGCTCTGAAGTCACTGGTCGATTTTGGTGCAGCTCAAGTCAACAGTTAAGAACAACATGTGTTTGGGGGAACCTCGGCAGAAGGTCAAGATAGACGTTAATTCTGGAAACGTAAAAAATGCATGGTTTGTCGAAACATTTTACAGTATTTGTATTCACGAATGAGTTTTGGTTCTTTCATCAAACGTTTTTTAAAAAAAAACAGCAAGTCTGTTTCATCAAAAGCTTTTTCAAAAATAAACATGACATAACAGGAATGTTGTTTATTTTCCAAAACACTTTCTTGCTTTTTCTAAGAACCTTACGGAAATGTTTGCTGCCCATTTTGCGATGAACAGACTTTCAAGTTGTAAACAACATAAATGTTTCTAGCGCCTTAAAAGAATGTTTTTGCTATCAACCGACGCAATCTTTCTTTCAGAAAAAATGTTGCTGTAAATACTTTAATAAGATGTTCTGAAACCCCAAACATCGTTACAGTTTTGAGTCAAGACTTTTGACAAAAGTACAATAGTCGCTGCCAAATACGATTTGCATGCTTCAAACAAAAAATTACATTTACAAACAACGGGAAGTATTTGCAGCTCGTGCAGCACTCCTGATTATCTTATGACAAAACCCCATCCTCATAATGTTGGACGGTGCGATGATACGGTTCAGTAAACGTCGCGCACGTAATTGGGTCAGTAGACAAGGTTCTTAACATACCATTTCAACGTTCATCTTTGAAGAAAGAGTGTAATGTGAACATTTTTCTGACTAAAGTGTCGTCATCTTTTCGCCGCTAGAATGAAAAATCTGATCAATCGTTTTTGCTGCCTTTTCAGCTTTTGCCAAATGGTGAACAAAATAGTGTGAAATCTAACTATATGTAACTACTGTGGTCTGCACAAGGGCGACGGAGTCTAATCACTCAGCAGAATTTTTTAATGGGATATCGATTTGACGTAACACTGCGTATATTCAATCCTCAAGTCTGCAAACAATGCTTACGACTTAAAATGTGGAAAGGCTGAAGCAAGAGCAGAGAAACAAAGCGAACTCAAGACTAAGTGGAAAGCTATCTGACGCATATTAACGAGCAACAAGCCCATATTGACGGAATCACACGGCGGTGACGCAAAAAAGAACGTTGGTATAATGCATAAGCAGGAATGCATTCGTAGGTTTGACGTATGAAATATTGTTTATGAATGATAACTATCCAATTTAAGTGCCTTTGATAACTATCCTTTTTAAAGTGGTTTGTGCTTTAGTTGGCAATCGCCTGGACAAGCTTCAACTGCCGCCTNTTTTGTCTTTATATTACATCGTTCACTATATACCTGAGAGTAAAATTTACCGNGCTTGGTTCAGATGCAGAATAATAAAGGCGTCTGACTACGTTCATTTGTAACTTTTTTTAANNCTTAGACGTAAAACATCTACTTCTAGTTTCTATTCCATAATACACGATGGCAAAGAGTCCTTCAGGCGATTTTGTTATACAGCATGTTGAAACCTGCATGTATCAAGCCTACATTGCAGTATATTCTCCAGAATATTAGGAGCAACCAAAACGCCACGTCGACCCAGCGGCGTGACAGACGAAATCGAAACAACAATGTATGTTTGGAGTTTTCCAGGTGGAGGCAAGCGTTGCGGGAAAAAAGCTTTGCTGACTTGATTAAGATGAAACATTATTAGAAATGTGACGCCCCAAAATTGCTGGTGTTTGATGAAATGACTTTACGCAAAGCTCAAAACAACGCTTCATACCGAGCAGGAGAGTTTTTTTTCGTTGAATGAGGAAGTCGACTCGGAAAAAGGAAATGTTTGTCAACACCATCAAAAAATTTAGCAATCAAAAAATTTAAACTTTACAGAAAATTGTTTATCTGTTGTATTTAAATAAAAAAATATATTTATATATTCACTTCATCTGTCTTATACGGGCAACTGAATTATTGATATGGTCTCATCTCAGGTCTGGTTCACTGTTATATGTGTCTTGCTTTTTACTTTTACAACATACAACTGTTAACGAGATGTTTCATAGTGCTGGGGTACTTCGATTCAATAACCGCATCAGAGTTTTTCGGTGCCCTGGCTGCAAGGTTTTCTTGTTATTGTTTAACGGAAATGAATACAGAAGGCTCTAGTTCAGGGGTGCGCAACCCGTGGCACACGGGGCAAAAGTGGCCCGGGAGCATATGTTTTGTATCCCGCGGAAGGTCCAAGTTTTAAATAGAGTGTGGCCTGCGGGCCAAAAACCTAAAAATATATTAGGAGAAAAACAGTTTCCTGTTTAGTTTTCTTATGACCGCACCAGTTTATCCCCACCTGATATTAGCTTTATCCGGACCCCGTTGCTTCACAAGCAAGGATAACGGTTTTTCAAGGGCATTGCCAACCTTCTGTGGGTGACCAGCGAGTTGATTAACACGCAAAGCTTGACGCATTCAGCTGTGGTCCATGGACAAACCTGGTTATGTGTATTTGGCCAGCAGTGCTGCATACCCCTGCTCTAGTTCATTAAATTGCTGATTGGCAAGTTGTTCCCATGTGCGTCGCCGGTAGTGTCGTTTCGAGTGTGTTCGTGCGTGTGTGCTTGCATCGAGTGTGCCGAAGTTTCGCATGTGGTTCTAATTTGACTTCTTTGCGTGGTAGTCCATGTCTTGTGGGCCTTGTAGCTGAAATAAATACATGGAATGCTTGTTGTAATTTAGACGAGTTATTGGCAAACAAGCTGAACACTGGCTTCGGGCTTACGAACTACATACTCTCTGTCAGTTCGTTATCTAAGGCCATCATATAATTGCAACGCAAATGCTCACTACAGCAGAATCACGTATGACTGCATATTGATCAACATTGCATGACCAGCATTGATGACACGGTTACCCTTTTAAAGCGAATAAGCAAAGTACCGGCTTCTCGCAGTAATCGTGATGGCACAAAATAGCTCATCAGTCATCAGTTTTTGACGTACTGCAGTAAGTATTTACGTTAAAAATTAAGGCTTGCAGCAGAAGTTAATATTTACAGTCAAAAAGCTACAATTTACACCAGAAGATTGTTTTTCTGCTCTATTCTACTCGCGCTAATCGGAATGAATTCATTACCAACCAACAAGCCACATATTGCCTTTCTTGTTGCGAACTACGTAAAATTGACTCTCCAAAGCTGGCATAAGCTTATAAGCTGTCTGTGGGTTTGAATTTGCAACAAAATGAGAAAAAAACTGTTGGCATCTGTCACTAATGCTCTAGCATTGTACACGTTACACTGTGGTTCAATTCTCTTTGGCTACTTTAAAATCACGGCATTTAAGTCTGACAAAAAACACATCCGCTCACCTTTTTCTTGCAAAACGAGGATACAGGCATACGGCGGACTAACGGACTGCACTGGTAACGCAGCTTAAACTTGCTTTTCGTTTTGCAGGCATTTAGAATGTGGCATCAGTTATGCATTTTCCATGTTGCATTCCAATTTTCACTTCCGCTTTTCCTTTTAAGGTTGCCTCCATGCATTAAACAAACTTGGGAGCAAAAGCAAGCCAGTTAACACAGACACGCAGCAAATCGTGAACCACAGTAGCGAATAAAAGGACTGCGATTGTGATTACATCAGTCATCAGTGAGACTGGGCGGTACTCACGCGCACACGAAATGCGTGAAGAGCAGTATTATTGCGAAAGAAAACAATTGTTGGCACTATTCGGCAACAAACGCCTGAGGAGTTCACTTACCTGCCTTGTAAAATCAACATTCCAACGAGTGTACAATATTGTTTAGCTTCAAAAGATTGCTTGTTATAATCTCTGTTTCTAGTTCTGTAAGCATCAAAAATAGGGCATTTTTTCAAAGGAACGCCACAGAATCTGCTCCCATGTTCCCCCATGAGCGAAACCCATTCCCGGAAAAATGAAGTGTTAGAGGAAGTTGTTTCGTGGTTAGTGCATAAAGTCAGTAAAGAATGAATTATTCTATCCAGGACAAATATGAAACAGACTTAACCACCTGCGTTAGTACCAACGGAAACTCCTATGTTGATGCCTTGTTGTGCTCCCACAGAAATAGTACTCGACAAATACCATTTAGTGACGAAATGCTGTGAAATAGAGGTGGCTGAAGCTATAAGAGGACCATAATGCATTTAGACGAACGGTCATTGTCAAATTCGCGATTTTGATTGAGATTCNGTTATTTTTAAGCCTCATCAATCAAGAAGATACCAAGTTAAGTTAGGATGCAGAACTCCTTGGTAATTNAANGTGTAAGCCCAGAATTGGTGTTCACCAACTCCTGTGGTTGTGGGAGTGGACTTATCAGCAGCTGCTGATTAGAGAGTCACAGACATGTTAGTGATATCTTTCATCTGAATGCAGCAACCTCATTGATTAACACTCCCATTCTTTTGTCGATCTCGGACAAAAGTTGTCAATTCAAGTACTTCTGGTAATTTTTGCTAGATCAAGTATTTTTCGGAATGTTTTCCTTCATATGACCCTGATTTCGGAGTGCGAGGCTATACAGTATATGATTGACTCTTGCAGAACCCGTTTCATGGTGAACAGGCTGTATACCTATAGACAAGCGTTCCTTGTATTTTACGTGTCCAGCCTATCGACCAACCTATCGATCGGAAATGCTTTTATTAAACTCACATCAAAGATATCCTATCCTTCGGAAGTAGTCCTATCGATCGCATACGGTTTTATCACAGACGCCCGACGCTCCGAAACTNCGTGCATGTGTCTGCGCTTTGGTCGCTGGTATCAACTGAACAAGGAAAGTGCAAGCAGACGTCAAGTGAATGGATTGACGTAACGCTGCACNCTGAGATCAGAATGGAATTTATACCAAACTTGGGCTGCGAAAGGAATTTCGTGACGCTCGGTCTACATAAACGTGATGCGTTGGTTCTGCTCTCTACAGTACCTTGCGCTGACCAGCTGCTGCGGAAATGCGGGTGTTCGTTTCCACCTTTGCGAATTGTTGCAGTCCTTGTGCAGTGCGTTGCCTGATCTTAAATCTGCACTGGGAACAGTCATTGGTACGATTCTTGACCAGCTCATGGTCTGGTTGTTAGTGAGTTTGCTTCAGACTTGGTAAGTCTTGTGTTGGTTAAGACCTACCAGCTCTGAAGGGCCAAGTCTTACCAAGTCCTTGTAAATTGGTACTGCTGTAGCCTTCTTGCCGGAGGCAGAAGAGTTGCGGGGACAATCTCCTATACATTAGTTGTTATCCGTTATGTTTACTGCTGTTACTATGGTATATGGGTGCGATTGCGCAAGTCAGATATGTAGTTATCACCTCGTGCTACAACATTTTACTGTTGTACAGCGGCAAAAATCACCAGTAAAATCTTATGTTGGCCAAGAAAGCAAGAAATCGTTCTCTTTTCTCGCTCGCCACCTGGTGACGTAAGAATAAAGCCGTGCTGAAATTTTGATTCTTTCGAGCAAAGTGAGGCATTGATCAGGCTTATGCGTTCATGCGCTTTAATTTCGCAACTATTGTAGGTCGTATTGGTTCCCTGAATTGTACCGTTAGCACTCACGGTGTGTGTTGAATATTATAATTTTGGGAGTTTGGTATTTTGTTTTCTTTTTTTCCTCTTTTGTGCTAGAAATTCAAACCTTCCTTGGTTTCGTTTTTTACTTCCCTCATTTATTAAAAAGAGCCCGCTAAACAAACCGTCTGAAAGTCCCAGTGCTAGTTGCAGTAAAACTGGCAGTCGACAAATTAGACACTTTGTGTGTTGTTTCTTAAGACCCGTAGTTACCGACTCAAATGAGAAGTTGATGTCCCGAACAAGAAACACTTTTCCTAATGTGCAGAGCATGTATTATTCTCATAAGGCTCATTATTTTGCAGTTGATAAAATCTAAGTTAGACGTTACCTGTGATTTCAGTTGTTGGTGTAACAATTCACACCTTTGCTGGAGCCTTTGCCACTGATGGCAACGTGGTGCCCACGCAGCTTCCTTTCAATACGTGTTGAGCGGAGTAGGCGATTAGTAATCACGCCGTCTTTGTTATCTTCAAATTACATTTTCTTCTTAGACCAAAACAAGGCGTAGCATGTTAGAAGTTCGTTGCAACATCACCGCAGCTTCTCTAAGACTGTGGAGGTTTGGGTAAATTGCCAGGAACGTTGGCTTTGTACGAGGACGACTTGTTTAGTGTTTCGACAGTGTCTGTTAAATATACATCAGGACAGCTCGCGAGTTACTGTATTTCAGTAGTGATTGTCAGATCCATTTTGAATATACATACTTTTCTTCGTTCAAGCAAAAGGCATGCGCGTTGCAGTTGTAGAGTCAAATTGCTAGTATTCACCAAGAAACACCCTATAGTTTCTTCATTTTCGATGACAGGCAAAAAGTTAATCTTTGCAATACATGGCAATGGGTAATTTGCCAGTTACTCCACTGTTTGGCTAGAGTTGATTTTCTGCCACAGCAGCGTAGTCACTTTTGCAACTGTATGGTAAGATGGCGTTTAACAAATCCACTGCAAGTACGCGGAATTGGCTTTACGAAACTTGTTTGATGCTTGTCATCACTCACGAGCTATTGCACCAAAACACTCAACCTGCTCAGGTAACCACAAAATGCTATACGAGTCAGGAAAAGTACGGTATAATGCCACCCCCTAATTTGATTACGTCTTCCTGGGACACGTGACATCCGTTACTTCGAGACCAAAATATTTTTTACTTTCATATGTCCATTGTGAATCACTTTTGCAAACCAACTGTATCTGCGCAACCAACCATACATATCATACAAATGTTATGCACTGTACCCCAAAAGAGGATTTTTTAGAGGGGGGTTTTGTTTGTGCGTAGAAAACGTCATGGTCCCTCTTTTCTTCATATCAAGTCATGGTGTAGGAAGACGTTTCACATATAAGGTTTCGGTGGTCGTATTTGGCCAAAGAGGTTTTGCACTTAAAATCACATTGAAACGAAAATGTGGTAAAGTGCCCAAAATTTGTTGCACATTAGGTAGTTTAGTACCCATATTTCCTATCTATAGACTTTCAGGGACATTTTTGTAAAATAACTCTGGCACCATTCCACTTGTCTCTGAAAATCAGGAAAATTCATGGAAGCACAGGTTGCTAACATTGGTCTAAGTAACAAAAAAAGAATCCCTAGGGTTGTCCCCCAGGTTGTCCCCCCACCCAGGCTTCCTGAGAAGGGAATGGCACAGCAATTTAAAACACTCGCAACTGTTTCAAGCACATCTTCGGCATGAATCCCACCTAAAGAAACAAAAGTTAAAATGCAGATTTTATGGAAGATGTTTCATAGAGCTTTCTATAATTTTTTTTAGTCCTCTTTCTCGCTCCGCGTGATAATTCGTTCGTTATGGAATGCAAAAGTAATTTCAAGAATTTTCAAAACAAACGCTTTTCGTCTGGTTGATGCTGTCAAACTTAACCTTTCAATTATGGCACACAACAAAACATAGCTTTTAATCCACTCGAGTCATTTTAAATACACATTGCATGTTGTGTTACTTTGATGTTTGCTACCAAATGTAGAAAAGATTGTGTCATAAATGTTTATTGTAGACAAACAGAAAAAAACACCCCTTTCCGTGGGATTATGGCTTTTAGAATGTTGAAATAAATAAATTATTTTTGTTTGTATTTTTGCCCAGTGCTGCATTTATGCATTTCTACATTTGTAGAGTTTTTTCTCCGAGAAGTACGCTTCCTACATTAGAATACAGGTTCTCCGAAAAAAACAAGTATAGTCCATTACAGGCAATTATAACAAAATAACATACTGTCTTGTCTTTCACTGTCTTTTCCTTCGCTGTCTTTCTTTTCAGATATTTTGTAGGCGTAGATGGATTGGTGGCAACACGGGCGTGTTTTCGGTATGCATGGGCTGATTACATTCGTGTCCAGCAACAAATTTAAGTATATTAATATGTAAATCACCGGCAAGGACATAGCAAAGCGTGATCAGTGTTGCTCTCAAAACAATCTAGAAATAAGATTGGGAATCTGTATATATGAAACGTCACTTCTGCATCGACCCGATGCCTATCTGGTTTCACACCAAGCTGTCCCTCCCCACATTTTACAACAAAATTGCGCCCATGGTTTGAAGCAATGGTTAAAATACTGAAACAAGCAGTGTTTCTACACATTTACGGACCCGGTGATATGTTTGACTTAGGGCTTGCAATTGGGTAAATTTTGAAAATAACCAAGCGTGTATATCAGGCTGTTTTTCTTCATCTTACCTGAAGAAAGGAATATTTTTTACCAAACCGATATTCGCTGCATCAGATGGCTCTTCTGTATAAGTATGGTCACAGTGTTGGGGGACAACACAGAAAAAACATCAGTACGCGGACAACATGTATTGATATGAACCAGCAACTGTTCGAATTTCATTGGTGTGTAATGGTGCTTAAATTGCATTAGGCATAGAGAGCCGCCACAACAATGGCGCTGACATTAATTTGAAAATGTAGTTGTCGGCCTCTGCATAGTCGCAAAAGTAAGATAGTATTATTTAAAATGTTCCTACAGCAGAACATGAGATGGGTTTGCATTAAGGTTAGGCTTTATACCGGCAAATGCGTAAAACCGTTTGATAATTCAGCACCACCGATCCTTTCACATGATGTATTCTTTTTGAAGAACGAATTTTGAAACAAAATATTTGGCGATAAACGCGAAACCTGAAGATTTGAAGTTGCAGTTCCTCGTCCTTTCTTGCATCACAGTGCATGGATGTTGCGGCCAACTTCCAACTCCTTCATGAGGGTGGGCTATTGGTGCAGAGGTCGTGAACTGACAAGCTGATTTGGCAGAAATGAGAACGCAGCTTTGATTGGGAATTTCAAGAATGCCAAAATTTCTTAATTAACTTGTCAACTCAGTAAACCTACATGCTGGAAGTAATAAATGACGTGAAACACACTGCAATTCAACGTGTTTCTGCATTACTCTAAGAAGTGTTAGGAAAAAAACTTTTTTCTAAATACGTGTAATGAAACACTTAAACCTTGATGAAAACTTGCACACTATAGTTTAGTGTCCATTAAACCTCGTTTTTATTTTTCAAAGGTGCTGTATATGCAACCATTTTGGTTTTACGTAATTTTTTGCACATGAAGTCGTAACTGTAATAAAGTAATAAGCAGGTTTCTTTACAGTTTGACCTTGTTGACTGCAACGATATTTTCAAAGAACGCGATTATTTTATCGGAATAGCCGATGGTTGTAAAGCAAGGTTTCAGTGTATTTTGATGGTGGTAGTAAAGCGAGTTTGTACAGCATTTTGAGAGACCGTTGGAAAGATTTCAGAGACTGTTTCGATCTCTCAAAACACTTTAAAAAACGGTAATAAGCTTAACGTAGCCTAGGGAAATTTTTTTACTTGAAGTTTTAAACACTCTAATTACTCCAAACTCCTGAAAGCGTTTCAAAACGCTGAACTACTGAAATATCGGCATCAGATTAACAGCACGGATATGAGAACTACAATATAGGGTTTGGCACTCTTTAGTTTTAGCAAACGTGGGGAATAATCGCAACCAACTTATTGTTTGAAAAAAGCGACAGGTGTTTTTTTACGTTTCTACCTGGTGCTAATAATTTGGGTCTTTTCATTCATTTTTGTGCAAATCTCAAATGCCGGATAGCAGCAAAGCACATTTACATTTCAAGAGCTTTATTCAACTTCATCATTGGCCATGCAACGCTACGTGTGGGTCAGATATTCAGCATCATGGTTGAAAACATTATATGGGTGGATCTTTAGTTTCAGCAGAGCAAACAAAATACGTTTTGTAATAAATATCACGGCCAAGGCAAACGATACAACTGACATCTTGCAAACGTTTCGATAACTACTGTTACCATCCTCAGTGCATAGCAAAAGAACTGCAGTGATGTTGCTGCAGGTTCTTATTGGTTATTCAGGAGAAAAGCGCTGTAAAAAAATGAAAAACGCAAAGGGC
>JGI24021J15306_10009137_pt1 | contig 12245 bp, 5 predicted proteins | sample Ectturendosymbi1_FD_15306 | JGI IMG/M metagenome (IMG submission 15306)
ATTACTGGCATTTGAATGCATAAAAATTAGTGTGGACAACAAAACAAGTTTCGAAAAATTAAATCCATGCAGCGTGTGTTAGTAGACTTGCAGAAGGAAAAATAATCTAGTTAGAGCATTTAAATTTTTGCCATTTCACTCTTTGGATGGCCCCCTGCCTTGGATGCCCGGGGCCATCGCCCCGTTTTCCCCCCCTCTGCACGCCACTGGATATAATGCACCCTGCGTGTGTGCAGAGATACCGATTTACAGATTATCAACAAGCAATGAATAGGTCAGTTTTGCAAGGTTTGCCTCGGTGATGATATTTCTATGGCAATTTTGATTACGTTGAACTGACCAAACTACATGTAATTTTCAGCGTACACGTACTTGAAAATGGTCAGCATATTCTTATTCCAATGTCACTTAACCAAATATTTGAGTTGATTGTTAAAAAAACGGGGACATTTCTGGCGATAGAGCTGACAGCTAGCAAAAGGGAATGTGCTGTCAACAAAGATGATTAAGCTGAAGATACGCAATTTCACTAGAATAACACGCAGAAAAATCCACACAGGACAACGAAGTGGAGCATTTCTTCAAAATTTCGTGAAATTTGCCAATGGCTTTGCTTCCTCTATCTCCGATGTCACCTTTTAGTTTTTAAAATTGTTGTTTAAAAACCCATGGGACTTTTCTGACGATTTACCTGTTGGTAATGTGGAAACGCCCAATGATTAAAACACAGTTGCTATAATAATTAAGCCACAGCAGTGACGCACACAAGCGAATCATATCGCAATTTATTTGCACAAGGAAACTCGCGTTTCGTGCTTTATAACACATCTTCAGTCCTGCGCAGCCTGTGTAAAAGTTGCTAGCGAATGCTGACATAGAAAAAAAATTTGAAAAACCACCTAGTGTTGTTATGAACACACTCAGTAGAATAACACACAGCGAACTCCCACACAATCACAAAGTAGGATATTTATGGGTTTGGAGTAAAGCGTAATTTGCTGGCGCTGCTTGTGCAGCGCAAACTTAAATTCACGTGAAACTCTTAAATGGGAATAAGACAACGAACCCCTATGCTAAGATGTTGCAGAGGACTTGGCCTTTTAAACGAAAGTTCGACAAACTTCTGCAAAAGATAAGATCCTTTGCACTGCGCCCGAAACCATGAACTACTTATAAGAGTTTGCCGTTTCCCAGTTATCTGTGACTACATATCGCCACGGGCTATTCAGCAAAACACGCACCCCTGAGTAATTACAGTATGTAACAGCATGACTCATCACAAAAGTATGTAACAGCATGACTCATTACAAAAGGTTGTTTTTTAATTCATCTGTGGCAGAAAAAGTAGTCAACTTCTTCGTTCCAGGCTCAGATTGATAACTTTTGTTTGGAATCAGACATACACGCACAGTTGATTGACTACTCGTTACCAAAGCTAGTAGACTGGATTCTATTTCCACTCTGGTCATACTGAAGACCTGAAAAATGGTCCTTGCGGCCGGTCCAGCCTCGTGCTCGGCGATACTGGGTGGGTGCTTGGAAAGGTCCAGGCCACAGACTCGCCACTCCTCAAAGAAGTACAAAAAGGGAGTATAGATGAAACTTAACTGAAGCTACACACTCTTCGAAACGTGTCACTCATTTATATAAATTGGCAACCAAATGTATTTCCTTTGGTATTCTACTGTGACGAATGCAATGCAAATAACACACGTCTTCTGATGGAATACCGCTCACGTGTGTACTTAAATATACTCAGGTAACTTTAGTTAAGGGATCCCTTTATATTTTCTGACTCAGTCAATGCTAGCTTTGCAAACTTATTAGAGCTCTTAGATAACACTATTGGGTATTGCCTAGTCATGTACTTCAGTATAATCGCAAATATTCGAAGTATATATTAAATCCATAATTATTCCTTGAAGAAAATGCATGTACATTTGAAGGCAGTGTTCAACAGCAAGTTAGACCTACAGAGTAATAGAGCTTTGCTTGTTTGTCTTGAAGGATCGCTAGAGTAACAGAGCTTTGCTTGTTTGTCTTGAAGGATCGCTTTGCAGATACAAGTAAAGTAATATTTGTATTTTACGTTCTTTGAAAAGAGCAAGAAAAAAAAAACGTTTGCTTTTTTCAGTGTAGCATTAAAAGAGAAAACAAAAGGTAGCATTAGAAGACAGGCAAAAAGAGCTAATGCCAGTGGCGCAACTAGGAGCGGTGGCAAGGAGGGACATCTGCCCCCGGGCGCAGCGTTTTTGGGGCGCCAAATTGAGGTCGGAATGTTTCGTGACAATTAGGCTTACGAAATGTCAAATGTCAGTGAATGCAAATAATTACGATCAAACAAAAAACGAATGCCAGCACCTGCTGCCAAGTTGCGAAATCTCATCAAGATGACCAAGGTTCGCAAAGCGAACAGTTACGAACCGTAGTGACGTTTATAAGGCGGTGCGTCTGTCTCCAGCAGTCAGCGCCCGCATGTCGTTTAACTGACCGTTGCGTCACAGTGCGTTCAGATAGTCACGGTTTCGAACTTTGGAACTCCACTCTCATTTGATCTGCTGTATGGTTGCGTCACCATGGGCGGGAATCCAACTTTCACAGTGCATGTAGTAGGCTATGCTACTCCGCATGGTTTCAGACAGGGTTACCAGGTTGGCCCTTTTGGGACCAAATTTCAGAAATTTGGTCGCAAATAACACTTATTGGCCCCGAAATTTTTGTTTGGTTCTTTGGCTCTTTTCTGGCCCTTTTCTAGGTTAGATTTAGCCCCTTGCAAAAATTAGATCTGGCCACCCTGGGTCATGGGTGGCGGAAACTTTTTCAAAGTGAGGGTGATACAAAATTTTTCAAAGTGATACAAAATTTTTGTGGTTTGAATTGGCAGCTGTGACGTCACAAGCATTGAAATATGACGTCAATACCTATACATCATATGAAGGTTTAAATTACGCCATTTTACACAAAATTACACCACTGTGAAAACGTATCGGTGAACCACTTAAAATTCAAAAAGGCTGTTACAGGGGCGACCCGCAGATAAACAGCGTCACTCGGGCTCATACGATTTATTCAGACTGAATAAAACCGTTCGAGGCTAGCGTCACTGAAATTTCTATTTGCTTTCATTCTTTCATTAACGCTGCTCTGTGGTGTAAGTTACATTACAATAAACGCCAGTAAGTCTTCTGCGTACTAGGCTCATTCATATTAGCCCGAGCTACTGGACAATTTTTCGTTCGTTTGAAATTATTCTGGAAANGGGAACTGTCCATTGGATTGGACTTCAAATGCAATGTTCTGTACAAATCCATTGCTTCAAAAAATATTAAATCTGATNTGAATTATGTTTCAAAAAATANTTAATTGCATTGGGCAGCTCGGACTGTAATAGATGAGCCTGAGTAAAGCGCGAGCGAACGAAGTCGAGAGAACACCAGATAAGTCGCCAGAAAGTTTTGGATAGGGGGGCATTACGTTTGTTCAGGGGGGTTTGACATTCTGAAATTTGATAAAAACTACCGATTTATAGTGCTTCAGAAATCAATTTGGGAAGGCTTGAAGTTTGTTTGGTGGGCTAATCCCACAAAAGCCCCGCCATGGCATCGGGACTGGAGAACACCTACTGCCAGTGACGGATTTACGCGTAGGCCAAATAGGCCATGTCCTAGGGCCCAGTGCTTTTTGGGGCCCCGCGCAACTCGTTCCTATGATGAATCATTGTTCTTTATAGGAAGACTTAGAGCAGTTGTGTAGCCAGACATTTTGATTAGGGTGATCAAAAACCGGGATCCTCGCTATGCTCATGAATAAGAAACATTCATAAAATGGCGTCATTTTGCTACAATTGCCCATGTGTCCGCCTTGGCTACGGCCCTATCTTGCAGTATTTACCTTGTTGTTCTGTAGTGGTTTATAGCAAAGGTAGAATTTGAAGATTCATGCAAATTCGTTTTTACCAGTGGTGGGTTTCCGTTGTCAAAGTTGTTGTAGCAGTAAATCATTTAGTCTTTGAAATACTGGAGCCTTAGTCACTGCAGCACAGTGGTCTCTAGTAGTAAACGGTTTGTGGATTACACTTTCTGGAATATGAGCCTTAGTAGGCAAATTGGTAGCGCCTATGATGCTGATCCTACGTTTGATTGTTTCCAACAAGATCGCCAGTTTACAGAGCTTGCTTGTTGAAGCTCTAGATTTTAGTTAAATCAGCTAGAACAGTTCCTCGTGAGTCTTACTTGGAAAAACTTGTTTGCATTGTGGGCTTACTTCACATATGGTTAGCTGAGGGTGTTGCGAAAATACTTTGCTGTGCAAAACGTGCCTTCAGGCTGTTTAACATCAGCCCATAGCATAGAGGATTAAAACACTACATTTTGTATTGCTGGGAAAAATGATAACGCAAAAACGGCATAAATATACCCTGTGTTGTTCTATAAAATATGTAGTTGCTATAACGAAGTAGTTTATGTACAGCTAATCAAATCGACAACTAGACGATATGTTCGAGGGCAGCAACACGGTCCCACATGAAAATGTGTATATCCGAAAAATTAAGCCTTCAAAAAACGTTAGAAATCACGGAAATTTGACGAGGAGAATTTCTGAAATACATGAAAGAGCTATAAATTCCAAGAAAAATCGCATTGCCGTTTCTTCTTGAGAAGAATGTATAGAAGGCTTTAATTTTTGTTGAAGATCTAAGGCAGGGTTTCTCAACCTGTGGGCCATGGCCCACTAGTGTGCCAGGGAGGAATTTTTGATGGGCCACGGTCTTATATTGTTGAACTTGAGTATGTTTAGCGAGATAAACCTCGAAAACAGCGCTCTCGTTGCCATGAAAACAAAATCTAGAAGCAGGCTGATTAACGTGGAAGACGAATTGACTTGTGCATTGCCATGTGTTGAGCTTTGAATATCTGTGCTTTCCAACAACAAACAGGTTCAGCCCAGTGGCGTAGCCAGCCCAGAAATTTGGGGGGGTGCAAAAAAATTGGGGGGGCAAAATGTTTGATTTTAGGCGAATAACACTATTTTGTTTGGAAAAACACTTCACAAAGCACAAAATGACTATATTTTCTAAAATTTGGGGGGCATGGCTCCTTTGCCCCCCCTGGCTACGCCTATGGTTTATCCTTCGCATCGATAGTAGCACACGTTGCATTATTAAATGCTGTTATTATTTCTGCTCCATGCATGTGCAACAGTTATGGCATTGGAGAAGTTGTATATTCGGTGGGCCATGGTCTCTATTTCTTTATTAATTGGACCACGTGGTCGAAAAGTTTGAGAACCCTTGATCTAAGGCAATTGTGGAACCAAAGCCGCCACCGCAAAAGATAGATTTTTGAAAGGGCACTACACATAATAGGGTCATACTTTCACGCTTTTAAAACAAGCGACTAAATAGGTCACACCTGCGTGGGGCCCCGAAAACTAAGATGGCCTAGGGCCCCGCGCTCCCTAAATCCGTCCATGCCTAATACGAAAGATATTGTTTCATTCAGGTCACCTGCAACATGAACGTGAAAGGCCAGACATGGAACGAAAATATGTGAACAGTGACAAGGCCCAAATAACAGATCTCCAGTCAAAAACTTAGGGAAGTGCAGCCGTGGGTGGTGGCACAAATATACAAAGCAAGCAAGCTCGCGTTCACTGATATAAATCGTAGTCGAAGACTCGGGCTAAGCGCGAGGAGCCCGTGTGCCGGAGTCGCCACTGTGCTGTTGCAAACACCAAGAACACATTTAAAAAACAGGCAAAAATAACACAGCATTGATATCTGTCTTAAACAAATTCAAAATAACAACTTGTCCACAACTTGAAAACAGAAGGAACATGACTGACTCATTTTACAACTGCTTTAGATACCGGAATGCAAGCATATAGCAACTAGCTAGTTGTCTGTACGGATGCCAACTGTGTTGCCAATGCAAAAATAAAATATAGCTATTTAATGTTTCCAAGGCAAAAACAAAAACACAGTTGAAACTCATCTGTCAAATAGTTCATTTTGCGCATAAGATTCAGCAAAATTTAACCATTTAGAGTGGTGTTAAAACGCTTGAAATTACGTGAAACTTATATGGTGTGGTACGAACTTTTACCTACAGGCAATTATGGCTGTTGGAAGCAGGCCTGTAACTAGGTGGGGCGAAACCCACCCGAAAAAATTTTTGCTGCCCTTGGACAAAAGTGTTCGACATAGTTTAAAAACTTGGGCCCCTCTCAGAAAACTCTTTGCCTCCCCTGGTGTCCCAAGCTGGTTTCGGGCCTGGTCGGAAAGGGGCAGGAATTTGAAAATTTCAGCCAAAGTGCCGTTTTCTTAGTTTCAAGCAGTAAAAAACAAATTTCACCACTTTTGGCCCCCCTTGAAAAAATTTTGGAAAAATCCACTAGTGGCCCCTCCTGGAAAAAATCTTTCCGGCGACCATGCACACAAGCGTGTAAAATTACACCATTTTTGTAAAATAATGTGTTTTATTATGCCATATGGCAACATTGCTCAACAACACCGTCATCAATGCGGTAAACAAGCTATAGGAGGTTGATAGAGTGTGCACGGTGTATTCTTCCAAACAATTACGAAATCCTGCCATATTACAAAGAATATTGACAAAATACTGCCAAATATCTGCAACATTTTTTTCATTAAATGATTTACTTTAACAATGGACTCAATACTAACTGTGTTACTTAAACTCATTTGAGCAAAATTCGAAATTTAAAAGTGGGGTCCAGGCCCCCCCAGAAATAAAAGTGGGGGGCCTAGGCTTTTCAGCCCCCCGGTTCCGCCACCTATGCCCTGGGTCCTGTCTGAGAAACCACTTTTTTCACTTTTTTGACTAATGGATTGCAGATTTTGACCAAATTCCTCTATGTTGAAGGTTTTTGATTACAAAACTTTGTTAGGAGCCTTAGTTCTAAATTCAGTAGAATAACTGTCACTTGCTACAATTGTAGAGGAAGCAGTGAGAACTGCTACGTTACCGAACTTGCTGTTATTTATTTGGTCAGGTGTGTTTTTTTCCCAAAGAACACGTGTTTTTTACTTTGCTTACTTTATTCAGATTGTTGTTGATCCATTTAGCACTTATCGAGGATGGAAAAGTTATCTCGGTTCATGGCTACACATGGAAATTAAGCCATTTTCTTGCTANCTTTCAACATGTACTNGTTTTGCTGTTGAGCTCGAATTGTGATTGAGGANCATTCCCATTTGACAAATTACTGCATGAGTTCATATGACTTTGTAACTGCTGTTGAAATTGGAAAAAATGATNGGCTCTTTTTTGGCCCCTTCTGTTAGAGTTTGGCTCTTTTCTGGACTAGATTTGGCCCCTTGGCAAAAAGTAGATCTGGCAACGCTGGTTTCAGAGCAGCGATGAAACTTAACAGTACGTTGTTGGGAAAGTATTTTAGCTTTGGTGGTTTGACAAAGTTCATAATGAAACGAATTTGCTGTGATTCTAAAGGTAGTTATGATTTTTATTTATGGAATATTTAAATTAAACAAATAGCCTACTGAGGTCTGCACAACTCAGAAAGATCGAAGGGCCAAATTGATTAACATAAATCTGCCGCGGGTCCCAAAAGTCTACTTCATTTCGTTGTAGAGATTTCGTTGTAGTTTGGAAGAATGTCTGGAAATTCCAAGTCGGACTTTTGCAGCATTTTCTGCAATTGAGAAAGCTCTTGAGGCCTCAGAAAAAGCTCAAGTGGGCCGCATGCTGCCCGCGGGCAGTATGTTATGCAAGCCTGGCCTACTGACTACTCTTGCAAGATTCTAATTGCAACTGGGCAACAGCATTGAGTAATTTGCGAAATATATTTAGTTGTAGCCTAATCGCTAACTGTTCAGTTACTGCTACGTGTGTTTTATATTAATTCGACCTATAAACTGAGCACCTCCATGCAGTGGCATAGCCAGCCCAAAAATCAGGGGGGAGAAAAATTTTTGGGGGGCCAAAATGTTTGATTTTCGGCGAATAACACTATGTTGTTTGGAAAAACGCCTCTCAAGTCACAAAACGACTATATTTTCTAAAAATTTGTGGGGCATGGCCCCTTTGGCCCCCCTGGCTACGCCTATGCCTCCATGGACATATTGTCGAAATTCAGGACACAAAATTGCTAGCCTAAAACCATGGCGTCCGCAAAAAGTTTTCCGAGGGGCAACGTTGACATTTTGCTTACCACTTTCAGATTGCTGACGACGCAATCCAAACGGGCGTTCACAAAACGGTTTACCTCTTCTACACCACAAAGAAAATACCCCGTGTCACGGCAACAGTAACAAAAATGCGCGTCGTTAAAAGCAGTAGCCAGGTTTATTACGAAACTTTTATACGATATGCTATATGCAGATTTTCATAGCAGGGTGCGTCTTTTTAAGTAAACATTGCCATGGTCTTTAAAGAAAGAAGCATTGTCATGGTCTTGAATGAAACCGAAAGTTATGAATTATGACTTTATTTTACGTAGCAAGTGAGCCTTTAAATATTTGTGGTCTTCGTGTAATAAAGGTTAACAGTAGAACAATCCCCAGCGGGATTTGCAACCTGCCTCTGTTGGCAAAGCAGCGGACATAAATGAGCTGTAACCACATCATTAAATGACGTCAGAACAGTGAGCCTAGTTCTTGAGCAGTGTGAGTGTCATGTCGCGAAATAAACTGTCGTTACAAGAATTTATTCAAATGATCGGAGTTAACCTGCTGACTTAAGGTTCTCTCGAAAGTTTTGGTTCTTGGTCACAATGTCCAGGTTGGGGCAAATGCCCATTTCTTCCCCTGCGGATGACCATGCCTAGAAGGTTACATGCCGCGTCCTTGGCCTTAGATATTTCCAAAGTTAACACATGTGAAGCATTAGAATTATATCGGTTTCTTGACAAAATAATCGATGAATTTGCAGCAAAGGCAAGAAAACTTTGTGTATGACGTTGGATGATTACACTTACAAGTAAAGCATTACATCGCAGTATTTCTTTTCTTTTCTGCTAACGTTTCAGGGTATTATATCCAAATAAATCTTTCAGGAGTTTGCAATTTTATATTTGTGTAGTGGTTTTGTACAAAAATCACTTGCTTTCGGTTGTTCATATTCATTCTTGTAAGCCCTTATCTTTTATGTATTCGTGAGTCTGCCCTCTGTCAGTCTCTTATGACGTTGTGAAACTCTGGGAGTGCATATTCCAAAGGCCCTTACAGCTCAAACCAGCAGTGATTGTGACCACCAGACTTGACGAGCGAGGTTTACAAGCGGTTACGCTACATTCAGGATCTTCAAAAGGCAGTGACAAACCAGTGCTTTAGAAAACAAGGTGCAACTCTGGCCAATTTTATGTTGTGATATCAGAAGATTTTTGTTTCCATAAGATTCTGTCATTAAAATTCATGCAGATGATTGGGGAACTTTTGCCTAGTTTTGCAATTTTTTTCACTACTTCCTACAATTCGCATCGCATGTATTACCGTAATTCGGAATGTCGCAATACAACAGTTTGAATGTTCAATCGTGAATGAAATTTCAAAGACGGGATAACTTCACGCGAAACGATTAGATTGTTTACTCTACGAGAGTTAATAATTTCCAAGATTCAAAGGTTAATTGCGTGACATCACATTCATATAAAGTTTTTAGACGGGTCCAGTAACACTTACATGCAAGGCCCGAGTCAGGTTTCGACGCCCTTTACTCCCAACTCATTCTTCGCATCTATGCTGCCACAGAAGGGCTGGGTGGGGGCGTCCAAACTGACTTTGTCCCCGAGCGCGGAAAACCCCAGGTACGCCACTGATCTCGATCGCCCAGTATGACAGTCCACTCATCTCTGATGCGTACCGCAGTTTGCTTCAGGTCCGCTTGAGATGCTAGGTTAGCCCGCTAAGCCTGCAGACAGATCCGGCCGTGGGTACCATGTCTCACCAGAGGTGGAAAAAAGTGGATCCCGCGGAGCAGTGCTTTCAGCGGAAGCGGAGCGTTCGAANTGCTTTGAGACAAAAGACGGAATAAGTTCAAGTCTCTTTNGCTNAAATTTTATATTATTAGAAAAAATTATAAAGTTACTCGAAACATTCTGATTNCTTTACACATAAAGAGGTGTCTAACGTTCATCAAATATTAGGTATGGTGTGAGTGTTGGTTATATATGCATTGCAATTCACGATTGAAACTAAAGTTTTTTCCATGGATGTTTCAGAACAATTTTAGGGAGTTAGTGAGAGATCAGATGACCACTCGCCACTGCATAGCTGAACTTCAAGTTGATAAATTGCTCTCGTTTTCAGTGACGGCGCCACAACCAGCAGAAGACCATTACTGGGCTTGCCCGCAGCCTTTAATATGTTGTTTAATAAAAACACCACGCAAAATCCCACGAATACAGCCACTGAAAAGCAGAACACGTAGACAAGCGGGGAAAACAACAAAATTTTGCGTTTAACTGACGGACATTTGCGCAGATTCTACTTTTACCGCTGGCACTGTGCAACTGATATCAATTACAAACAACCTCGCAAAGAGATTAATGCAGTCTTTGCTCATTCCCGTCGGTTAAACGCGCAGCAGATCCCGGTGCGCTGGAACAGCTTGACTTGAAATTTCGATTTGCAGTTTGTGACATTTCGAACTCAACGGCCTTCGCTTAAACTGCGCGTCGAGATCCGCGCCACCGGACGCAAGTTATCGGCAACAAGAAGTCAATCAACATTTCCAAACACGGCGTCTGTCTTCTCGTGCTCGAACGAATGGCCCGAGACCTCCGCCCACCCGCAATCAGGCTATCAGCACAAACATGTTGTCGTTCCAGCAGCATACCCAAAGCAGCGGCGCCATTTATAAACTTCCCACGCCATTTATAAACTTCCCGACTTGCTCTTCCGCCCTTCACGAAGGCGCGGCACCAAGTCTTCTCCACAGCAACAAACGTTGCAATCAGGAGCTTCGTTCGCGTGTTCGAAAGACGTAGGAGCAGTGTATTGAAATTCGCATGCCGAGGCGGGCACAGCCCAACGCGTCGTTGTTCGTTTAAGAAAACAGGTCGGCGTGCGCGCGCAACACAGACTGTCATAACATCGCTGCTGCTGACGTTCAAAACGGACGTAGGCGAACAAACAGCTAACACGAAAAACGCTCTTAAAAATGCCTTTTATCGTCCGGCTTAACAGCGTAAGACGTGACTGGACAACCAACAACCAGTGAGGTGGGGTGTGTGCACCAGCCGGCGTTGCGGGGCTATTTCGGTTAGAAAGGAAAAATACGCGGATACAAAACAAGCACTACAGTATGTAAGCTTACATGTAATCAATCAAACACACAAATTCCGCATCTGAATTGGAAGGTTTTCTTCTAGTTCAGCTATATCCGACCCAAATGGCTTACTGAGCCGAAAATTACGCCACTATCCTGACCAGGGCCGCACACTGAATGACTTACTTTGATTTCAGCAAACTAAATATATCTTAACTAATATACTGAAAGTGTTCGAATCCAAACTGCAATGGTAACAGGCGTGATAAAGCGGCACTGAAGACCACCTGCATCAAAAATGTCAAATTCAAGATTATCAAAACATGGACAGGTTGCCAGTGTGCAGGATACTTTCACTGCAGCTCAGTCCCAAACTGGGCCGCCCACGGGCCGCACGGAGCTGTTCTAGTTTTACAACGTTAACACACGGTTATATTCGCTCGGAAGTGCAACAAAATAGACCGGCATGCGGTCCTCCACATAAGACCACGCCTGAATGGAAATTGAGAGCAAAAACAACAAAATCGCGAAGGTCAAAGTACCACCGAGCCAAAAAAACGGCTCGGCAAGAGACAAGTACGAACAGTTTTGAAGATAGAGCCTGCGCCGTCTTACAAAAGCACTTGTGACGTCATAATGAAAATTTATTTTCGAACACTACCGTCCCGTTAAAAATAGAACACAACACCGTTAGAACGCAACGCTCCGATACCGTTAACACACTACAGCGTTTTCCACGCGCGAGCCTACGAAAGCGGCTAGCACGCCACCGATCGACAGAGGAAATAGTAAGGCAACTTTCGCGGCAGGCCAGCAAGCACGATCGTTACAGTACGTTGCCAGAAACGAGAACATCTTATCGCTGAGGCGCGAAAGAGGAATGAAAGAAAAAACAACGCGACAGAAGTACAGCGAACGGCGGGTTTGGTTCGGTAGGCCCAGCGTCAAGAAAATCACACCGGATATATGTTTACTTCTTGTTTGGTCGAGTTGTCG
>JGI24021J15306_10009138_pt1 | contig 12244 bp, 13 predicted proteins | sample Ectturendosymbi1_FD_15306 | JGI IMG/M metagenome (IMG submission 15306)
TCGTCTTCCTTCATGTATTTGCGTTTTCCATGTTACTGCGATGCATGCTTAAATTCAAGCGACTTGCGTGTGGGATTGAAGACGTTACTCAATACAATACATTTAACAAATAATGACAAAACGCAAAACCTTCCCGTTGAAGCAAAACCTGACATGTGCACACTATGGTGTTTACGTAGCGGCTTGCAACGTTGTAAAATATGCCAACAACAATATGCTAATTGTGTCATAGCGGCGAGCGTCAATGTAGGTTGGTTGCGTTGCTCGACTAGTGGCGTCAGACCAGGGGTTCCCAACCTTTTTCTTACCATGTACCCCTTCAGCATTTCGGCAGGTGAGCATGTATCCCTTCAGCATTTCAACAGATATGTATGTACCCCTTCAGCATTTCGACAGATGCACATGTACCTCTAAGATTTCCTATGACAATAAATTTTATCATGATTATTCATAGATATATTTCACAATAAGCATATAATGACTTTTGAAAAGAATATTCACTGATATATGTGTAAATATTTGGAAATAAATTATATGCTAATATATTTTGCTCTTCTATTGATAACCTTAAATGTACCCCTAGTGGTACATGCACCCCAGGTTGGGAACCCCTGCGTTAGACAGTCTTCCAGTTTCAGTGAAAACAGTTATTCAGAAACAACGTATTTTCCAGTGTTGTAATGGCTGCAGCTTATGTTTGATTTATTGATGTTAATTTTGTTCTTGAATTTGTTTGCATTCTCTGCTCTTGTTTCAGCCTTTAAATTTTTCACTCGTAAGCATTGCTTGCATGTTTTCAGGATTGAGTATGTGTAATGTTACACTTACATGAAATCGATTTCTTATAAAAAAATTGCAGATAGATTAATTTGTGTCGCTTTTGTGGAGACTTGTTACTCGAATGCAGATACTTGCAAGTTTGAATCATCGCCAAATGAAGAATGCAGAGCCAGCAACGTAGCCAACCCAAGTTTTTGGAGGTGCCAAATATTTTGACTTTAAAGTAACGAACAGTATTTGGCTTGATAAATACCTCTCGAAGCACAAAATGAAAAGGTATGCTAGAAATTTGGAGGGAGGCCATGCAAAGGTGTAACGAGATTAGATGGCGCTCTGGAGAAGAAGCAAGTTTAGCTCCCCTGTGGTCGAACCTGAGGGCTTTCGGAAGCAAATGTACTGTATTGACGAAAGTACTTGTGACAATGTTAGGACTTTTCGGCGCTTCTGCAGTGATTTAGCGCCTCCATAGTGATTCCGCGCCCGGGAAATTGTTCCCTCTGACCCTCGTTATGCCCCTGGGGCCATGGCTCCCCAGGATACGCCTGTGAGCAGAACCAATCGACTGGTTCCTCGAAGGCTTCATTAAACTTGACTTGCAAATCAAATGATTGATAAACTTTCTAGTAGAGACCACTCGTACGTAGCAACCCCTGCTCAGGTCAGTGAGTGAAAACTAACACTGTTGGAGTTACAGGCCAAACTAGCAAGAATTTTGTTCCATCGTCATCGAGTTTTACTGAAACACTTTAGGAAGCCCAGGCGAGTTTTTCAAGAACTTAGCAATTGCTGAGCAATTCACAAGCTCATCTTACCTGAAAAACAAGCTTTTATTTTGTAAAAAGCAAAAATGATTCTCCCAAAAAAATGTGACGTACTCACAGTAAAGACCTCGGTTGAAGATCAAAATCATGCTCTGCTCGAGTTTGCGGTTCTACATGCAACAGAATAAATTAATTTGATAGTGTACATGAAAATATGTTATTTTCAAGGATACTTTTGCACTTCTAAGTCACATAAGGTCCTCAAACCCAAAATGTCCATATGATTTAGCTCACAAAAAAGTTAAAATGTTGCGGTGTACTAGTGCTATCACATGCGCAGTTGTCACACGTGATCTGCCCTAAATTGGTTATATATTCTTTAAATTGCACAAATCCTTTTGTTACACGTCCAGAAAACAGGGCAAGATTGGCCATTTACCCCGGTAACTCGATACATACATAACTTGTGCAGATTTCGATATGGCTGCTGGACAGAGCACATACATTGCAGCTACTGAAAGAATCAGCTACTTGTATTCATTCTAAGTAATTACAAAATTGCAGTAAGTTAACTACTTTCTGCCGATTAAGCCACATGTCCCTGAGTAGGTTTTAACTGGTTTTATTAAGGGGGTCCACAACTTTCAGCCAAATCGTCAAAAGGGTCCACGACATTAAAAGGTTGGGAACCACTGTCATGTGAGCTTTTATCTGAGAAGCGACGATGAGTAAAATATACTCACGTGTTGCAACTGAGAGAAAAACTATTTTTTAATGCACATCGAAGGACTTAGTTTCAAATACACTCTATCGCTTAACATGCAACATCTCCATGGTTTAGCGTCTGGATTTTCTTCAATGGAAGCAGACTGATACTTCACAGACCCTTTTTGCAAGGATAAAATTGAAATGCCTTTAACTTTTAGTTATCTTGGATTTTACCTGATATGTCTTCGCCTTCACATCAGGGCGCTCTAAGTCTAAATTTTGGCTATGGTCCAAAACTACAATATGCTTGCTGTAAAAGACAGCCAACAGGTCAGGCAAATGCTCACTCTCTACACAGTCGAAAATATGCCTGAAATGCTAAACAGCATATCAAAAAATTAAAATAGACAGTGTCTGCAACAAAAGCTTTTCGACTTTTTTACATTGATTTTTATAGGTCATATATTTAATTGAAGTGGGTGACGCTACTCTTGTTCATGTACATGGAAAGAGCAAAGTGTTAAATATTTTGCAAGTCATATCTATGCAATGTGAGCAAGGCAAGTATTAATGTGCAGTCTATCGTCTTGCAATTGTTAAGAAAAGCGTTAAAGGATACCAGGTCTTTGGAAGCGTAGTTTTTTTCAGTTTAATCTGGCTTAATTGTGAGCGCGATAGCAAAACGATGCGGTAAACATTGGAAAGATTTTCATTGTGAAATTCAAACTTTTACTTATATTTTGCAGGTAGCACTGATTGTTCTTTTTCCAATATGAAGAAAACTGACGTGGGTATGTTGAAAAAGTACATTCAAAGAGGGTAAGCAAAGAAAGTTTCGTGAACAACAATGGTAAGAACTAAAAAAGTGCTTAAAAACCTCTTGATTTTAGGGAAGATAACGTTGTTCTTATAAAGCATAAGCAATGTTGATGAATCTACTTAGAAGTTAGAACATTTATCCTCTGGTAAACATTTTATGGAGAAGCGCAAAATGTACAACAATTCAGTTCTGAAGGTTTTCTGACATTGTATGTTATGTGAGAATAAGGATGTATAACAAATCTACCTGGGCATAAGTTTCTGTCACAGCTTCTTTTGTTTGTATAAAATCAACTCATCCACAGTTTGACGTAGTTTCAAGATGTAGCTTTATTTCGCAAATATATTTGCAAAGTTCTTGATTGCCAAAATGATTAATTTGCTGAAGAAATTCACAGCTGGCTTGGTTCAAAACAATTATGCCGGTACTGCAAACATGCGTTTTGACATTGAGTTGTTCGACAAAAAATCTCAGCAAGCATCGATCTCAGAATTTTCTCATCGTAAACATTCCAGAATTTACCAAATGCAACCATCTGTAAAAAGTATGTGCTGACTACTTTTATGCAAGTACTTTTAAGTAGAGTAAATGTAAGGAAATTATAATTTCACTGACTATACTAGAAGGCTGTATGTCATTAATTGGACCAATGCTTGTCCACAAAATTATTTCAATATTTGTGCAGCCTCTTACATGGTAAATTCACTCGCTCCTCATGATCGTGCTTAGAGAGTTTATAAAACTTTACCTTGTTTTGTTAGATATCCATCCTCGAACAACATTTGACAGAAGATTTTTGTGTAGCAAAACATCGGAGCAAAATTTTATCATTCCACAAAATCATCGAAGACGGTTCGTTTTTAAACCTTTCGGGAGAGTCTGGGCGGCAGCGCACCTTCTTTCGTATACACGCAGCTTACCGGGGGTATGCGGTTTCTAAAATGAAGAATTGCAAAGGTAGCCAATGATATCTTCGTTGGTGGTGTAGGTGATGCTTCCCGGTGGGGCCAGCACCGTACAGTGATCGAGGATGTCACTGACGGATTGGATGTCTACGCACACACAGTTTTTGTCATCAGCCAATCCCATTCTACAAACGTTCGCGTTAAAATGGCCGTGTCCAGTGCGCAGTCAGTTCAGTTGCGGACCCGTGCTTTGCGCGGCCCGTTTTCCGTCATGGTGGAGTTAGCAAAACTGGAGATATATGACTTCAAACAGTCTGCATTGAACTGATGGGGAAGTAGTCGTGGTTTGTAAGGTTCTCCATGAACGATCTTGAGGGGCGTCTCGAGCGGAGTCTGCAGGGCTCATTGAGTTTGTGCTTGAGATGTAGCTGTAGACATGTCATATCTCTTCGAGTAGTGGGGGGGGCAACAAACCTGAAAGGAATGAGGTCTATAGGGGTAGATCTTGTGCAACCTGAGATTATACGCATTGCTTCATTCAGCTGGGAATCCAATATGCGTGTGTGTGCACTTTGGCACCAAGCATGGGAGCCATATTCTGCGGGAACGTATACCAAGGCAGTTGTCGAGGTTCTGAGCACGTTAAATGAGCAACCCCAGTTCATTAGACTCGAAATATTTCACGGCTATTGCGTAGCCTTACATTTCTGCAGTCTTCACACAAAGACGGGACTGTAATTTAGCGGGGAAGAGATGTTAAATTACTTTCTTCCAGACTGTGGGTTGTTTTGCAATTGGGTATAGCCAGCAGAACTTGCCTCAGCCAACATTTTCACGAGGCGTTCTATTCACATGCCTGGAACTCAAACAGGACTGAGACATCTCGTTTGTACCTGTGGTTTGCTAGCACATCATTTTCTGAGTTCTGCTTAGTGAAATTTGTAAATCATGAAATGTCATAATGTCGAGTTTGTAATAAATCAAATTTGTACATGAATTTAGGATGGAGATTTCCTGATAATAGAACATTTTTAGAAACATGCATTGAACAATAAGAAAATATTGCAACGTTTAATCTTATGTTGAAACACTGCTAGTGGATATTTTTATGCTTTTTCAGATGATAGTGCTTATTGAGAATTGTGCGATCGCCTAATCGTTGCTTTTAAAAGTTCATCACAATTGAGGTAAAATCCAATATTACTCAATAAATTCATTCATCATTTTAATCATGTTATGGTGAAGTTGGAAGAGTTTTTAAATTTCCTGGTTTAATTACTAAGCTGGCGAGATGTTTTGCAAGTTCTTTAAACAAATGAAATTGTACTTTGACAAATCAAAAACCGCATATCAAATGACTTCTTCGAATAAGGTCACACAATCTCAAAATAACTGATCAAAGGTAATGTTCGGATTCCACAAAATTTTACCAACTCTAACTTTAACCATTGCCTTACCAAACTGAGACCGACGAAAGAAATGAAAGTAATATACGGGTCCTTGATTTTCAAGATGAAGAGAATTTTAGATTTTGTTTTGAAATATGAACGTCGAGACGCTTTTTCGTATTGCTCCTACTCCTGTCTGTTGGTATCTAACCGAAGTCATCTACAAAAACATGCTAGAGATTTTTCGTATTGCACAAAATCTTTATTTCCAGGTTGGTACATACACTGTACGTGGAAACCAACATGGATCTGAAAAATACCTGCACGGTATTTCAATTTGCAAAGTCCGAATCTTGCCTTCAAAGTTCATGTACATAAGCAACTATGGTTTGTTGTAAGTATTTTCGAACCTTTCTCAGAAAAAAAAACTATACAACAAGGAAGACATGCTCAGCTGTTCATTATACGTTTTTGCAATCCTTCACATGCCTCATTGGAGGTTTGATTGAGCAACATTTTTTGAATCGTTGGTAAGCAGTGGATCTGCACTAGTTGGTTACCTTGAAAACAGACCGTAATAAAGAATTCTGCCTTTTTCTAATAACAATAAATACTCACTGAAAATCAGACCATCGCCTCATCAAATAAAAATAATTTTATTCAACACAAATAGAAAGCACCAAACAAAAAATGCATGCAAACAAAAATAACTCAGTATGAACAATTTAGATACAGCATTTACCATACACAGTGCGGTATGCCTGACTTATCAATTGTCCGCGCTGAAGACATCGTTTTCAGTAAAACTCTTTCAAAACGCGGTGAAGCAATTCCTTCAATTTATCCGCTTTCTCGCTGTTCGAAGCACGCTTGTCCACCAAGCTGTCGCACAGCAATTCACGAGCACCACAAGTGGGCAAGATTCGTTAAAACCGTCAAGTTTGTTCAAAAACTTGCAATGCGACTTGCTAATCTCTTGCTGCAAACCTTCTATCTCGTACAACTCATGTCCTCCGCTCGCACATTCAAAACATAGAGCTTGTCCTGGCTCTGGTTTAGGCATATGTCTCCTTGTCTTCTGCATGGCACAGTTCAATCGCATTTCCATCGCCGACTTCAGTCTGGCGATGATGTGTTTTAAATTGCACAGCAAACTTTTCAAAAATATTTATTCGTTTAAAGTACAGTACTTGCATTCCATGACATGTTTTGGAAAATTGCAAAGATTGAAACGTGTTTTGGATCTTATCAGCCGTTTTTCCAGCGCAAATGTGTTGAAAACAACATGAGCATCTCCATTGGTCAGTTGTTATCAGGGAAACAAAACCGTGGGTGATGCGCAGACAAACTATAAAATGTCTCTGGCAATGCTTTATCAACAAATTGCGCCCAAGTATCGCAATGAAAACTTCATGTATCGTTGACTTTTTCAGACATATTGTGTTCACAGGAAATATACAGCACTAATGTTCCCGTAAATACCTTAGTCTTGATGAGCGGACGAACTGTACAGAAAGCAATATTAATGAAAAATTGATCCATTTTTTAATTACGTTTTTCTGTTTCCTCAATATGAATCCTGAACATTAATACAGACGTTTGTCAAAAAATCAAAACAATTCTCCCAACACAAGAAAAGTTTTGAGTTGTTATCGTTGCAAGCCATACTGTGATTTTCCAAATGCAATCATGATTGCTCAGAATTTGTTTGCAATATCATTTGGATTTATGCGGATATGTAAAGCCTTGAACCGGCCTCCTGTGTAATGTTTTGCAGCTTAGTAGAGTTTCTTACCGGTACTGGCCTTGGTTCATGGCGCATCAGTCTTTTGCAAGATTTTTTCGTTTCCCGGATCTGCTCCTCCATTTGGTTGATCTGCGATGAGATCTTGGTGGAAAGGGCGTGTCTACGTTGCAACTCAGGACAATCATAGATTTCTTTAATGGAAAAGTTGTACTTTTCATCGGGAAGATGAAAATCTTTTTGTATATGTTGCAGTTCCGACGTCATCTGTGACAAAAACAAAACTGTTTTGACGCTTTGTTAACTCAGTTACACTTGTAGTGTGAGTCAACTCGCATGTCAAACGTTTGAAGGTGATTACACAGTAACTCTTGTGTGAAGCAAAATATGTTGAGTTCATCAGTATGCAGTCGCATGGTTCAAGTTGATGTGCTTTATATGGATTCCAGAAAATATCATAACTAGTTGCTAAGTGAATTGGTTTAAAACTATCCGTAAAGGCTAAACAAGTTCATAACATTGAGCTAATGAAAAATGAACTCTTAACATTTTCCAAAACTGTTGTTTGAACCAACGGTTTTCAACTTCATCACCTATACTTTCTGCATTGCACCTGCTGACTAAATAAATATGGACAAAACGCAATATGGGCAAAATGTATTGCATTTGTCTTACCTCTGCTTGAGCATTTTCAATGAGATGTGGGAGTGCTGCGTCCATTTCAGCGGTAAATTCTTCAACAACATTCACAAGTTGTTGCACTTTTGTTGCTGGATCTGATGCTGTTTTCACCAGCTTTGCATCAATCTCACAGCAGATTGGATATAAAGTGGTGTCGCATTTTTCTCTGGCGGTTGAGGCAGTGCTACGCAGTTTGGAAGGTGACCAGCAGCCATCAGATGGTGACTCAGTGCAACCATCACTTTGCAGTCCATTGTTTTGAACGATGGTCTCAAGCTCAAGACGAACCAGTTCCAACTGGTTGTTATCATTCAAACTGGCTGCAAGAAGTTCGTCTGTCTTCATTGCCCGATGACCAGCGGCATTGCTTGCCATTGAGAAGTCACCAATTGTATCGACAGACTTTTCATTTCCGTCATTCTTTTCAATATCGACCGGGTTTATACTTGAGAATGAGCAGCTGAAGACCCGCTCTTCAACCTTATCAACGATGTCTTTCAGCATCATCGATGCAGCTCTGATGTGTGCCTGGAGCTTTTGCTGCTGTTGTCGATGCCCCTAAAGTAAGGAAGGCAGTTTAAATTTAGACATTTAAGGAAAATAACTTTTCAGATCAGCAGTATTTTAACACAGTTGACTATGTATTTTGTAAAAATTGTAAGTGAAAAGAAAACTTTGAAGCACGACATTATATTTGATTGCTTTGACAATAGTGTTCTCCATGTGAACAGCTAAACACAGCTTTCCAGAAATGCAAAAGACTAATATAACAAATACGTCTCTGTTGGTCTGTACTCGACAGTGATGAAGTTAGGCAACATCGAAACAGATAAAAATAGTTTTTGTTTCACGCATCAAATATTAAATTTTGGTCTTTGCCTTTGATCCAAATGAATCAAATATTTGTAGTTACCAAAAGCAAGGAAATAGTTTTCACCAAATGTAAAAAGGAAAATAGAGTTTTAAATTACAAAAGTAAATCAACACGATTGTTATTTACGTAGTATGTGACAATATTTCTTGGAAATAAAACCCTATCTGATTTTTACGAATTTAATTGAGTTTCAACTTTTGTCTATTTTTCTTGACTCGGGGCATTTCTCTTGGTTTCCACGGTTTATTGTGCTAATTGTTCCAAAGCATCAAATGCGAGATTGAGGCCACACAGATTTGCAGTCGAAAGCAAAACTGTACGAGAAGCAGGATCCGGGTGTGGTACCGCCTCAAACCGTTGATAAAAACAAAATCAAAGCACTGGTTATTAAGTTTCTATGAAATTGAATCATTCGAAATCTTATTTAGCTACTAATTGAAATAATGAAAATACAGCAACTAGCCAAATGATATATTTAATTCAAAACGATAGGTTTCTGGATAGAATTCCTCAAAACTTTGGGAAAATATATGTGGATAAACTTTATGCTTGCCCTACGATTTTCAACGAGTCAGACTTGACTTAGTAGTAAAAAATTGTCCAGATATTTTGAACAAGTATAATAGTAATTCAGTCGAGTAACATTGAAAACTGCGACAGGCGTCAAACCAAGGCAATTTGGAACTTCATCAAAGCAACGCTCTTGAACTTCCTACCCTAACGCTTTCCCATAATCTTGTTGTCACAGTCGAAGGTAAATGCCTCATGATTTATCTGAAGTTCTAGTAATTTTGTAGCTTTTCAGTTTCATCATGAAAACCAATGCGTTTATCGGAAAATTTTTAGAAAAAAAACAGCAGACTTTTCATTGAAGTAAACAGCTCTGCTACAATGATGGGTCAAATGTACCCACATGATTGTCTTAACTAGCAAAGGGTGCTAGTAACGAGACAGCCAGCCCAAGCATGCACAACTTACACAGGTAGTCTTTAGTTAAGCATGTACAGCATAACCATGATCTACTTGTCGTGGACACATCATGTATGAATGACCGAGTTATTACCAGCAGAAATTCAAAAAATGAATATTATTTTGTTCACTCACCGGATTGTGAGCGTTCCTCTTTGCAACCAATATTCTCACAATGTTGAGACAGCAGCAGATGGAGAAGGGCACGACACTGATCAACCAGTCCAAATCCGTCCGACTCGTTGCGTTTTCGCCAATTTGTCATTCTTCGGTTGTGTGCGAAAAATTCGCAGTTGAGCCCCCATTGATAGCAACAGAGCGCACAGCAATCAACAATTGATCCGGCGTTGCTTCTCTAAAGATGTGCTCCATCCAGAGAATGCAAACAGCCGCGGTAGGAATCAGTTTGTAATATTTCATTGAAATCATTTTTATATGCATTCACCTCAGTCGATTGGACAGCAAATGACTGAAACTGATATAACTTGTAGTCTAGCTGTTTCTAGGAGATTTGCTACTGTGACGCAATAGTGGATTTATTACGAATATTACTGTTAGAAGACTACTAATGTAGGCTATATGGCTCAACATCAACGTGTTTTCAAATAGATGACTGGGAGACCAAAGTGCTCTATCAGCACTTGAAATTACAATGATTATTCACATAAAACGTGATTGTTGTTGTAAAGACACTTTACACATGGTGTCCACAATTAGAAGATGCTACTGAGTATTGAAATGGTGCAGTCAGTCAAGGTGATCGCAAGATCTTTCGCTGTGCCACCGCTAAAAATATGGCCATTTCTTAAACCGTTTTACATGTTTTGAATATTTCTTGTTTGGCTGTGAATCATCATGTGGTTACGAAACAATTCAATCTCTTCCCAATTTCTTGCGCTTACACAACAGCTCCTATCTCTGTCAGTTATATGCTATCGAACCGTGGAGACTGTAGGCAATGGTATGCACTGGGTTCTGTTTGGAAATTACGCTCTGAATCAGGTTCAAAAACTTCAAAACAAACAATTTTCTGAAGTTGAAAGGCTTCATTTTGAACGACAGTATATGTAATGCAAGAATAAAAATCTCATGACATTTCCATACGCACTTTTCCTCTCAGAGGGTTTGCAGGAATAGCTGCTTTATCAGAAGACTCGAAATACCTCACTATTTTCAGCAACGTCTGTTTTGCTTGCTCCACAGCAAAACGGAACCAAGCGAGGTCGGAAATGAAATTACGTTATCTGGTCCTTGGTCGACCACTGGGTCGCTTTCCTTTGGGTGTTTCCAATATGACCTGCCTCGCCAATCTCTCCTGGGGCATTCTGTTCATGTGGTCGAACCATCCTAGCTGAGATCTCTTGATTTGGAGAAGTGTCTCGACATTCAAGGCTTTACGAATTTCACAGCTGGAAACTTTGACGCGGAGTGTGCCCTTCGCAAAAAAACATCTCTGCCTCCTGCACTTGACTTATCACTTTTTCAATCATTACGCAAGATTCGTGACTATAGGTGAGGATCGGAACAAAGACCTGCTTACGGCTTACAGCTTTGCGATTTTGAAGGCTCCAATTTTGTGACTACAGAACGATTAAACTCACGCAGAACTGAGTTTGCTTTACCAATCCGTGTATCAATCTGCATCAATCTCCTTGTTCCGCGTTACGTCACTCGTGAATACCATCCCAAGGTCCTTGAACCTATCGGCATGCTGCAGGGCGTTTCCCTCCTTTGTATGAGCACTGGTTTTGTTTTTCTGGAGAGACATCACGCCTCGGTCTTTTCAGTGCTGATGTTCATTACAACGAAAACCGATTAAGTGTATGTTGGAGACATGTTCAGAGGATGCGAACAGTACCAATTCGAAATACCGCAACACTCCTAAAAGCTTTACCCGAGACAATCGGTCATACATGCTTACTCAAGGTCGACAAGACATGCATGAACATCTTTTGCATACTAAAGATTTGTCCAAAATTTTATGGAGAGTGAATATTTTGTCTGTGGTGCTACGGCCAGAACGAAAATCGCACTGGGTTCCTCCAGATTTGGTTCAATTATCTCGTGGCATCTTTTTCAAGGCACATGACATACATTGTCTTCCTTCTTTTGTGTGGGGATGACCAACCCAGTTTGCCAATTTTTCGGTGCCCTTCGTGGAAACCACATCACTTGAAACACACGAGTAAAAATCAAGAAACGTCTTATCTAATCAAGGCTTGAGCATTTCAGTTCAAATTTCGTCGCAACCTGCAACCAGTGGTGTGTTTAAGGGGAGGCGAGCGAGGCACTTGCCTCGGGCCCCCTATTTTGGGGCCCCCCCTTGAGGTGTTACGCGCATACATTTTCCTTACTTTTGGTGAAAAATTTATCATCCACTCATCCCAAAGCAAATCACAAGTAAGTACTCTACTTTCAAGGGCCCCCCTACAGAAACTGTAATGTCCAGATACTTTGCTTTCAAAAGGGCCCCCAACAGCAACTGCAATTTGAAGGTAATATACTTTCAAAGGGGATCCCAACTGCCACTGAAATGTGTAAGTACTTCGCTTTTAAACTTCATTGAAGGGGCCCCTAAAATAAACTAGTGTGTAAGTACTCTGCTTTCAAAGGG
>JGI24021J15306_10009140_pt1 | contig 12244 bp, 7 predicted proteins | sample Ectturendosymbi1_FD_15306 | JGI IMG/M metagenome (IMG submission 15306)
GTATGAAAATGTGTAAAATGAACTATTTCAGTTTATTTTGGAAATCATATTTGGTTCTATTTTTAACATTTATCACAGCACTCTGATTTTATGCTGCACCACTGGTGTAGGAGGCGGGGATGCGAACGAACAGTTTTGGTTTGGTGAAAATCTGTGGAAATCTGGGCAAAATCTCAGAAAACCTTCGGAGTTCTTCGGGCAAAGATCATTCGCACCCCCAAAATTTTGTCCGCTCCTACTCCTATGTGCTGCACCACCACAGATTTAGGGATTGTTTGTAATGTTTTGGTACTGTTCTAGGGATTTTTGGAATTGCATTTGTGAGAGCCCTGCATAAAAATGTCAACCAAGTAAAACAAAACTCAGGTTGCCACAACTATTTCACATCCAAGCAAACAGTTGCTACTTAACAGCAGTTTGTAACCTATTGCGGAATGAGACCTTGTACAATTCCGGGAAGTGTCCCAGCAAGCGACTGGAAAATCATGTCGTCCCGGCGCAGGAAATCCATGGAGGTGTTTCAGAGGAACAGAACAAGCTTGTTATGCTGAAGGGTAATCTGACGAAAAACAAGACGTTTTTATGGTGCTTGTGCAACATAAAAAGCAAGAAGAACCATGACGCAAACAAAAGAGATGAGAAAAAGCAATTAGTGCAAACATACATCAAACTATAAAGCATAGGAAAATCTCAATACTGTAATTACATGCAGAAAAACCTTATTACAACGCTCAAATTTCATACCCCACAAGCAACCAGGTCTCACCTCCAGTTTATCGTTCAATATATTCAGCAATAAGCCTATCTCTGCTTAGCTATTTGAATATAAAAGCAGAGAGCGTTTGCAAGTATGTTTAAAAAATCATTCCTTCTGTTAAGTTGTAGTTAATTATTAGAAGTATCTGTCCTCAAAGGCAGTGCATGTTCCATGAGAATACACTTGGCAGAAGTGAATAATTAAATAAACTTGTTTGGAAGTGCACCACTGTGAAAGCTATTCATGAGCGTATTTAATTTATCCCAAGTTCATATATGTGCGAACAGTTAATTTTGAGGTTTAACTTGTTATGTAATGATGCAAAGTCTATTCTGTGAGTTATTGGTCATTTTCTTGTTGTGCAAAATATTTCGTGCGTTGCAGCTTCTACACAGATCGTTAAACACAATGCCAGTGGTTGAAAAAGTATCACTAATTGACTTCCCTTTGAAGTGCAATTAACAACGAGGTCAACATCTTCCTGCTCAGCCAATCATGGTAGCTATACAAAAGCAAGCGCGTGGTGCAAAAAATAGGTAGATTCGGAAAATTGTGTCATGGTGGCCAGGGTTGATTGATTTAAACCAGTGATTTAAATCAAGCAATAAAAATCAAGCAAAAAATCATATGTCGTTTTAGAGCTTTGTGTGATTTCTATGATACACTTAATAAGCATTTCAAAAAGTTTTCATGAGTGTCGATGAAATTACTAAACTTGGCGGTTTGAGTATTGGCATTTCAAGAAGTATTTCATTTTGTACACCGGTACTGGTGTTATTAACTTACTTGCATTAAGCGCAAAAAAGCTTGAATGGAGGTTCAGTTATTTCTAGTCAGGGTTGATTGATTTAAATCATTTCATTTACATATTGTTAAAGAAGTTGGGAAGTTCTTATGACGACACAAACTAAAAGCAATTTAAGATTTATCAACCATAGCAACTGTGAGGTCACAGATTCTATGTCAACTAACTGCAAAAATGATGTGTGGACTAAAATCACTAACCTTTGCAGACTCAAAAGTCAGAATTCCACAACTTTGAAAGTGTAGGCTGGCTTAGAGCAGGCCCGTAACCAGGTTTTAAGGTTTGGGAGACAAAATAAACTATTAAAGGAGCAAGATTTTTCTTTTTATTGTATGTTTAAAACAATTTTTTCTGGGCACAACAAAATTTGGGGACACTACCCCTGAATGCCCCATGGTTACAGGCCTGGCATAAAGTAAAAGTTTCATCTAAATTTCAGCAAATATGTAGGCTGTTGACTGTAGAAATAGTTGTTTTAAAACATATTTTTGATTCAGATTCATAACAACACGTATTATAGGTTTTCAACATTTTATGCATGTAAGTTATACTTTTGTAAAAGCTACATTACAATAATTAATTTTAGCAATACACTTAGCACTGAAAAAGCTAGCAAGCTTGTATTTTTGTACAAGCTTCTTATGGCATAAATGTCAATGTTTTTAATGAACTGACATTTTGAGTTGTTTATGTACCGGTATGGATGTTACCAACTTATTTGCTTTAAGTGTGATGCATTAGTGCAAAGAAAGTTGGAATGAAAGTTCAGCTGAATTTTAGTTGCTGTACTAGAAGAAACAAAACACAAAAAAGTTATGTTAAAACAAACTCCTTAAAATTACAAGTGTTAGGGTGGCCACCCTCTACACATTAAATTAAAAAAAAACTGATTTAAATCAAAAAATCCGATCTACATAAAAAATTCGGTTGTTTTGATGTTTGTAAAAAAATCCCTATCAACCTGAGGTTGCCCCAATTCCAGCTGCCCTATCAACAACCAAGAAAAAGTTTCTCTAACTTACTTCATGTAAGTACAACAGCTCCAATGGGGTGAGTACGACTGTTACAATTTGAGAAAAGGATGGGCGAGGAAAATGTCTCAATTCTCCCACCCTAAATTCATACACGCCCTATTGAAAGAAAAGTGATGCAACCACGTACTTATCTCGGAGTAAAAGTGATGGTATTTTTTCAAGACAGTCTACAGCTGCGATTTCTTGAATGTCAATTTTGGTGACAACTTGGAAGTTGTGAAAGTGAAGTCAGTAGATGTCAAGAACGGAGAGCCACAAGTGAGTTCAGCTGCAGTGCACTATGCGTGTGAAAGTGTGATTTGCACATCTCCGATAATTTTTGCGAGATATTAGTCAAAATATTGTGCAGATTTTGCTCAGGCCGACTTCATTCGTTGCATTTCATTGCGCCGGCATGTAAACGGTAATGTACCAAAAGTCAGGCAAATTTGGCCTGTTTCAGGTTGCTGGATCGAAACGCATTACGACGCTACCTCGAGAATACTACCATGTTGTTGTGTTTTCTCTGCTACTAACCTATGTTCCATGTCCTCACAAACGATGGGAGCTTTGCAAACGCGCATTTAAAGTGCTGAGAACAGATGGCCTGTTATTGATTGTTACGCCGGATTCAAGTCATCAGAATAGGTAAGGTTCGTCTCACATATGCTGATTGCGTGGTATTTTACAACCTGCTTGCTTCCCTATTGCAGTTGTGTATATGATCAATAGAGGTAATCGTAATCAACGATTACTTTGGCGGGTAAACTTGGATTTATTCACCCTACATCACTGTGCGATAAACTGCGGTTTTGGAAGCTGGATTTCCTCTCTTGTCATCGGTTCTTGTGGTTACGTCTCAGCGGAGGCCATATGCGAGTTTGTGCATGTTAAATCCAGATACTCCAGCGGTCATCGCAGCTTGTCTCGTTTTGTTCTAGCTATAGCCTTCCTGTTAGCCGCTAGAAGTAATGTAGTGTCCAGCTATGTCCAGCCCGTGAGCCGCATGCGGACCAGTCGAAGATTTTGTGCGGCCCCATTTAGGTTTTCGCTGTAGTGTAAGGACAAACTCACAACCTGTCCTTATTCTGATAGTCGTATATTTGATATTCTTGATGCAGTGTCACTTTATCCCCTCACGTCTGTATACGTAGCTTACTGGGAGATTTCCACGTGTCCACTGACGCCTTGGTGCAAAACGTATTCCTAGTTTTCTGATTTCTACACTTGTTCCATGGCGCTGAAGTTTCCGAAGACATCACACTTACGAAGTAGTTAAAGGTTCCAAACAGTTGTTGCCTGCAAGTTAGAGTTCGAACCTTTCAGTACAGTAGCTTAAACTAAATTTTGGTTTGCTAAGGTCAAAGTCGTTAAAATTGCGGCCCTCATTAATATTGTGATATAGTTTTTGACTCAGTGAAGAATTTCGGTTGGACATAGCTGGTCTAGTCACTTCGCAACAAAAACAAGAGCTACAGTTTAGAACGGGTAGACTCTTCAACAACAGACGAATTAGCGTTACATTACGAGGAGAGGTGTTGGTCTTATCTATATGTATTCAAAGTGGTCCTATATATATAAGTACTGCAGTAGGCTATGTATATAATTTTTACAGTAGTTTATATAAATTATTTTAATCTCAGAGGAGTAAGGTAATTTTACCCAAGTGCAAAGCACCTTTCCAGTTTCCACAACGCTGATAAATAGCATGTAAAAGAGATATCCACCAAATGCTGGTAAAAGAACTCGACGAAATCAGTGAGCTTTCGTTAGCCGTCGACATTTGGTTTAATAGACAGATGCGCAGCAATAGTGGCCTCAGGGTTCGTTTCAAATAGGAAGCAACCCAAATTCTATGCTGGCTTGCAAACGATTAAAAAGCCATCACACAGCTCAAAACATGCAACCCAGATTTAAAAATAGTCAAAACCGTTGAAGTTACTAAACAACGTCTTTTCGGCGTGGCTGGACGAATATTTAAGTCTGATCCTTTTTTTCGCTGAGACATTTTGGTCATTTGTCCCGTAATAGTATTAAAACTCGCCGAAGCTAAGTATTGACTAGCCTACATTTTCGGACATGCTGACCGAATTGAAATTAATTTTTTTCGGTTATTTCAAAAAATTCGGTGTATAACCGAAAAAAAAACAGCCTGATAGATGTCGTTTGATGTTTATCAACTGTAACAAACATTTTAAACATTGATTTAATTTATTTGTTTAATCAACGTTTAAAGTGTTTGTTGACTGCATAAACCTCTCAGCAAACAGTGTGATATTTCTTTTTTCGGTTTGTAAGCCGCGGCTTATAAAGTTTCTTTTTCATTATTTCATGCGGCTTATAATCAAGGGCGGCGTATATTTTTTTTTCTTTACCTTATGGGAAGGTATAGAAAACGCTCAGTCTTTCCTTGGCTACGTTTTGTCGACCAAACTCTCTTTTCGCATTCTGTTCTCTTCACCATCACGTGCACATCCGTCACAGGAGGAAATATGATGATGAACATACAAGGCAGTTGTATTGGTATAAGCATCATTACCAGGGTTGCCAATAAAAACCCGAAAAGTGCTAGTATGCGAAGTCAGAGTCTGAGATAACTATGTTCAAATGCGGCTTACAATCAAGGGCGGCTTACATTAATTTTTTAACACCATTTCGTGCGGGTTACAAGCAAAGGCGGCTAACAATCGAGTAAATACGGTATATGCTGTATTTACATCAAACCATGCAGGTGTTTTTTTTTTCTGAAGATATTTCAAGACAAATGTAATCGTGATTACTTTCATTCGTAATCGAGCATGTGGTGGTTCATGCGTTTTCATGCCTAAATACTGTGGTGGTTCATGCGTTTTCATGCCTAATAACTGGGTTTCGTTGAAGCAACAAATTTCTCGGTAAATTAATTCATACAGTTTTTCTTTCATTTCCGACGCAAACATACGTTTGCAGCATAAAAGTAGAAGTATCGTGTCGGGAAATGTGGAAAAGTGGAAATTTAATGTCGGCAAATGTGGAAATTTATGAGCAGTTTTTGACCAACACTCGATTAGCCATGTCTATATTGGTTAGGTAAAGTGTTATCGGTACATTTATAAACAATGATGCACTTAAAGTCTGTATTTTGATCGTTACAGGCACGCTGCGTTAATGAAGACATGGCAAGCATCCATAGAAAGCATCGGGTATCAGAGGATCTTCTATTCCAAAGACAAGCACATGCATTTACTGGCTTTTCGTAAAGTACCACCGGACTTTATATGGGACATGAGAAAAGTGAAACACTTTCACACTGCCAGCGAGCTTCAAAAGCTTAATATCCCACAAGACTTCAACGAAGATCTACCAGTAAATCCTGAGCACTCCAGAAACGAAACTATTCCCTGAACAAACGAATAAGCTCACTGTCAATCCTGCAGAACGGAATGAACAACGTCAGATTTGATTGTTTGACCAGTAGAAACGAAGTTCTTCGTCTGTACATTGGCATAGGAAGGATTGTTTCCGGGATGGTGGCGGGGGCAACAGTGATGAAAGTTTTACCAACTCGAAACTAAGATTATACGCTCTCTTGTCGATCTTATGGAGAAATGAACTCAGAATGCAGGGAGCATGATGTTACAGCAGCAAGTAGCAATGGAGATTCCCCGCTCGACCAGGTTCACTCTACTGCTAGTCCTGCACTGCGTCTATTATAACTTGATGACGTGCTCTTGAGCTGTGTTGCGCGGCGTCTTCATTAGAGAATTAAATTGTGTAATGAAAAGTCAATAGGAAAATATCAAATTTTCAATATCTGAGGGAGTGCACCCAATGTCCCCTCTAAGATACGCAACAGCACAGTACCAGCAAAACATTTGCGCAGTGAAATCTCATTCTAGCGCACTTGCAACATTCCAAATTTAACATCGTATACTCGTATATAATGCATGGCACTTTCACCACTTAAAACGCTTCACTAGTTGCGTGTCTGCATGATTGCGCAATTGCATGCGCACTAAAACAAACATTTGCTCAGTGCAGAATTTTCTTAGAGGGAACACTGGCTGCAGACCCTTTACGACGCCCATGCGTTTGTGGAAACCAAGCTTTCTTGATTGCTCAATTTATCGTCAGCATGACGCCCTTAGATTTAACTCAGCTCTTCATATGTCGCGTAGGCCTAGTATCATAGTAAAGTATACACTTCAATCTTCGCGTGGCCAGGTGTCATAACCCGCAACCGCGGAGTGTTCCGTGTTGTTTGTAAGATGCCAAACTGTTTTGTATTAACAAGGCAGCAATGAAATGTTCGTGAACTTTTTCAAACCTGTCCCTGTGCGCCACGAACAATCCACCTAAACGTTGTGGGGTGGCTGCAAAAACTCCTGAAACAGCAGCAAACGTGTATTGTGTATGTTTGTTGCATCTACATGTGGCTTTTACGGCATTTTGTTAAAAAAACTTGAGTTGTCAAAGTCTCTGCTTTGCACTTGCTGTAAATTAATTATTAAGAAGTTTTGAAGAATCGAGCTCCATGTGACGTAACTTGTGGGCACTTTTCAAAAAATTGTTAATCAGTCCAAATAAAAAGAGCTAATAAACCCTGAAATGCCGTTTTTTTGTCTTCTGTCTCTTGATGAAAATTATGCTGTTGTTCGTTCAACAAAACTTCAATCATTGCCGTTTGGCAGACAGGCGTTTATAAACAAAGCAACATCACAGGGTATACTGCAGCAGGTGCATCGTACTTTGTAGAAATTACCCAGGAGCCGGAACCAGAGTTGGATCAATTACATCATTTCAGTTCAATTATAATTACAATTACGCTTTCAAATTTGTCAATTAGATTACAATTATTCTTTGCTAAAGATATCAAATTACAATTACTTTCACACTTGTAATTGATTACAAGTTGAAATTACAGATTCTTTTAAGAATATGAAAATAATACATGCAGACATGTTGGAATTATTCCAGAAGTCGTGCCAGAACAAGTTTTTTGTGAGCTTTAGAGAACAGCACACACTAACTTTTTCACCGCGTATCAAATTATTTTTTGCCTGTTTTGACACGTTGCCAGAGCTGGGCTGTAGCGAGCTAATTTTCCAGGAGCGATAGCGCCGCTCTTTTTTGAAAAAAATAACGGATGCGGTAGCGAGCAATCACCATTTTATCGCTGCCGCTATTCGTTACTTTGGCGTTGAGTGGTGGCCAAAGGAAAAAGTTCGCAAGATCTCTTCCGTCAATACAAGTTGATAGTAGCTGCTCTTCCCACTGTTTTGCGCTGATTTTGGATGGTTTGTTTGTGGTAAGCTAGCAGCATTAGGAAAGATTTAGCTCAGGTTGCTTTTGACCTGATCGATAGGGTCCACGTTAGTTCGGTAAAAACTCAGCATCAGCGACAAACTTAAAGCAGTTGGGGCTTTGGAGCATTGGCTACTGCTACCGGTAAAGCTGCGTATGACTGAATTGAATGCTTGGAAAAATATGGCACTGGGTTCAACATTTCGCTGCATGTGCAACTACGGTTTTTGTTTTGAAGTATATACAGTTTTTGTAGCTTGCTTCGACTTCAGGATATTTGGCTGTATGCATGACTTGAAGCAAACTTATGATTCTGTCTTGAAGACAGTGGCGTCACCAAGTGGGAAGTGGAGACATCTGTCCCCGGGCGCAGCATTTTGAGGGCGTAAATTGAGGTTGGAATGTCACGTAACAACTACGAAATGTCAGCGGATGCTGTAATTACGATTTACAAAATGTGGAATGCAAGTCGCTGATACCCACTTGCAAAATCTCATCAAGATCACCAAGGTTCGCAAAAGGGAGCAGTTACGAACCTTAGTGATGTTTTAAGGTGTCGCTTGTGCCTTCAGCAACCAGCTCCCGCATGTGCTTTGACTGACGGTTGCGTCACGATGCTTTCAGATAGCCAGGCTTGCGAACTTTCCCACTTCGATCTTATTCTATAGTTGCGTCACAATGGACGAGAATCCAGCATTCACAGTGCATGCAAATGTGCGTGCTTTTAGAGCAGCGATAGACCTTAATAGTATGTTGTTACGACAACATATCTGATGTTCAGGAAATTATTTGATCTTTGATGGTTTGACAGACTTCATGTTGAAATGGATTTGATGTGATTCTGAAGGTAATTATCATTATTATTTGTGGGATGTTTAAATAAATCCTGACTACTTTTGCAAACTTCTAATTACAAATGGGCAACAGCGTTGAGTAATATTAGTTATACTTGTGTACTTTTCAGTTTCTCTCGGGGACACGCGGAGACCGGGGGCATTGCTTCCCCTGTTCTTTCAAAAGGGAGCGGAGCTAACTTTTCATCATAGGGAATTTCATGGTTAACACGTGTGGAAATTCAAACAAATTAAAGAATCTCTATATGAGAATTGTTGCACCTCGCAATTTGTTTATCGAATTTATGCACGAGGTGCGAAGCGCGACCCGACTCCCATTGAGAGAATGCAGAAAGTCTTTAAAGTTTATTAAAGATTTCCAGCGTGCTAGATTAAATGCAGGAGTCTAGATGGAGTAGAGCAGGTGTGGCCAACTTATCTTCGACTGGGATCGACCAGAAAATTTCTTGCTAACTCGCAATCGACCGGTCGGTGATAAAGCCACAAGTACAAAATGCCAAATTTGAGTATCGCACGTGCAAATACAGTGTACCACTACCATCGCCTTAGTAAGTGATGCATAGAAGGCAAAGTGTCTGTTACGCCTAAATCATGACTGTCACGCAATAATAGGAAAACATTGCAACTCCTTCGCGGCATCTGCCGTGCTAGCCTATCGTCAGGCATCGCAAGATGCACCAAAGAATATACGTGACCAACCAATTGATGGATAATTTTTATGTGGCCTACTTTGTCGAACATTGATTGAAAAGTGTTCTTTTTAGGTATCTTGTCAAGTCAGTGCAAAATCAGGCGCGATCGACCAGCTGACACTCGCCGATCGACCAAGGTAATCGCGATCGGCTTGTTGGCCACCCCTGGAGTAAAGCAATTAAAGAGTATAATTTAGTAAACAACCATAACGTCATAAAGTTGTATTTTACTGCAAATAAAAGCACTAGCGTATGTATGCGAGTTACTATGACAAAGTATGCGAGCTGCTATAGCAGAGTTTCACCTGTTTGCATAATTCGTCACTTTTTTTTTTTTTTTTCTAATCCCCTTGAGGTGACGAATTAGGCAAATTCTACTGTACTTGGTTTTGATAGCCTATTAGTTAATGAATAATATAGACATTGAAAAGTTTGTATTGTTAAAGTTATTTATGACCACGCAAAAACCTTTGAAATATTTGATATAATTTGTTAGTACAAACCCAGTGATTGGATTTTTGAGCTCAAAGTGGTGTTCAAAAAATTTACGTTTTTTTTCTGAAAAATGAAGACTGATGTCATCATTATATAAAACTGTAATCAAATGGGAGGCTTTTATAATGTCATTGATATATTTAAGGATATAGTAATGTTGAAGGCAATATGTCTNANTGCTATGGTTTGCTATGTGACGTGTAGAAGTTCTACGTTTTTTTACCACTATGCNGCATGTTACATTGCCTTACCTTAGGCATGATGAAATCTGCTAATGCAAAGTAATTTAACGTGAAATTGCTGAAAGATTTTGTGTAAGTAGTGGCATGCATTACTACTACTCAAAAGAGTTGAATCAGTTATCGGGCCGGCCCTAGCAGGTGCGGGGCCCAATGCAAGACCTGGACGCGGGGCCCAACGCAAGACCTAGGCNCGGGGTCCTTNTGAGCAGTGATTTTATGACGTCATCGTGTTCATTCAACCGTATTACGATCGTTGNAGAGCGCAGATACACAGTGCAGCACTAACACGAGAATTGAGCACGTTTGCTGACGTTCGAGAGGAAATTTGCTAGTTCTGACTTGAGCGTTGTTTGCTAACAACGAAATTTATATGGCGTTTCTACTGAATTCTCAAGCGCAAGGTNTATCTGGCAAAAATGAACAATCTACCCAAACACCATGGCGCGGGGCCCAATGCCGCTGCATCGGTTGCATCGGNTTAANTTCGGCCCTGGACTTAATCTTAAGGTAGATAGTGGGCACGTGAAATATAATGCAAAAGTTTACAAAAAAGAATGATGTTATATCATACTTGGCACAGCCTAATTATTTCTTGTTAATGTTAGACGTGGGCATATTTCACTATCATCTAGTTTTCACTCAGTTTAAACATATCTTTTTTATTGGAGCACAAGCAATGTGAAAGATTTATTTAACAACCATTGGCAGCAGGCCAAAGCCTGAATAATGGTTTTCGTTGTAGCGGTTGAGGTGAATGCTCTTGCCCATGGACTGCTACGGCGATGCACTCAGTGAGCGCGGATTAAACACCCAACCTAATCAGAAGGTGGACACTCTACTACTGAACTAATATGTGACTGCAGCTAAAAACACTCAAATTTTGCAATACATAACACTCTACCTGAAGAAAAACTCATTTTCAAGTCTGCAAAAATTTGAGGTTTATAACTTTCAGCTAGAATATCAAATGTGTATCTAACATTACTACTGGAATATTTATATATATTTATATGTTTAAAAATCTTATGTTATTATGTTCATTTCATTCGCATGACTTAATTTTTCTTGCTTCAAAAATATTTCAATGTGACATTTGTTTTATATTTTCTACCTTAACATTTCCTAGATAAAACAATTGCATGTGGACACTGGGCAACATTGTTCTTTCCACATTTTCATAATTAGTTGTTTTTCAGATTGGTGGCTAGGCTTTAGAATGTAGTGTAATTAAGCCAAAGACATGGAATTATTTTGCAAAATAACTAATAAAAAACGATTGACCTCATGAAAATTGGTATTTCATTAAAATACCATTTCTCTTGTAGGGTATTTCTGTATGTACATTTTATTCAATCATAAGAATAACGTTAGATGAATTTATTATTGAACATTGCGGCATTTTGTGTATGCTCTTCATGACTTGTACATGAAGCTTTACAGCTTTAATTTAACATATACAATGGTTATGAAAAGTTTGCTTCAAAGCATGAACTTCTTTAAATATATAGCACACATTGCCTGCTTGGTGCTGTTGCGGAGCAACAATGCTCTACTACCATATCACATCTACCATGATGTGATAGAAATTCAACTTCGTTCGCATGAGCATTAAGTTAGACTGCAAATAAATTCTTAACAAACGTTTCCTTTTCAGCGGCAACCAAAGGATTGCACACGCTTTTATTGGGGCGTGACATAAACTGTTCGTCGTGAAGTTGCTACATTTAAGTGTAAAATCGCTTTGTGAAGAGGTTATTTCAACGGGAAATAATGTAAACGTTTTTTCGTGTATTATTCGCATTGTTTGTTTTGTTTCGTAGTGTTTAAATCGCATTTTGCTACGTTTCTGTAATGTTTTAGCGTTCTGTAAACCTTCAGCGCAAAGTATTCATCAGGAAACGCGTGCATTTCCAGCCAGGCGCGGGTGATGCAATGGCCCTTAGATCATTTGCGAACGGGCAGGCTTAACAAACAAGCACACGACATGTTTTTAGCTAAAATGGGTGATGACCTGAAGCTGCTTGTACACAGGGGGCGAATTCCAAACGTTTGCGGTCAGAATCGAACTTGAGAGAACCCAGTCTTTCAAGCCGACATACGTGG
>JGI24021J15306_10009143_pt1 | contig 12243 bp, 8 predicted proteins | sample Ectturendosymbi1_FD_15306 | JGI IMG/M metagenome (IMG submission 15306)
GGCAAAATTTTGAGCTATCGTAAAGCTGAGATCTATTCGTAAGTTTAGTGATTTGATACCCACAGTTATGTTTCAGTTAAAACACAAAAAGGAAACGGAGTTCTACCACATTTACGTAGGATGTATCCTTCGGGATATTTCATGAAAATATCAAAAATAGGAATAAAGTCCTTGCAAATTTGTTATTCTCGAAGATTTAAAGCATTTTTCTCATTGTTGGATTAGCAAATATCATATTTTAGGTAATTGTTTCGCTGAACAACCAACTAAAGTTTGGAAAAACCAAAACACACCACTGTCGGAAAGTAGTCAAGTATTGGAATTGATACACGATAAGCATAACCGGAAAGTCTGTGATGTGAGTTCGAATTTAATGCTTGGGTGATGAGAAAGTCATCACCTGAAAACCTTGTCAGGTTGTCTATAATGGCCTAGGTAACTACAACGTGTCGAAGCCTACTGTCACTATGCCAATGTATTTATAACTCTCCATTGTGTTCACTTCGACTTAACGTCTATACTCACTTATAGTGAGCACCAGTGTTACTTGGGTGGCCGTGTTATTCATTTTTACCGGACCCCAACATCCCAAGAAAACGTTTCAGGCTTTGGAAGAGTGCTTTTCACAAGGACAAAAATTTGAAATAGGCGTATCGTAACAGCGTTCAAAGCTTCAAGTGCTAATTCACAAGTAACTATTAATGTTGCCCTCCCATGTTTAAGCCTTCCCAAAACTTGAAATGAACTGTCATGTGACGATCCGGCAATTCCACATTTGTTCCTGAATTCCATTTCCACTTAACATTTTGATGGCATTACAAATGGGTGATTCTCTACTGTATTGAATATCACAACCCTAACACTAAGGATTTTCAGCTTTTTGTCGGATCCAGAACCTCTTAACTCTAGAGCAGATGTCTTCAACCTTTTTTTGTAAAATCGGCCCCAAAAGGCACTTTGCTTGAAAATCGCCCACCTTCCAATAATTTTTCTGAAACTAGTATTTAATTTTGAAAATAATTCAGAGCTAATGAAATATAAACGGGCAATCAAGTTAGCACAAAACAAAACGAATGCAAATGCACTTGTAGAATAGTTAGTAATTTCCATAAAACAGCTCATTACAACTAATGCGAACCTTGCGATGGTGTTTATGTGCAAGCTTTTTCAAAGCAGGTTGCAAGTTGGTCAGTTGAAATGGAGTTTCCCCGATCTTGTTCATGTCAAGGCGATTGCGGCATTTATTACACGTGTGCAGTACTTGGCAGAAACCTTGCTCAGGGTAATACGTCATGGGAAGCCCCAGTAATATTAGCTTCAATTTTCCTGAAAGTTGAGACGTTCCTGGATGGTGGAATCGCATTTGCTTATGCTAGTTAGCTGGCAAAAAGCTATTTCACCCATAACTTTCTACGCAGTGTAACTTTTGGCGTGATCTCCACAACAGAATGCCTTCATAGCAAACCTCAAACAACAAGTGGCGAAAATGATTTTTTAGAGACTTTAGTTTAGCCAAGATTGGGTGCTTGGGTTAACTTGCCGATCTAAGTTACTCCTTTCCTAGCCTACTGTTCTGTTACATTTTGTCATAAGCAGGGAATTAGCGCTAACAAAAAAGGTGTGGGAACTCACCCAAAAAAACAAGCCATTTTGAAACAGCTTCGAACTAATCTCAAAGCAAAACATGAAAAACGTGTCGGAACGCCGTTCCCACGCGTTCCCGCCCCACTACACCCTGGTCATAAGTCAGATTAGCACAGTACAGCTATATCCACAGACGCCAAAACACTCGAAGTGACTGAAAAACACGATGAGCACGTTTTACAACTAACGGCAGGGGTCACGAACAGGGTGCCCGGGGGCACCAGGTCGCCCGCAAGGACCACGTTGGTCGCCCGTGGGCCTGTTTTGAAAATAGGATTAATGATGATGGGTGTCATCGCATAGATTAACATTAATGATAACACATAGGTAAACTGAACTAAATTTTTATTTCAGAAGTGTGTTTAGCCCTTAGCGTTAATTGGAACCCAAGAAGTAGCTCTCAGTTACAAAAAGGTTGGTGACCCCTGAGTTACAGCTAACTGTGCCTATTTTTACTAGTCGTTAATTTCTACGTAAATTGTCTTGCAACAGTCATATTTCCAGTATTTTTACAACAGAACACCTTTCAGTAGGACTACGTTGTTTTACTCAAGGTACTAACTATAGCCTATAAAACACATGATAATGGACTGCCATATTTTTGCCTGCGAAACAATGGTTTGCCAATGCTTTACCGAAGGCCATAAAGACTTGTTTCAAGGTAATTTTGCCAATAATAACACATACGGTTGGACGGATTTGTGACAGTTGACGACGAAAATTAACTGCGCTAAACTTGACGGCAACTTGCAATTCGTTATCGCCGCGAAAGTCGATGCGATGATTTAGTGGTAGCGATGTTATGATTGTTGGGTCAATTTTACTAACTTCAAAGGAGCTGAAGTCTTCCTCATGAAAAAATTGAGTTTGACCGATTGGGTATTTTCCGATAGCTATACCAGTGTTGGTTGCTTTCGACCACTATCGGTGTAATAAAACTAATTAATGCATGCTATATTTCTTGAAGCTACAACAACTGATATTGATATGGCTTTGCAACTTTAGTTGCAAATCTAAAATAATAATTGGTTTGTTGCGACTTCCGACGTGTACTGTTTTGCCCATTACTAGAAGATTGCATAATAAGTAGGCTAGGCGCGGGAAGGCAAGAAACGTGGTCTTACAGCACAGTACTTACTTAGTTTGGTAAATGCTCTGTCCATTATGCATATAGTACTTTACCTCTATGATGTTCCCAGGTTGAATCTACTGTAGCTATTGATGTACTTACCAAATATATCATGACTAAGGTTGAAAATAACCAAATTCTTTAAAAGTTTGAAGCATAGGAATGAATTTGCTTCAAAGTTAACGCCAACACCAAAGGCTGAATTATTTTGCAGTTTCAAACGCAGGAAGTTGATAAGCCAAAATAAATTTAAAATTTGTAAACTTTAAAGTCAAAATTTCAAGTTTTTAGGTCAAACGATCGGTTGCCCTATAACTTTCGTGAGAACCCTAATACTTGACTCCCAACCAGTCACAATCTCAGTGGTCTTGGATATTTGGTGCAGTGAAGGTTTCACAGAACCATGCTACACTAGTTTGACTGATGCGTGACCAGTCCGATATGTGTTTCATAACCTTTGTTACGAACCATGCAGTCGAATGTGCACCAAATGCTTTGATTCCAAAGGAACAAAGATTGATTTTTTGGAACCAATTAAACATTTGAGTATGTTTCAACCTGCAGAAATCGCCGCCCTGGAAACCGAAATCGCCCCCCAAATCTCGTAAATCACAAAATCGCCACCACAACGCATGAAATCGGCCCCGGGAAGGGGCAATTTCGCCTACGTTGAAGACCACTGATCTAGAGCTTATCAAATGACAAAACGGATAGTTTCATACAGGTTTGATTTTCAGCAAAAATTATAAACTTTCGTCTGGATTTCATTTGCCTTGTTTATGTGGAAACTTTGTTGGTCAAGCTTATTTTTAGACGTGTGTGAATGCAAAAGCTTTCTCTGCAAGTAAAGTTTGAAAAAGCGACATTGAGTGGTATTTTCCATCTTCCCATGCCAAAGACTGCCAGTTTTTATTATCTTTTGCATTACGGCTTTCATTGTTTTATCAGCATAGACACGCAAACGATAAAAGCGTTGGTTATTCAAAACATAAGACTGATACGGCTCATCTTTTCAACACTTTCTGCGCACGTAGTGGTTTATCAAAAAAGTACAGTTGTTTTCAGTGGATTTTTTTCTGCAGTATATTAGAGACTTTTTTCCTGTGAGTTTCTAGATGTTGACAAAATTCACCTCCTGATTTTGCTAAACGTAAATTTTTGGCGATGAAGCCATAGCTCCCTTTTCTAGAATCACAATTATTGTCTTTTGTATGTACTATTAAAAGAACTAGAAAGAAGGCACCAGCAATTTTGTGAACCAGCCTTTACAGCCACGCGGTATGGTTTTGCCATTTTCCTCATGAAAAATAACCAAAAACAAGTCATCAGTAATTTTGAGCTTTGCCCAAACTTGCTGTAAATTCCATGATTGTGAGAATTTTAATTCTTTTGCCGGTGCCCCCACATCCAGAGCGGAGGAAGTGCTTTGCGCCTCTACAAACACATGGTGATTAGTTAATAATTCCGCTTTTTTCAAAAACGGCAGCCTCAGGGAGGGAATCGTCGGCTAAGACAGTTCGAAGCCAGATCAGTGGTATTTTTCTTCCAAGTATTTGGACTATTTAACGAATACCCGGTGCTTTAAACTAGTGTTTCTAACGCTACGTACGTTGTTATTTATAGCAGAGTTGGCAAAACCTTTGCTGTTTTTAATCAGTTATTGCTCTGCCACACAAACCAATCACACTCTCACCAGCATTGCAGTCGCAAAATGTAAATCTCCATCTATACAATGTAGAGCCCCTACATTGGTTGAGAAGACACCCGAAAAATCAGAATGATACCGTTTTGTTTTTTTATTCAGCTTGTTTTGTGGCTGGGAACCATCGATCGTATTTTATTTTATACTGTGAACCATCGTTCATAGATTATATTTTATTATGTGCAGTTTATCAAAATTGGATTTTGAAATATTTATCGCTTTGATCACAGTTCTCTTGTCATGTTCTCATCAAGGTGAATAGTGGTAGGCTACTTTATTGTTTTTTTCTTGAAATAAGCATTGAATCTCACTGCTGCTCGTATTCCTAAAGTCACTGCATTTCTAAAGTGCAAAGGCGTTCGTTGTTGAATAAGGAAAAAAGAAGAAACAGTTGAGTAAGGTTAGCACGCTGTAAGACATTTTAAAGAGTCTTAACAACAAGCTTGAGAACTTCAAAGTTTACACTTCCAACCATCCAAGCATTACAATTACAGGGAAGAAAAGTGCGTTTTCCCTAAAATTATTGCGATTCACGCCAAGCTGTACGAATTGATTCAAATAATTATTACGCGCAAACTTGCCAAAGGAGTTCATTTTGGCAAACTTCTCCATTCAATTTTTTTGCATTGAAATTATGAGGAACCAGCCTGGTGCATTCTCGGCAGGAAGTCTACTAGAACAAACAGACAGTTTTATTGTTATTTTCTTAGTTACATTGCTACTTTATGAATACGAGAAAGCTGTTTATGCTGCGTGTTTCTAATCACGAACCTCCACTCTGGTCTCCAGTCTAGTTAACCTGGTCAGTATAGTCTTCCACAGAAAATTTTGTTCTAAACTTTAAGCGTTCTTGAAATTTGTTTGGACACAGCCAGCTTGTCCTCAAAATATTGAGCAATATTAAGGGACGGAATGAACTGTAGCCTAAATTCTCCATTTTTGATGTTTTCAATATTGAAAACCTCCTAACCTGGGTTACCAAAGAACCTAATCAGTTTTTGTTTATTTGAGAAAGCTTTACAGTCTGCTCTGTGATGAACAATCAAAACTAGTCAGCTTTTGAGCTCATTCACGCTTCATTGTAATCGTGCTGTAACTAAGCGGTTGTACCTAGTATCATGATGTGAGCGAGAACATCCGGAAATGCGCGCAAACACATGCGTAACGTCTCTTTTATCGCGAGCCTAAACCATCAACGACTAAATTGGTGGTTGCAAATCTAACCGCAGGTGAAGAGTTCTCCGTAAATATGGCTGAAACAGTGATGCACATTCAGTGCAATCATGGAAATTTTTGCGCACATCTACACAATAATATTCTTTTTCTGTAGTGATGAAAGACTAACTTTCTTATATTTGCTTGATTCCTGCAAAACTCCCGTGTGAGATAAGATTTAGAAGTTACTGATGCAAATATTATTCTTTTGAGAGATGAAAGCTAATAAACGATTACGGATTATTTCAAACAAGGAGTACAACACTACACGACTTCTACGGTTAGATTTTAGTAAATGTGCACCGAAAAACGCATCTGGGCTAACTGACATTTGACCAAAGCGTCATCTGATATAACTGCTCGCCTTGATTTTGTATCGGCTGTTCATTATGTGCAGACGCAATAACATTTTGTAGGTTTATTTGCCGAAAGTGATCCGACTTGAAAAAAAGCAAAGCATTACGTAACACTGAAACATTTCGTCACAGATTATAAGAGGATCCTGAATTCATCCTACGGGTCGAATATCACCAACCACTGTAAGAGCCTTGACAACAAACAAAAACATTTTCAAGGAAAACGTGAGTCCAGGAACTCACTTCAGTGCTCACATTGTTTCATATGTCACGAATAAAGTGAAAAATGGTTGCGTTTTTGATGAAAATCGTTGTGATTATTGCGCAGTGAAACCAAGATACTCGCAGACAGCTGTTGAGTTCGTTTTACTTCTCAACATGAGACACTTTGTGATTCTGAAATAATCATAAAAGAAGATGCTGATCACAAAAGGAAAATATCCGAAGAACATAATTCAAAAGCTCATTGATGAATTCTTGTCAACCCATACGAAGTTGGACAATGGAGACAGTATTTAGTGTAGAATTGTGCTTGCGTATTTACCGTACAATGATGTTAAGAGAGAGTAACTAAAATCCTTAGAAAATCATATTGAAAAACGTAGTCCAAACCATAATAAAAATTGTAATCGAAATTACTACCATTTCGAATGACTCCAATTCCTAGAAAAGTGACGTCACGCACGCACGATTGCGCAAGCCGTACGAAACCTAATGCTCGATCAAGTCAATCGAAATCAACCAATGAAAATACATCAAAAAATTGATAACTATGGATGCATCTGCTCAGTCTAGCAGAGCAGTGGGCATACCAAGCATTTGAAGGATAACTAGTTGGCGAACTTGTTGGGTCTGGTAAATTCGTGAACCAGAATACGCTTGTAGCTGGCTACTATCCTAGAACGGCTAGACTAACAGAATTACCGAAGGTATAGCCAATTTCTTCAAGCAGGTTGTAGTGCGACTGCTTAACAACATGGGTTACTCTCTCTCCTTCCCTATGATATAATAGAACTGCGTATTCCCTCTTAATTACTTGTGGTAAAATCGGCATATGTTATAGTATATTTTAAACCCCTGTTATATTAAAGATCGCAGTGCTTAAAGTTATATCAATAAAATCATGAGTGAATACAATGTTGTTGTGATAAACTGAGCGTGTCGAGCTAGACCGGCGGGTCCAGGTTTCTTAAATGTTAACTTGGGCGTGGCATGGACATTCCTATGGACCAGTGCTCTTGCAGATTTGTCCTAAATGTGTGATGGTTCGCTTCTTTTAGAAGTGAACTGCCACACAGCATACCCATTCGACAGTCATGTTTCAAAAATATGTTTTGCGTGGTCATTGCTGGAACATTTGCTGAGTCATTGTTGCTTAGAAATATTTGAATTTTCAGGCGAAACCTCACGTTATGCATGTTGCCAAATTTGTAACAAATAGCTCTCTGCAGTTTTCAGGTACAACCCAACTACAATTTGTCATGAAGCAGATACCGTTAGTTTAGTGCTGTTCTGGACAGGACATCCTGTAAACTTACCAACGCAGTTTCTGACATTTTCATTAAATCATGTTTGTCATGAAAACAGCTTTTTTGTCATGAATTTAGACATCAATTTTCATGTGTGGTTGTAATTTTTTTGTAGAAAGTCTTAAGAGCACACTTACGAAGGAATACCTTCATAAATATTTCAGCTGTTTCGTTCACTTCAGCAGGTCTGTAACACTCCAATTCAGCAGTAAGGAACTTACACAGCACCGGTACATATTTTTGCATAAAATATTAGGGTGTTTGCTTTAGGGTGTACAACCAGGAATTAAAAACTTACAGCGAGACCTGCTACAAACTCTGACGCTGTGGATTGCTGATGGAAAACCACTGCTTTAGATGACAAAAGCAACAACACCTTTTCTACATAGCGCTACCTGCCATCTGGAAGTGAATGATTAAATGTAATTCAATGATTGGTAAGCTTACAAAAATAATCAAGTTGCAGCCTCCTATACCACTTCAAACCAACGTTATATGTTTATTCAAAAAACTTTGGCAGTTTTCGACTATATAAAACGCAGGCAAAATAGAATATCCGCGGTTTAAAACAGCAGATGCGAAAAATGTGAGATTCGAATGCAATTTTTACTTTCAAACCAGTGCATACACTTACAATGGTCCAGAAGGCAGCAATCCCGGGAGGACTTGAAGCCCCCTCAATTCTTAGACTCTCCTGACAGTTCTGCTGAATTTACACCAAAGCCAGAACATGCCACAGTCCTTAAGAGTATTATGCCACCTGGTCCTCGACCGGATTCTGGGTCGTTCTTTCGCGAGTGCAGATGTAGCTAAACCTGGTTCGCCAATATTGTTGAGGTATTTTGGCTACACATTGCCAAGCCACCGCAGCTCAGATCTTTTCATTCTGGTAAGGGGCTGCTAATTTGGAGCTTTTTGAATGTCACATCTGCTCAACTTTTTGCATATCATTACGTCACCGACCGTTTCGAAAAAGTCGTGTCTATCGGTTGTAGGCTACTTACAAAAATTCGTTTTTGGTTATTACCTAAGAGTAAGGCCCAAATGAAAAGATGAAAACCGAAGACAGAATTACAATACTGATTTGGTAAGGAGTTAAAATTAACCTTTGTTGGTTATGCGATATTTTGAGTGACAGAGACTTGCTTTTAAAGGTCATACGTCATTTTCAAAAGCCAAAGGGCTGCTTAATTCCTTTGGATAACAATGCACAAGGAAGTAGCTAGGTAATTCTTCCACCTTTGAAAACATCACGATGCTTCTTGCTTACCCTCCGAAGTTCTTAACGACAGGGTTTTAAGTACTTACGTCCTTCACCGCTTTCTTTGCTGCTGATAAGAACAATGTATCGATGTCTCAACTCCAACGGAGCTTGCAAGATCAGCTTAGTTTTACAAAAGGGAGCAGAGCCTCTGAAAAGACTTGCACTTAATCAATTTTATCTTTACATTTTCTTTGGCCATTTATCAGAAGTTGCAAAAACAGAGGAACCACTTCCTGGCGCCTACGCTTGTATCATTGGTCAAAAACCACGCTTGATTTGAGGGTAAAAGTTTTAACTTGTTCCTCTGCTTTAATAGCTTTTACCACAGATTACTTCACCGCAGCGTTGTTTTATAGCATCGTTTCACCACCACTTTCTTCTGATTGTAAACTTTTGCAATATACATTTAACTTATGCGAAGTGTGCAAGGTATTTACTGCTAATATTTGCCGACTCTCCTCAACATCACATATCCTGACACGAAGTATGGATACCGTACTGGGATTGATGCTAAGTATTGCGGTCCTATGCCCAATACGCCGTATTCCAAATGCTCAAACTGCTGTATTTAATCTTTTGCATTTGACTGTTCATATCGTCGGTGTGGTGAAAACACGCAGCGAATGATTTCTTCTCGAACGGAAATTGGTACATTTTTGATGCACAGGAAGCTTTTGCCAGGGATGTCAGAAACATCACGCTCTGATAAAAAAGATCATTGCCCTGTGTTATGCAAGCTGTTTTTCTGGCCGGTACACAAGCTTACGCAGCAGTGATAAACTGCAAACTCTGTAAGTCCTGCGTGATCCACTTTTTTAAACCGTTCTTTAACTAGCTCAGCCTTTCTAGTTAGATTAATTAACTGGTAATGCTTCGTATGTGAAAGCTATGCTCACGAGATGGACGTTAATACGATATATTTAATTAAAAATAGGCTTTCGGGCAATCTGAAACACAACAAATTAAGCATAACTCATGCACCACGCATTTAAAGACCAGAAGAAAAAGCAACATAAGAAAGCCACGTCATCGTAAATGCACAAGCACTACTTAAAGTAATTACCGTAATAAAAAAACACTTCCAGTGGGAATAAAGGGAACAAACTCAGGAATGCCTAATTTAAAGAAATCAAAAAGGAATTCACTTTACAGACTGTGTCGTACTAGGTAAACAAGGCTATCCCCCAGTGTTTGCAACTTTATTAGATGCATCTAAAGCATTTGACAGAACTAACGACAAGCTGCTTTTCACTAAACTAATTAAGCGCAATGTACCGCTGTGTTAAGGCTGCAGAGGAGTCGGTATAGGCAATAGACCATGGAAGTGAAATGGGGCACTAAATTTCATCTCCCTTTATTGCAACCAATGGGGTAAGGCGAGGGGGAGTTACGAATCCATAATTATTCAGTGCTTACCATGATGAACTCTCAAACTAACTGGGTTCAGCCAGAGTCATGTGCAATGCGAGAAACATCACACTGCTTCTTCGTGCAGTAGAAATTGTTTTGACGCATTTATCGGCTCTTCTGAAAGACATAACACGCACTGATCGTAATAAGCAAGCATTCTGTCAGGCGTTGGATTTCCCACTTTCGTGTGTAGCTCAGAACGCAAGGCCCATATCACACTAGAAGAACACTGGGGTAGAGGATGGCTTATACACAACGTATCACAATGTAGATTTTTGTCGGAACACGCAGGCTGAAACAAAAACACTGCAACAATCTTTTGTGTGTGGTTGGAACTGGCAAACGTTGCGAAGACTTCAGGTAACTGGGTTCTGCACGCAACACGCTTTTGAAAGATGTGGTAGGCCCACAACTCAATAGACTTAATAGAATTGGTTAGAAAGCTGCACTTTTTCCCACTGATGGTAAGATTGTAGTCGGTTGCTGCGTTTAGGAGCCTTTCAAATTGTTGTCATGTTCTCTTGGGGGAGGTAATTAGAAAACCACCTGGTTATATTAGGTAACCCGGGAAGATGCAAATACGATTTTGATTGTGTTTCCATTCTCTGCGTTTGCTTGTTTATCTCATCTTGTTTATTTTTGTGAGTTTTTCTTGTGTATGTTTGTTTCGCGAATAAACTGAATAGAATAGAATTATCGAGTTTTTCCGTACGCAGTCATGTCGATTGGGCATGTGTAAGTGCCTTTGCAATAGTATTTCAACATAATCTCTTTCACAACTTTCTGGAAGCAAGGAACAGCGTTTTTTATCCCAAAACATAAATCCTTTTAAACTTAACAAACAGGCCATTAGCTTCGAATGCTGTCGACAGTCGCTCTTCAGGCAAACTAGGCTCTTGATAAGCGTTTATATGTCCAGACTTCAAAAACACCTTTGTTAGCAACATTTTCCATGCTTTGGAATGGCATGCGTGATGGAAGGTGTTACGGCATGATCGTTCTTATCAAATCAGTTACTTTGACCACGCAATTTGCACTTCTGAGACAAGCAATACACGCCCTTGCAGCGCGTAGTTAGGCTGTGCTCACGGCTAGTAGCCGTTTCAGTGGAGGGTGTGAGCTATTTGAATTGGTCGTGCTGCCTTTGAAGCGTTATCATTTCTCCATATTTGTTGCGGCCAAATCGGGTTTTAACCCATCTTTCGACTTTGTTATCTTTAACTAACTACAGTACTAGGCGTGTGAATGAACTTGGCGCGAGTGCGCAGTATGCTTTATTGAAGTATAGCCTTATTGCATGTGCCCACCACAGGCGTAGCCAGGGGTGCAGGCCCGTAACCAGCTTGGGACACCAGGTGGGGCGAAGAGTTTCCTAAGAGGGGCCCACATTTTTTGAACTATTTCCAATAGTTTCAAACTATGTGCAACACATTTTTATAGNGGGGGCGGAAGAAACTTCAGGGGGGCTTCGGCCCTCAGCGCCCCCCTGGTCACGGGCCTGCAGGGGTGCTAAGAGGCCATGCTCCCTAAAATAATTTCCAGTGACAGAAAATATTTTCTTTCACTTTGGGCATTCTGTGCTTTTGTGGTTAATTAGGGATTAAACCGATTCGGTTCAAAGCTTTTTACACTGTGTTACGCGTTGCAACAAAAAAATAACAATAAACAACGCAAATCACTGCCGGTTGCGTCAGAGCACGTATCACACTGAGTACTAAATAAGTCTTTTAACTCGAGTGGCTTAATAGCAAATCAACGAAGTGAAACACGTAGGGTCAAATCAGGGTCTTGCAGACAGGGAAAGCGGCGACGGCCCTGGATATCCAAGCCAGGGCAGCTAAAGAGCGCTTTAAAAATTTACGTTTTGTTAAAAATGTTGCAGCAAGATGGCTTCTTCGTACTGATAGGCTACTAACACATCCTGCATGGATTTAATTTTCGAAGTTTTTTTTTTTTGGCAAAACTAATGTTACGCATTTCAAATCCCTGCATTT
>JGI24021J15306_10009144_pt1 | contig 12243 bp, 9 predicted proteins | sample Ectturendosymbi1_FD_15306 | JGI IMG/M metagenome (IMG submission 15306)
CAGTCCTGCAAAGACAGACCAAGGTTTTGCAGCATACACAGCAGGCTGTCAGTCAGAGCTTTCCCTGTTGATTCCTCAACAGGAATAAACCCCATAAAATGATATATGAATTTGAGCGGTTTGCATCTCTTATGGTCTAACTCTAATTATAAAGCGCGTAAATTGGTTAAGTGCGGGCCCCCTAAGCTTGCGGGCCCTGTGCGGTTGCACTGTTCGCACTCCCCTAAGGCCACCACTGATGCCGCTACAAAATCAGAAGTGTTGTGGCAAAGGGCATAAATTTACTGGGGCGGATCCAGCGAGTAAGGTTAAGGGGGGCGATTTCAATAATTTTTGGTAGTCAAGTCTCATAACAGCTTCGCTACTGTAAGAGAAATGACGTGTACTTCACAGCACTGCAATGACAAAGCAATGGACCACAAAATGGCATTATATCGCGAATGTTGTTTTCCAAATTGTACAAAATTATGGTGAATAAAGTTAGTTTCGTAGGTTTTAGGGGGGAGATCGCCCCAATCACCTGATTTTAAGTTAAAAAAAATTCTCGATTTTGAAAAATAAAATTTTGTGATTACAATTAACTACTAGCAAAAATACTCCGAGCTGTGTTACAAACTGATTTCCCATCTACGCAAATATACGTATTAGTACCCGAGAGAACATGGTGATTTTATCGCCAGTTATTGCCCCTGAGGAGACTGCAATTTACTTGGATTGCACGAGCAACTTTACTCTGAAAACAAAACTTCCCTGTCCAGTTTTAGAACTTACTGATGGTTACTGCATCAATAAAAGCAAATCTAGGAAAAACTGAAGTCTCAATCTCTCACACTGCGCGGGTTCGAATGGGCTCTCTTGACAAAGCATAATCGTGATTGTTTTACAACCTGAAAGTCGTTTTTTTCTGACTGACTCAACTCAGCCACAGTGCAATGCACCGTACTACAAACTGACATCACTGTGGTTACTCTATCGCTTCAAGCAAGAACTGCATTTTCACAGATTCCGCACTTTTTCTCACGCTGGCTCAATTTTTTCACGGAACATGTGCGTTCGTTCGGCTTAAGTTTGCTATATGATTTGTATAGGCAATGTGTGCACACGATTGAGAAGTGCAAATAGCAAAGTAAGTCTGAGTTGCATAGTAGATTTCTCTTTTCCAGTAGTTCCTATAGTCATAAAAATTACCTCTTTTTAATTTCTGAAAGTGTTAAAAACTAAAAATGAACTGCCATACATTAGGTCTTTCAGTTTCACTGACAATTTTCAGACATGAACGGTATCTGTGATCAAAGCTTCAGAAATATCTTGTTGTACTTCACGCTTGTAAATCTTTAAAAAAACGAAAAGATAAATTTCTGCTTTACATGATATAAGATATCAAATATCGAGGACTAATTCGATGTGGTTACTCCGATTTCGAGCCGGTAACGGAACATCGAGATAAACACCGTCTTGCGTATAGTGCCACGATCTTTGCTGCTAGCACCGCGCCACGAACGACTGGTACTGCATCGTTCACCTGATAGACCCCCGAGGCATCCGGTGGTAGGTCCATTTATTACTGGATAATTCACGCTGCGACATCGGGGGACGATCGTTGTTCAGCAAAACTTTTGGGAGAGCTATAGCTGCGTTATTTCGATTTTCCATGTATTTGCATGGTGGTAGCGAGAAGGTCGATTGCAATTTTGAAAATACTAATCAATGCTCCCAACAATAAAGGCCTGCCTTGTTTTGAAAAAATGGCAGCAGAACGTTGTTCTTTAGCATTGTCGGGCTTTCAACCAGCTTCCGCTATTTCATCATGATATGGTTGATAACAGAAGTCACCACCATAACTGACACCACAAAAAACATGACCTGTTTTTTTTCGATTGAAGCCTGATACGTCAAAGCAAAATGTGATCTGGTTCATCCTTGTCAAGTGTATAGCCTGTGTTAAATACATCAAAGTGTGCAAGGTGGTTTACTGATTCCGTGGTAGTTCTAGTGTTCGAATTTCGGTAGAAGATATGGAGATTTGAGCGATGCTTTTTTGCATTCCTTGAATGTCGGCAATTGAAAAATGTCGTTCGGCTCTTGTACCACTCGCAGTTGAAGCTGGACATAGTTCAAGAAATTTACCGCTGATCCGTTCAGTTATTCGGCCCACTTCATGACTACACTGAATACGGCGTGATTCACTTCATGATCACACTGAATATAAACTTGCTTGCTTTAAAATTGTATCTTATTTCAACTGCTAATCTTTTGAGGTTATCTCCTCAAAATATGCTCTAAAGCGTCGTAGGCTATATTTGTCTGTAAACAGACCTGCACCACATTTTATTGTGATTCAGGTTCATCGATCGTGTCTATTCTCTGCATGTTTCGCCTTTGCCATAACTAGGGCCGTTTAATAGTCATAAAATTCATATTTTTTTCTGTGCTTCAGCAAGCTTTGAAACAAATTTTAAAGCAAAAATCGTACCCCTACGAAGTCTATAATAAAAGTTATAAAGTCATAAAAAGTCAAGAAGATGTAAGAATGTGCATTTTCCATGCTAGGTCATAAAGTCATATTTTGCATATTTTCAACCTACTTCAAAAAGAAAACCATTAAAACAATCTTAAATATCAGGTGAAACTGCTTTATCGCCAGGTCTAAGCTGCATCCTGCGAACTGAACCCACTTGGGTACCCTGCGAATGTTGGCGAAGACGTAGGTGAACTAAGTTATTTGGATGAAACGTAATGCCCTGCTTAAAAATGCAGTTCTTGCTGCCCCAAAGAAATAAACCCATGTCTACGCATGTTTTCAATTTGCTTCAAACCAAAGAATATATTTTGCTCATGTTTTGGGATAAACTCCCCCAAAAAAAGCTCCAACCCCCCAAATTGAAGCATGAAACACTACAAATCAGTTGAATTTTTGTCAATTTTTAGAATAGCAAGCCCCCCTGCATAAACCCAAAGACCCCCACAGAAACGCAAAGTCCCCTATTGAAAACTTTCTGGTGACGGTTGTGCTACCATCTCTTACGTTATTTGAACTGGTAGTCCTTCTTTGTACAATAGATGTATGTTCTAGCTCAGTCATTTTTGTTTGGTCATATAAAGTCATATTTTCTGAAAAACAAAGTCATATTATGAAGTTTTTAGGTCGTACAAATGGCCCTAGCCATAACCCTCTCAATGTTTTCTAACTTGAAAACCATTTATATCTGTGTGGTGCGCATGAAACCGAAATATTTTTTTTTCTTCAGTGCCCGTTTCGGAAAGCAAAGCGCTTCATCTGCACGCTTACTAAAGAGTCTCTTAATTTCTTGTCACATATCTTCGAGCAGTAAATTCAAAGCACTTTGAGACAAAATGCTGCTCAATTTCATTCTACATGGGTACCCAAAACCAAAGTCAAAGGATTCACTTGGTTTGTGTAGCGATATCCACAAGTTCATTTGTAAGCCCAAGCGCTTTCATAGTAGCGTGTTTTGTTGTTATACCTCGTCTCTCTCCAGAATGTTGTAAAATGTTTGCAGTATCTTATATGTTAATCTCATCTCGAGTGTATCATTTGATGTTTCTCACAGATTTCAGTGCCTTATCTTTATTTCATTCCTCGCCTGTGTAATGGCTTTTGTACAAATGCTGTTCAATTTATTTTCTCCGAAACCCAGTCCATCCATGTAACTTACTTTGTCGCGCGGTATCGCGAACTTATTCCACTCGTTGATTCACCATTGGCTGACAAGAGGCGGAATTCAGACTGCGATGGGTCTGCAGCCAATCTTAAATCAATAACCTTTATTCATTCAGATCTCCATCACTACCAACATTGGTGGGTGGGGTACGTAAATAGTTGTTCAGAGACTGTTAAAATGTGGAAAGACTATTGCAAGGGAGTATTAAACTCAGAAAACTCTGCCAATGAGTCTGCAGAGTTTGTGGAACATAGCATAGACAGCAAGGAGAATTGTCTGGGTCCTGAAATGGCCATGTGTTCAGTTGTTTCGCTGACATCACTTCTTCAAAAGCTGCCCTTGAACAAAGCACCAGGACCGATTTTATTTCTGCAGAGCACTTGCTGTATGCAGGTGAATCTCTATACTTTTTCTTCGTGCACTGTTTAATATGTGCATTGTTCACGGTTTTGTACCCAATTCCTGTTTAAACACAACAAAAGTAGTTCCCATATGCAAAAACAAGAATGGGAATATGACTGACATCAAATTGTGGCAGTTGCCACAGTAGTGCCAAAGCTACTTGAACACTTCATATTATCAAGCATCTCTCTTTTCAAGGCTGGACATGGTACTGATCAATGTACATTTCTGTTGAAGCAAACTGCTTCATACTGCATAGCCCATGGTTCATCAATGCATACGGTTTTTTCGATGCCTCGAAAGCATTCGATCGAGTATTACACATGAAATTATTTAAGAAATTAATTCAAAAAAAGGTGCCAATGTGTTTTGTGCGCCCACTGAAACATTGGTACAAGGAACACACGATGCAAATCAAATGGGGCAAGCATTTGTCTGAACCGTTTCATGTTACTAATGGGTTTAGACAAGGAGGAGTATTGAGCCCATACTTGTTTGCTGTATATTTAGATGATTTATCCATTGAATTAAACAACATTAAAGCAGAGTGTTATATTGGTGAAAGCTTATTAAATCACTTGATGTTTGCTGATGATATTTGTATGTATGTTTTTTCCAAGTGTATGTGGGTTGCAAAGTATGCTAGATGTGTGTCAGACTTATGCAGAATCGCATGGAATTATTTTCAACTCTATCAAAACTGTTTGTAGGACGTTTAAGCAGAGTTGTGTGAAAGGCTGTTGGCCCCCCGAAAAAAATCCAGATGGGGCCCTTTAATATCAGCAAGCATTTACGCAGCTGCGTGCTTTTTCGAGCCAGTTGCAAATTAGCCCCCTGAGCCAAGCTAAACTAATAACCTTGAACCAGGAAGAAGTTCGTAACTAAATAACTTGCATTATTTCAACAAACGTAACCCTATTATTTAAACCTAACTTTGCATAAACTATCTTAACCCTTTAACGACCGCAAAAGCCAGCTTTCACGAAAAGTTTTTTAACGTTGAACTAGAAACCTAGTCTCTCTATCCATAGGCGTCGGAAGGGGGTTTCCGAGTGTTGGCTAGTTGGCACTGTACAGTGGTCAGTGTGCCCCTGTCAGCAAAGTTTTCCACCTTGACTCAAAGCTCTAGTTACCAGGGTTCCGGAGTGGGAGCCGGAGTCGGATTCCTGACAACACTGGTAGTTCGTGTCGAATTTTTTTGTCCGACTCCGGATGTCCAACTGGATCATTTTTTACATCATACTCCTAAATTGGAATTCCTGTTGAAATGGTACAATTTCTATTGAAACTTTTGTTGACGATTTCCATTGATTTTAACAGCCGAATTTTCCTTCCCGTTATGTTACGGACTCGGAGCCGGGAGTCGGAAATTTTGGAAAGGTCGGATTCGGGAGTTGGAGTCGGAAATTTTGGAAAGTCGGATATTTTACCTCCGACTCCGCAAACCTGCCAGTTAAGCCACTGATTAAGCTATGTAAAATAAGAAATGCAAAAAGGAGGACATTTTGACATTTTCGAATGTCCTCGGAGAACATTTCATTTCTCATGAAAAAAGTGGACATGTGCTTCAAAAAGAGGCGTATGGTAGCCATACCTAGCAATACTATTCATATGCGACCTGTGCGAATCTGAGTAAAGCAGACGCAAAATCTACCAGAAACGAGTAGAGACGTAAGCTAACGTATTCTACGTGGCTTGGCCTTGCATTCACTAGTTTCAGATACCTGACCGACTTTCAGGAAACCAATAAGTGTAATAGTTGTTTCGTCACAAATTATCAAATATTCTTCAAGTGAAATACTGCTGTTTGGCCGACCGATGTATAATTAATACCGTATATAACAAACTTTCCTCGCTAAAAATGATTAAGTGGCACGCACATGTCGAACATATGGCTAAACACATGAACATGGTGGGGGGCCCTGGGCCCGGGCCCTTCGCCGCCCCTAAATCCGGCGCTGGATTCAGCCTCCAACGCCGTTGTAAAACATTTTGTTTTGTCTGTTTTTATCAACCTGTGTTGTGCAGAAAGTGTGTGTTTGTACTGTGGGCTTCATGTCTGCCGGCAAAACACGTTCATTCATTCGTATGAAATTGACAGCCAAAAGTCCTCCCTTTCAAAATTTGATACCAAGTCGTCATATGTCCCACCAAAGTGCAGCTGTGCCTCACGTTGAGAAACACTGCTCTATAGTTCAGTGGTGTACGCAGAAAATTTTCATTGGGGGGGGTTCATTCAGTGGGGTTTGGTGTCATTTGTGTTTCATGTCCGTTGTTTGTGACGTCATAATTTGACGTCGTATTCATGTTTTCCAAACTAACGTTTTGGTGAAGTTTGCGCTGATCAGACATAGCAGACAAAATAAAGACAAGTGTTTTGGACAAAGTGAACTATCGCAGAACACAATCTCAAACATGCGTATTGGGCGAAAGGTTTGGAAAAAGTGGTGAGTTGGTTTCGGGATGCAGACAATAATCCACATTCCCACCAAAACCTAATTATTACTTTTTGGTTCATTTGCAGCATTTCTTGAAATTTGCATGCAAATTCATTCCGTGGTATTTGCCTTAAGTCGACAAATTAACAAGCAAAAAGTATGTGAAAACAGTTAATCCCCTTTGCGCAAGTAATAAAGTTTTTGTAAAATATCAAGCTCAAGGGATGTTTAAACCCCAACCCCCCTTGCGTACGCCTTTGCTATAGTTAAGCACAAAAAGCCAAAACGTAGTATATAGTTTCGCAGTGAAAGAATTTGAGCAATGATCTGGAATAGACGTTGCTAACTCCGGTTGAATAACGCTGTTTTGTACCAACTAACAATAAATTGTTTATTACAGGCCACAACTGCCTTATGTGAACTTTTAATACCTATGCTGCGATGATTTTTTAGTTTTGACATTTATATCAGGTTTATTATGTGCTCTTGTCTTTGAAAAAAAGTCTGAGCGCGCCCAGACTTTTTTGGAAATTTTCTGTAGTTATTATGTTCTCTAAAGTGGTATGTAAACTTGAATTGCATTTTGAATCACTTACACAGAATGGGAGTTTTGCATTATTATTTTATTCATGCTTGCTGTTTTATCCACCGCAATCCTCTGCCTTAAACATGTCTGTGGAAAAGTGAAATTAACTGAAGAAGACTTTGTTGCTTGCCTGCATTCTAAATGGGCCAACCTGAGAATTAACATTGTTTGTTATTTTATTGAAATGTAATTTCTTTAGAAAAAAGCACTTCTTCATCTAAATAAACTGTATTATCAAACTATTTTCACAAAAGTGGTTCGAGAAATCTTTGAAGAAAGTTGCGGTTGCCTCTCTACACGAAACAAAGTTTCATCAGACATGTGCCCTAGAACTGAGATGCGTATTTAACATGAAATGTATGACGCAATTCTTTTCACTGCGTTGAACTAGGTCAGTTTTGGACATCTAACAACTTTTTCATTCGTTACCCCAAGGCAGGAGCAGAGATTACCAACAGATTGCCATTGTGTCGTCAAACTAGACTGACTGGCCCTGCGGGCAAGTTAGGTGATTACACAAGTCCGCGTTTCAAACGACCGCACTCGTGCGTAGTCAAACTCTATAGCGACAATATAGCTCAACTTTTAGTTACGCTTAAAAGTAAAGTAAAAGTAAATGAATCCGAACGAATTGTGCTTATTTGTCATGCTTTTGATTGGAACTTCGTTTGTACAGAGCTCATACAGCACTTCACTCAATGAAATTTAGATGCTACATCTCACACTCAGACCATAGAAGCTTTAGTTTTGTCGTTTCCCAGTGTAAACGTATTAAACTTTTTCAAAAGAAAAGTGCTTTAAAACTTTGAAGAGCGATTTTCCTGTCGTACTATGTCATTCAAGCTAATATTTCTCGTTAATTGAATTCACTATAGTGCATTTATACAAAAACGAATTGTGAACCTCGAATAGAAATCCATCACATCTAACAGTGTGTCGGTATATGCAATATGCAATAGGAAAAATATTAAAAACGGAAGCAACATTATCTAGAAATTGTTAGTTTACGCAATACACAAATATTTGTATGACAACTCATTAACTTCAGTTTTTTGCAATAGTGGTTTTGTTGCGACTTCTGGCATAATGATGTTGTCTGCCCAGTACTGGACGATTGGATATTATGTAGATTATGCGTAGTAAGGCAAGAAACGTGGTCTCTTGATGTGATAAGTGCTCAATCCATTGTGCATATTGTGTTTCGACTTTATGATGCTCTCTACTGTAGTTATTAATGTAGTAATCAATATATTATCAATATCATCCTAAAGTTAAGAGCCAAATTTTATTAAATTTCGAATACAGTTCATGAATGTGCTTCTGAGTTAACCGCAACACCTCAGGCTGAATTATTTTGCAGTTGCAAACGCAGGACTTTTGCAAGTCAAAATAAAATCAAAGTTTGTAACTTTTGCGCAAAAATTTTAGGTTTTTAGGTCAAAAAATTGGTTGCCTTACTCTCATTGTCTATTTGTCTGAATCTTTTTTTGGTTTATTTGAAGTAGTGCTTGTTTCGCTTATGACCAAACAATTTAAAATGAATGACTTTGTTGGAAATAGTCTGCAAAGCAAGTAACGCCAGCTGTTGCATATTGGCATGGCCGGATTAACCATTGGGCAAACGGGGCAAATGCCCGGGGTCTCGCGCTTGAATACCAAAACACTGCTTTACTGGTTTTTCGTGTTTTCTGGCTGTTCACCATGGGTCAAAATTGTAGAGCTGTTTGATTACTGCATTTAGTGTATAGTTTAAGGAAACCGACAGCTTTGTCATTTATCGTTTTTGAATGGCTTAAGAGAATTGAACCAAACAGCACCACGCTTTATTACCCAAGAAGTAGATCCAAATCAGTGCATCCATGGGCGTTCGCAGAAATTTTTCCATGGGGGGCAACGTCGAAATTTTGCTTATCTTTTTCAGGTTGCTGACGATGCTATGCAAATAAACGCTCACAAAACGCTTTACCCTTTCTACCCCATTAGTTTGTGTTGGTTGAACTTCCGTTCTCAATCTTTTGTCTGAAATGTTTTCTACACCTCGGCTATCAGAATTGCTTTTTCTTGTCATAAACTGCCTTATATCCATTTTTGCGCGCACTTTCTGTTTCTACAAATAAGTCATAATTTAAGAATATAATCATCGGCCGGTACAACATGAGCGGTGAAAAAACAAGAAAGTTAGACACTCACGCAAAACTGTTTTAAGCAATGAGTGAGAAGTAGAATTACATGTTGATAAGACTATCGCAAAACTTACTAAAGTTAGAATACCACGCAGGTTTTCAAAAACTGAGCAGATGAAACGAAAACTCGCCGCAGAAATATAGTTTTGCACCCTTACTGCTCACTAAGAAGTCAGAACTAAGCCTGAACGATAAAAATGTATTCCCACAAGTCTGTATGGACATATTCCAACAAGTCACGTATTTTTATACTGTGTGAAAAGAAACCTGCGTAACAGACGTTTGATTAAGCTATTCAGTCGGGCACGTTGATCACAGCTTCACATTAACAATGGATTTTTCAAACTTGTGGAAGCACTGTCACAGATTTACTCATGCTTCTTTTCACGCAGAATAAAACTATACGTGGCATACCGCTATCAGCAGTGTCACTGTCTCTCTGCATTACCTGCCAACACGCCTATGTTCAATAGTCACATGCAGGGCTTCCCTGCATGTAAAACCAGAAAGCTTGTGTTACGAAAAAAACATATGTGTGCTTATTTGAACTGAAAAGATATTCGAATACTGATTTAGTTATAGTTCCTTGTTTTCCGAATTATCTTCTGCAGCGCAAACGTTAACATTTGGATGACCTGTTTGCCGCTCAAGACGTTTTTCATATCGCTGGTAACATACTCCATTGATGATATTTGCGAAACGAAAGTGTTATCGAAAGAAAAGTAAAATTGTTCTACTTTTTGAAACGTTTTTTTTGTTTTTTTTTCAAAAAAATGCCAGTAAGAAATATTTTCTAGGGTGGCACGCATGGGCCACCATAGATATCTTTCAATAATTGTGGGAGTACGTTTGTGAGTTAAACTAAGAATTTTTGTGCAATCTGGGAACTACAGCGGGAACTAAAATCCCACAAAAAATATCATCCCAATGCCTTTTGTCTCTGATTACTTTTTTCAAATTTGTATGCATATAGGGAAACATCGAAACTCAAACAATCAGTCCTAACCCTTGTTTCACCAGTTTCTTCAATTGACTTAGAGACAATTAGACCACATTATATATAATCCCGACAATGATATTATATGAGAATATGAAACTGACTGTAATATAAAGTCAGGGTTTTTTAAAGGAAAATGTTAGATACCCGTTGTAGACTTGTAGTGACCCGATTCCTCTGATTCTAAGGACCCGATTTTCTCTGATTCTAGGGGCCCGATTTTCAATTCTAGGGACCCGAATCGGGTCTCTAAAACACCTTAAAAAAACCCTGATAAAGTTATCTTTATATTATTGAACACATTGAAGTTGTTGTTGAATTTATCACTTCATAAAAACGAGATTTAACGCGATTTTTTTATAATTAAGCCGAGACACCCATGTCGAATAAAAAAGCAGATCTGGGTGGGAGAAAAACCCTGCAGTGGGAGTCCTGGTCACATGTGGAAAAACGCCTTGAACGTGTCAGAGACGCAGGGGCGGATCCAGCCAGTAAGGTAAGGGGTGGAGATTTCAATAATATTGGTCTCAGCTTCGCTACTGTAAGAGAGTTGAAGTATACTCCACAACACTGCTGTGAGTGACAAAGCAATGGACGACAGAATGACCTTCGCGAACGCTGTTTTCCGAATGGAACAAAATTATGGTGAATAAATTTACTTTCGTAGGTTTTAGGGGGTATCTGCCTCTACAGAGACCAGGGTCACTTCAATAAGTTCGTTACAAATTATTTATCGCAATCGAATGCCTTTGCAATTTCCCGATAATGCGCTGCCGTAACGATTAGTTGCGAAGTGCTTGTCGTGATCGTGAGTGTATCAGTCTTAGATCAAAGAAAGTGCTGTTGTCCATTAAATCACGGAACAGTTAGGTGTAACTACTCTAACGCTGCTGTCCATTAAATCACGGAGCAGTTAATATGTGCAAGTTTTGTAAAGCTCCCATCGCAAAACTTTAGTCAAGTAGTACGGTTCAAGTTACTTTTGCGTATATTTCGTTTAGAACATTATTTCTAAACGGTGTACGATTTGATCTGCGAAAGAATGTAGACCATGCAGCGTTCCTTCTTAGCAGTGCCGGATTAACAATAGTAGCAAATATAGCGATTGCTACGGGCCCCGCGGTCTTCTGTAATAAATCTTATTTATTGCATTATATATAACATTTTTTCAGTCTAAGAAGTCAGAATTTTACTAAATTTGCCTTGAGTAGTAAGCGAAGGTTTTCAATTGAATGCTGTCTGTGTCCAGGAATTCTTGTTTGATTCTTTTTGTACATTTACGTAACAAAAGGCATAAGATTGCGGTCAGTATTGCTGCCATTTTATTGATTTGCGGGCGCTGCTAAATCTAACAGGATTTTCTCACTGTTAGCTGTAAAATTTTCAATCTAGCAGTTAGCTGATTTTCTGGGATTTTACCAACCGTTTTGCAGGCTTAGCAGGTAATAAATTCCTGACGAAAAACCTGTTTCAACAGTTCTTCTAGATGAAAACTATTGTATTACACATTCATCAAAAATATGCTTCTCATGACGTTTTAATTGGGTAATACCACGACAAAGCACAACCAGCTGCCTGCAATTATTTGGAACTTTCATAATAATGCAAAGAGGCTGCTTCAAGCAGATAATTGCATCATAACAACAAGTAATTAGATGGTTTGACGAAGCCTAAATGATTTTCTTGTGTGCTTTGTGAGCCTGTTATGTTATGAGTAGGGCAAGTTTTTTCACTAGTCAATTTTTTGGTAGTAAGCTTGGATGACGTGATATTTTGCAAGAACTCTGAATAGAAAGAGTAGGTTTCATATTCTTAATTTGATAGGTAAATAAAAAGTCAATATTTCACCGTTAGTAAATACAAGTACCTGTTTCTCGAAAGATGCAGAAAATCTAATAACTTATGGTTACGTGCTTTGATGCAGTCAGATTGTTTGTACTCGTCACTATTCTTT
>JGI24021J15306_10009147_pt1 | contig 12242 bp, 3 predicted proteins | sample Ectturendosymbi1_FD_15306 | JGI IMG/M metagenome (IMG submission 15306)
GCCCAACCTGTGCTGTTTGTTTTAAGCTTTGTTTATTGAAATGTGTTCTATTGCTGTGTACTTACAGCGCAAACATGACTTGACTTGACTTGACTACTATGCCGCTATCAAAAGATCTCTATAGACAAGAGTGAGCGCAAAGGTTTGAAGTGAATGACGATGATTATTCTCTTTTCATGACGTTGAAATTTGGTTATTGTTACGTATATGCGTGGAACAAGACACTTGAATCCATTTTTCAGAATTCAAATTGCACGAGGCCAGTGAAATGAGGTACTTTCGTTCAGCCCAGGTGTCTCTCTTGTTGCTTTTTATGGGTAAGATACGGGGTGAAGACAAGACTAGCCTGCAATGTAGCCAAGGTTGCAGATATTCAATGGACCAAAATGTTAACTGTTTATAATATCGCGCGTGTTAAGCTGGGATGTTCTTCGACTTCGATTGTTTTGTAGCAATCTTAGGTCATTCCTTCTACAGCTCAATGCATAGGTCAGTGCTTCCACACAAATGCTTAAGATTTTAGCAACCTTTGAACTAGACACATATCTTGATGTATTAGTAAAGCCAATTTGCAGCTTGAGCTTTAGCAAAGTGAGCTTCACGTGCAAGTTTTTTCTTTTTATCTAAGTAATCAGGATAATGGTGGATCTACAGTAGGCTTACTTGCATTAATTTGAGAATGTCGAAGCGTGTATATGAGTGTGGTTCTGGAAAGCGCAAGAAAGCAATTGCCAGAGCAGATGCACTACGAACTGCTATTGATAAGACGCAACCAATAACCCTGTTTTTTAGTGTACCAAAAGGGTCTACACCAGAGGTAGCTACGGATCTGGAATGCCGGCTCCGGCAGGATCCTGCGTTTTTCTTTCGGACCTGGAGCCGGAGCAAATAATTTGTGAAAGAACGGACTTGGATCTCGAGTCACTATTCATTTTCAGCAGCAGGAGTCTGTGTGGCTTTAATGTATGGCATTTCTGAATAAAAACAGGCCTAGCTGAATTTCGGTTGCATCGATGGTATTCGGAGTCTGAACAGGAGTCAGATTTGAAAATTTGAAAATTTTTCGGACCCGGATCCGGATTCAAAAATGTTGGAACAGGAGCGGATTTGGAGACTGAAAATGTGACTACAGCCACCCTGCCTTCTAGAAGGACCTCAATTTAAAATAGCCTCGGGCCCCGAAAATGAAAATCGCCTCTGACCACTGGTCATGACTTAGTCAAGTCGAGTGAGAGTCGAGTCACAAGAACTGTCGATTCACCTCGAGCGATTGGTTTGAAAGCTGAGAAGCTCCAGTCATTGTCGACTCGAAAAAATTTGAGATGACTTTGACTCGACAAATATGACTCGTGCGCATCACTGCCAAACTGCGTGAATAAAAGTAGTTGCCTTCCTCAAAAAACATGTCTGATGCGTTTTTTTCCGAATTAGAAATTACTTTTAAGATTTCCAAAACAAAAACCTGGATGTATTTTTAAGTTTTAAAAAGTCTAAACGTAACAAACGTGAAATTATTCATGAAAAATCAAACCCGTGAATTTTTGCTTGGAAGGCTTTGTTGGTTTTGTTTTCGTTGCTCTTTACGGACACCACGTGTGTGTTGCAGATGTTGTTATGGCAATGATAACATGAAAATGTGGTTGAGAATCGCATGACATTTATGTTCTGCAGTGATCAACTGAAATTTAAAAAATATAAATTTGAAAGATGTTCTGCGAGTTTTAATGATTAGTAATGCTGGGTAGGGTTTTTGCTGAGAGTTAAATGCGCGAAAATCAGGTCTCCTGAGCACATGGTTGGCAGTCTATGGGCGCTGAAGCCTAATTTTGTTAGGAAGATTACTGACGTACACTCTCAGACTGTAGTGCTGCAGTAGTTTTCTTATCCAGTGACAGCCTACCAAGAGTTTGTGTAGTCGAACATCTGTTTCAAGCCAAAATTTTGGTTGAAATTTACTAAGGCATTTACCATGTTCGACCTATTAAGTCAAAATTTACCTATTTAAAGCATAAGCAATCTCACATCTGCAAGTACCACTGCGGATTTTCGAGCCTGGCTCGTTGAAGTTTTTGGGAGAGCGATTTATTGTTTCACATGACTAAGGTAATAAGCAGAAAAAATTCAAAAAGTTAGCATGCAAAAAAGTAAACATTTTTCAGTGGATATTAGAATAAATGAAAACACAATGACAAAAACTGATCAATATAAATCAGGGGCAGGCCCAGATGTAAAAGTTAGGGGGGTGATTTCAGTAGTACAGTAATTAGTCTCCGCAAAGACGACACAGTCGTACCTATCAGCAAATTTTTTTAATGGGAAATCTATTTCACGTAAGTCTACTCATCCTCAGTCCTGAACTTTTATTCAACTACTTAGAATCCATAGGGTAGTTTCATAGTGTTTGCCAGCAAATGAAATTCAGGCGGTAGCTATAAGTTTTCTTTTTTCAAAAAGAAGCAGCAATTAAGAGAACAACCACAAATATCGTGAAGATATACAGGAGTACATTTACCCACAGGCTATAATGGAGTACCACCGTCCATTGCAAGTATGTTCCACCAGGCACACAGAACCACCGAATGAAGTTGAATAGACAGAGGTAAAGACAAATTATAATAATAATATTTTATTGTGGACTCATGGTCCATATCACAGACACAAGATCACAAAAAGTGGTTAGCTATACATCAGCGCACATTACAGAAACGGTGTTTGCACATGACCAAACATTGAGAGGAGCAAAGCGCATAAAAGGTTTAACAGTAAACAGTAAATTAATTCAGTATGTGTTGGGTACATGAAAAACAAAATAAGGTTAGTCAGGATAGCTAAAAAGGTGAGCAAAACAATACTGCACAGAGGCTTTACAGCAAGCATAAAAAAACATACTGAAGACAATAAAGCGCAAGACATGCAGAAGACAGTAAAGCTTACAAGAAAAAACGCAAGTATTCGGAATGCAATAGCTATTTATTGAAGGGAGGTAAGTGGTGGGCAGCTACACTGGTTAATGCTTTAAATGGGTAAATTTTGACTGAATAGCTATAACTGCGACAAAGGTAAGCTGAAACATTATAAGTGATCGATTCACGGAATGGTTTTGATTTAACTGTAAGTTTTCGTGCAAGGGTAGGTAAAGTTTTTATCCCATGTCTGCAGCCCTATGTTTCATCTTGCTTTATTTTTGATGATGCTCATGTAACACACGTGGAGTGAAAACTGTTCAATGCAGTATTACTACGTCAGCTTGGTAAGCAGATGTGCAGTTGCAGAATCGTACTCAACGCATTGCGTTTCTGTGCTAGGGATTGACATTTATTGCGTGGTATAAATTTCGAGTTTCGGTCGTGAGCAGCAAGCATACAGGGGTGCAGTGACATAGCCAGTCCAAAATTGTTTTCGGGGAAAATTGTTTGACTTTAAGCGAGCAACAGTATTTTGTTTGGGACACCTCTTCTCAAAGCACAAAATTACAAGATGGGCTAGAAATTTGGGGGTGGCCATGACCGCCTTGCCCATCCTGGCTGCGCCTATTCAAGACATACCTAGGGGTCAAGGGGATAATTCCCCGGTCACAGAATCACTGCAGGGCAGTGGTGGTTCTAAAGGAGGCCTGGGTGGGCCATGGTCCCCAGATTTTTGACTGGCCCCCTGCTTGGCCCCTCAGTTTTGTGCTTAATTTCACATTCAAGTTCGTTTGATCGACATATACAGCAGATAACTTTCAGGCCAGCAAAATTTTAAACGATTTGAAGACTTTCCGGCGGCGGTTCTAACGATATTCACAAGCCTATGTTGGGTTTGGTAGGGTTAATCATAGCAAAGCGATCTTCATTAAAACGGAAAATCACCATGCAGGGGATACATTAAGTTGACACTGCATTTTTTTCTTTGGCCCCGCAGTGCCCCCCCCCAGTTTTTTCATTCTAGAATTGCCACTGCTGGAGGGCGCCGAAAAGTACCAACAATGTCAGAAGTACTTTCTTCAACACAGCACATCTGCTCCCGAAAGACCTTAGGCGCCAAACTTGTTTCTTGCCCCTAGCGCCATTTAACCTTTGGTACGCCACTGAAGCAGATGTGGAAGGTACGCTTGATATATTTTGATGAACATTTCATTGCTGACCTTCCAAAGAGTGCTCTGCTCCTCTGGTTGAAACTTTGTGAAGCTTAATTTTATGCCTTAGAACAATCGAGAGAAATGTTCCAACAATTTTTATATTGTATGTAGTCAAAAGTGTATTGCTCTCTGCTTCGATATATGGCATACTTATAAAACACCCAGTAGCACATTTTAATTGTTGGGTGCAAATTTTTGCTACTTTCGAAACCAAAAATCCGTGTATACTATTTTGTTGAAAACTATGTTAACGTCTGGTATAGTACTTACACTTAATTAATCATTCTCGACATATTTTTTTAGGACATCCATAGGGAAAATTATTCTATTTCTTGCTAGAAGAAAATCAACGGCGTAAATCGTGGAAATATATGACGCTTCTGCAAATGTCTTCAAATTTTGACAATAACTGTCATCTCTTTCACAGAAGTTACTCGTTTGTACGAGTATTTTGAGGGCATGCGGCTTATTTGAGGAGGTTCCAGCTCCACTTGCCCAATTTTCGCTGCTTCCTTTTTTCTCCTTTCAACCATTTAAGGTGTTTGTACGTGGATTAGAATCCTGAATCAAAATATAATGGATATACCTACAATATCTTCCGAAAATGAATTGTTCAACGATTTCGAAGGCGACTATGACTGGCTTTCAACGGATTTTTTGGGAGATGAGTATGAGAAATCATTACTGCCATCGCTAGCAGACAAAATACAAGTGGGCTTTTTGTCATCGGATCAGGCGACCCAAACGGACAAGTCAGAAATACTAGACATTAAGCAAATGACGGACACTATGCAATTGCTGGTGAGCGAATTAGGCAGACTTAAAAGGGATCTACAATTTGCAAGGCAAGTTTTAAAAGCCACTTTCGAAGAAAAACTGCAGAACAAAGCTTACGATTTGCACGCAAAATTAAATGATCGTCTGCGCGATCTGCAAAAGGTACATGAAGAGAGGGTGACTGTGATACGTCGCAGCTTCAAACAGCAGTTGCAAGACGCTTTGGTAAAAATGGCTGCTCACTACAAAAAATTCTACGAGACCAAGCTGGGCACCAGAATATCGACAAAAGATACACCAGCAACGAAAAAACGATTGAAAAACATGGAAGCTGAACTGGAAAGAAAAAACTCTGTTATACACATGTTGGAAGTTCAAATTGAGAAACTGCGTGCCGATCTTGCTGCAAAGGCAAATTTAGCTGAGACAAAGGTGGACGCTAAAGAAGTGGATGCCTTGCGAGACCAGATCATGCAACTAAATTCGGACATTAATAAGCTAAACGAAAAAGTGGATGACTTGACGATGGCCGTCGATTTCAGAGATGAAAAAATAAAACAGCTTGGATTAGAAATGGCGGAAAAGAACGCAGAAGCTGACACGGAGCGCGACATGTCACGCAAGTTTGCTCGGCAAATTGAAGAACTCAAGAAACAAATTGACATTGAAAAGCTCAACGCGTCTGAAGAGCTGGACCGGCAAAAACAAGCGATGGAACGTGATATGGCCTCGAAGATGGCAAGCAATGAAGCAGACATGGCCATTGCCGCCCGCGAAAGAGCAAAATTCAAGGAACAGTTGGAAGCAGAAATGCAAGCAAAGTTATTGGAAGAGAGAAAAATGTTTGAAATGAAGCTGGCGCAAGAAAGAGAGGAAGCACGTCAACGTGAACGCTCATCGGAAAATGCGAAAAACCTCGATCGCCTAGTAATCCAGCAGCAACAAGAAATCTTGATTTTAAAGAAACGTTTGGCTTCTTGCCAAAAGCAGTGGGAGCAAAAGTTCGCTGTGCTGAGGGCAAGTTTGCACGCGCTTAAAGATGAGAGTTACGTTCGCCTCCAACTACAAAAACAGGCAGCTTCTCTGAAGTACGCTTCGATAAGCTACGGAACTGAAGCGCCGCCGCCAACATCTCACATGGCGTCGATGTTTGCTGCCGGTGCTGTACAACAACAACCACTGAAGCCTCCCCGTCTCCCTGTTATCAAGCGAGGCAAGAAGGAAGTGGATGCTCAACAAACAAACACTTTACCCAGCGGGGTTGGCACAGACCCCTTCAGTGGAGATGAGGGAGACGGAGAGGTGGAAATTGTGGAAGGTTTTATTCCACTTCCGCCCAAGCCCAACGTCGGTGATTACATGCCCACAATTAACTCGACGTCTTAACTTTCAATAATCGTTATCAGAAAGTCTTCGTGTTGTGGGTGGCTGCCCCGAAAGTCGAAAACCAGCATTGGTAACTTTTCATTTTGAATTGGTGAAGCTGTAAAACTCAATCGCGTAAAATCAGATTTGTTTTCTAAAATATTGATCTGACGGATCGATCTTTTAGAAAATTGATCTGATTTTCTAGTCACGAATTGCGCGCAAACCGACCATGCGCTTGACTTCTGTTTGTTTATCCGGCGCACCTTATACCGCGTGATCCGACGGAGCGTTTTACGTTAAGCCAATCCCTATCCCTCCACGATACAGAAGCCTTCGTTTCAAAATGCGTTGGCTTCATTTCGGAACATCTTTTGGACTTTGATATTGCGTTTTTCTTTTCTTGCGTCCCGCCATTTACCTCCCTGCGTCCGCGTTGCCGTATTTTGTTAGACGACGTTAAAGGCCAGCGCGAAAAATTTGGAGTGCGATGGTGCTGTCGTTTAAAATGCAATGTCGAAAAAATACTCGCCTAAATCGATACGCGCACACTACAGGTTGCAAATTATGCCCTCCAGACACTTTCTAACGCTGGTACAAGGCGGCGACTGGGCTTACCGGTGCAAATGGACAGGATGGGGCCATTCGCCAGGCGGTAACCAATGTCGCAACATTCCAAAAAATGAACTATAGCGATACATTATGTGTCAGAAGAATGCAGATATACTGCCTGTTTCATGCACAGCTTCTCTTCTTGCTCTCCCAGTGAAAGCTCACGTGACTCTTGGTAATGCTCCGCACGCGAACACCGTCATTTTGACTGTCTTCACGCAATGACATCTGCTGCAAGGTTGGCAGCAGAAGGCTTGAGGGTGTGAAGCAATTTTATATTCTCGAGACGACGGTTCTTGTCATGCGGATGAAAAAAATACGAAAAGCAAGTGATGTTCAAATGCTATTCAATTTCTGCGATTCCACTGCCGGGTTAGAGGATATCCGTCCCTTTGGGGGTCAGCACACGTTCAGGGATGAGGAAAATCCGTGTTTGAAATCTTTTTCCGGTTGAATTAACGAGAATTGAATTACGATTAAGAAAAGCTTTTGAACTCAGGGTTCTTTGGTTTACTGTGCATAGCCTTCTCCACAAAGAAGTAATTTAGAATAGTGTAATTGAGTTCCAGCTCCAGCCCGCAGGTCACGGTCCAGTTGAGAAAAAAAGGTAAATGATGTAGCCTACATGCGTCCCAAGCAACGAAATACGCTTTTGTCTGGGGCGCTGTAAATGCGGCGATAACATTAACCAGTATCCGAAAATCATGAGACTAACGAGGTTGCCTTTTGTTATGAAACAAGCGGCAACGATGCTGGTAAAGAATTAAGCCGGATAGCTTTTGACTCGCCTCACAGCAAGATACATTTAGAGCAAACTCAACGTATAGTAAAAAGAGTTTTTTTGGCATTTTCATATCAAAACGCGATTTAATGAAAAGATCGCAAGACAAGTTTCTCATGCATGGTATCTTTTTCACAGCCGCTTACATCCGGGCAAAACGCCTTACCTCAATGGGTTCAGTGCAAGCTTGGGGCAGCTTGCGTTACTAAATCTTTCGAGTTGTGTCTTGAATAGCGACTGAATTACTGCCTGGCCCGTTTGGTTACATGTCTGACATCCAAACCTCACATGTTTCGGATCCGACCCAACCTCAACTAAGCAAAAGCTTTCACAAACCAGCACTTTGCAGATCCCGAAACCGATTGTTTTTGGCGACAAATGTCATGAGTCATGAGAAATCGTTAAAACGTCGCAATGTTTCCCCGACGCAAAAAACAACATTGCTTTTTCTAAATTCCACGCAAGCGAACTTCAGCCAGGACAAATTCTTTAGAAGATCCGGTACAAAGAGCCATCTATTAAATTTCGTCCGAGCAACGACCGGAGATTTTGAAACTTAACGAAAAGGTAAAAGGCGGTCGCCACGGGAACATTTCTGGCAGAAGCATCGAAAATAAGCAAAACTCGTTTCACCTGTCGAGCAAATGAAAGGAGAACTTAGGCACACTGTAACATTACTAAAGCTACAAGATTCGAGTTTTCAACCGATAAAAAAAAACATGCACAACTCATAAACAAAACCCTGAAATCAATACACACAGCAAGCAACAGAATTACATGTCATATATGGTAAAACCTTCAACGTTACATGGGAAGGATGTAATTTTCAGTTAAGGAAAGAGGATAAACTACTTGTTTTTCAGATAAAACACAAGAGCAGCTGCAACTACGAGCATGGAGTTTACGCTACATGTGCATAACGGTCAACTTTAATACGCAAAAAGTATTATTTTCACACAGAGTACGAATGCAAACTTCGAACCGATTGTATACAATTGGCACACAACAGGAGAGGTTAGCTACAGTAGGTGAAGCGCCAGATACCGATCCGATACTTTGCGACATCTTCCATTGAAGCATTCGCATAGAAACATAGAAGACAGCGTCTTCTCCATGCGCGCACGGCGACAAGTGCATGAGGAAGGCGACTGTGTTCTTACTCGTAGAGCAACGGGTCGTCCCTGTACTTTTCCATCAGCATTTTGAAATGTTCGTCGATACGCACCACTCGTCCCTTTCTCGCCGATTCTTCGGCAGCATGCGCCAGGAAGGAGGCGCGCAGCGCGTCGCTCGCTTTTATTTTGCATTCCAGTGACGGATCTTTTAAAAGTAAACAACAAATACCAACAGTTGTTTTCAGAGAAAAACAGGAATGAAACGTCANAAGCACACTCAAATATGTGGCAAGGGAACATTTTTCGACCTGCTGCACAAAACAGAACTAGTTNAATAACAGCATTTTATGAAAACTTCTTCAGGAAAAAAGAGAGTGCGATAACCACCGTTATCTGAAGAAATTTTAGGTAAGCNACGACGGATCAGCTCGAAAAAAGCTTGGTTTTAGAACCTTCCATGTCTCGTTCAGTTTTGTGCAAATAACAACCGCTTTAGAATAAATTGCACTTCATTGGACTTTGAAGTCTTTATCACATTTACGAAAAGAAATAACACTAAGCATAAAACAAAAATATGTAACCTTTGTGTTAACCGCCATGAAAGAAAAAAGTGTTTAAAACAATAACCCCGACGATTACTAACCAACATAAGCTAACTTAAACGTTTTGCACAATGATTGCATTCTGTTATTGATAGATGTTCAGCAACAGAGGCTTGGTTTTCACCAAATTACATCATTCAATGATACTTGGAGGAGTGCATGAAGCTGCTCTGCAGGTCAAAAGTTTTCCGAAAACCCAACTGGTTGTGTTCCCACCTGTCATCAGGTCAACAAAATGCTCCAGCTCCAGACGGTAAGCTTCCTTGTAACGACCGACGAACGAGAAGTGAATGTCGTCCGCCGTTTGCCCACCGTTCGCAACCAGCCCGGACTTTCTTGGATTTCCACTGACCAGGTTGCCGTTGCTGCCGTACACCTGATCCAAGAAAATCGTAGGTAAAGCAGTCGAGAACGGTTTCATTTCATTGCCAGGCTTGGACACATATCGGGGCCAGGAGGATGCATGAAGTGTAGCGACACTTAAGTATTTTTTTTTAGTATTTTTCATCCAAGCATTTTTCAGTGACTTGAAAGGGTAAAGCAAGCACGGAAGTCAGAACAAGTGACAAGCCACAAAGCAGAGAGCTCTGTTATTACGCACGCTAAGATGCTCAGCAGGTAGTCAGTACAGATTTCGGAGAAAAAGCAAATCATCAAAATACTTCGCACATGAACAGCACCATTCAACAAAGGTTTTCGGTCCCAAAAAGAGGCATCACTTCCGTGCACAGCAATTGGCGCAAACAGTAAATGTTTTTATTTCACGATGAAGTGAAAGAAAGCGCCGGGGCTACCAACAAAAACGTAGACCAGGCCGGTCCTGCCAAAACCCTTTGACAATGAGTTAATTTTCTTCCAAAGCGTTTGAAGTTAACAGCCGAACTTTAATTCAATTTTCGTTTAGGACTAGCAGCTTTCAACCTTTTTTACGTACTATATCAGACCTTAGCTTAGAAACAGTTCGAAATGCTGCATATCACGAAGGTAGGCGTCTCGCGTGAAACAAAGGGAGGTAAAGGCATGGAATCATGAATCAATACAAAACATGAGCTAAAAATTTCGTTTATTCATAAGACGCAACACAAGCAAAAGTGGCTTTTCACCTTCTATTTACAGTTGGTACAATTCCACTCATGCGTCACACAGAGTGCAACAAACAATTATGGTTCGCGTGGGACGTGACGTATGCGTTTGGTTTAGCTCGTTGCTGCCAAACCGTACAATTTCTAAGCAAAAGTGTTCAAGATGCGCTCACCTGCACTGTTTGGTCGTAACCATAGCGACAGTCACGTGAGATGTCAACGTGAGCCAAAACACCGTTGGGGAATTCCATGACGACCATCACCGTGTCGCAGTCGTCCATCGCCGCTATTTCCGGGTCGTGCACAGTGCCTGGAACGCAGCAACCGAAGCTTATCATTAGAAACGTGGATGTTGGCAAAGCACCGTCCGCAGTCTAGAAGGTTTCAGTTTTTACCGACGCAGTAAACGGTCTTCGGGTCTTCGCCAATGATCCAACGCAACAGGTCAAAATCATGAACCAGGCAGTCGTGGAAAACTCCACCTAAAAAACAAATATTGTTAGCAACGTCTTGAGCAGGGGTCACCAACATGGCGCCCGCGGGCACCAGGTCGCCCGCACGTACCACGTGGGTCGCCCGCGGGCCTGTTCCAAAAATAGAATAAACATGATTAGTGTCTTCTTATTGATGAATATCTTATAGTTGCGATCCTTAAGCCAGAAAAGCCATTGGGGGACCCAAAGAGCTATCGTCCCATATCTCTGCTGTGTGTGCCCTTTAAAATCCTCGAGAGACTCATCTACGCTCGTGTCGACCCAATCACCGACCCACTGCTCCCTCGGGAACAGGCGGGCTTTCGACCGTAGACCAGGTCACCCTGCTGACGCAGGACATCGAGGATAGCTTTTCGGCTAAAACGAAGGCCGGAGCTGTGTTTGTCGACCTCACAGCAGCCTACGACACTGCATGCACCCAGAACCGTCGCCAGAAAGTTTTCAATAAGGGGGCTTTGCAGTTCTGCGGAGGGGCTTTGCGTTTGTGCGGGGGGGCTTGACATGATGAAATTAACCAAAATTCCACTTATTTATAGTGTTTCACGTTTTAATTTGGGGGATCTTGGAGCTTTGTTTGGGGGGGCTAAGCCCACCAAAGCCCCCCCTTGGCGACGGGACTGATGGCACCGCGTCCTCACCTGCAAGCTTCTGCAATTGCTGCCTGATAGACACATGGTCCACATGATCATAGAGATGGCTAGCAATCGCAGCTTCACCCACACCATCGGAAACAGCAAAAGCAACAGGTTACGACGCCTCAAGAACGGCGTCCCACAGGGATGTGTCCTGGCGCCCCTTCTCTTCAACATCTACATCTCTCACCTGCCAACCACCGTCTCCAGAAAGTACGCATATGCTGACGACCTAGCAATCATGCATGCTGATGGAGACTGGCAGGCAGTGGAAGGGGTGCTGAGCAAGGACATGGCAACTGTAAGTGAATACTTCCAGACGTGGAAGCTAAAGCTCAGCACTACAAAAACGGTGTCGGCAGCCTTCCACCCCAACAGCAAGGAAGCTAAACGTGCGCTTAAAGTCAAATACAACAACGAAACCCTGCCCTTCTGCTCCGAGCCCAAATACCTCGGAGTAACGTTGGACAGGTCGCTCACGTATCGCCAACACCTTGAGTCACTTCGCAAGAAGCTGACATCACGCGTCGGACTCCTGAGGCGGCTTGCTGGCTCCGGCTGGGATGCTGGAGCTACAACACTGCGAATAGCCACCCTAGCCCTGGTCCATTCAACCGCAGAGTACTGCGCGCCTGTTTGACGCCGCAGTGCTCATACCCGCC